>LNFM01012134.1_pt1 | contig 18328 bp, 20 predicted proteins | sample 596031 | NCBI WGS metagenome assembly LNFM01 (sample SAMN04254537, study PRJNA301005) | activated carbon metagenome | isolation source: dual media filters at the Ann Arbor, Michigan drinking water treatment plant | place: USA: Ann Arbor | reverse complement strand
AGCACTCGATCGCGCGGCTCGCGTTGTCGATGCCCGCATCGAGGAGATCGACGGCGATCTCTACGAGCTGCTTGATCCAGCGGCCTCTGCTTTGGAGGGAAAACATCCCTTGGCGGCAGTTCTGCTGCGTCGGCGTCTGATCGATTTCACGTTGCAGAAGGCGCGCTCTACTCGTTACCGCCATGCCGCTCGGCATGTACGGGAGATCGAGAGCCAGCAATCCGACATCGCTGACTACGGACGGCACGAGAGCCATGTTGACTACATGACGCGCCTCAAGAGGCAGCATGCCCGCAAGCCGGCATTCTGGTCTTTGCTCGCACAATGAGTACGTGTTTCCGTGTCCGGTAATCGTCGTATCGCGATCATGCATAGAAGCCGATCTTACTGCGGATTATCGCACGCGACTGAGGTCGGCTTCCTCTGCATGTCGTCGGCCGGTCCATTGTATCTGAACGAAAATGACCCGTATCGGCGGTCACTCGCCCGAACCTGTGCCATGTCCGGAGTTCAGTTGGCCCGCCATCGAAGCCCCCTCGAATCACTGGCCACAGGCTGCCATGATCCGAGGGTTATTCAGAGGTTCCTTAACGAACTCGCTCTCGCAGGAGAGTGCCGAGGCCGTAGTTCGAAACCCTTCACAGTAGCGGACGCACAATTGGCGAGGTAGCCTCAGGTTGCCACGGGAGCACTTGGAGCATGTCGGATGAAGCGTCTTGCCCTGCTCAGCGCCATTGGCTTGGTCTTGGCGGACTCGCCGGCATTTTCGCAAAATGGTGCCTGTCCCGGAACATCAGCGATTGCGGGAAGCCTTGCGGGGGGCGAGCGGCGGGATGTCTGCGATGCGGCCGCCAGAACCGAGCAGGGTCTGGCGATATGCGGCATCAAGCCTCGACGGTCTTATTTCGTCGAACTTGTGCCGGAAGTTCGCAACACCCGGGTCAATTGCATCTTCGGTCAGTTCCGGGCCGGAGAAAAGGACGTGGCGAGGGTCGCGTCCCCGGGAGCGACAGCCGCTTTGGTCGCGTCGCTACCCGACGACGAGCCCCAGAGTGTGTTGAAACTCATCCCGCGGGCCGAATTCCACCAGAGCCTTCTGGTTCACGAGATCACTCACGCCATCGTGCACCAGAACCTATCGGTGCTACCGTGCCATGCCGTGCACGAATATATCTCGGCAGTCGTGCAACTCGACACGCTTTCGGAAAGCTCCCGGCGGATCTATCTCGATGCCTTTGCCGGCAACAGCGACTACACCACCGAGATGTTCAACGATATCGTCTTGGCCATGGATCCAAGCCGGTACGCCGCGGCCGCCTATCGGCACTTCCAGAAGCCGGAGAACGGCTGCCCGTTCTTGCGACGACTGTTGACGACGGCGGATGTCTTGCCGCGCCTTCCTGACTGAGGCGGCCGTGCCGCGAACGTACGGCCGACGACCGGTGGACCTCTCCCGGAATTCGCCCCCTCCGCACGCCATCGCGCGAGCCAGGTGCGGGCCCGACGCTCGCTGATGCCGAAGCCGGCCGCGACGTCGGCAACCGGGCGGCCGTCCTCGACGATCCGGCGGATCATCTCCGCTCGACCGAGAGGGGGCGTTCGCGCATCCTTGTGTGGGTTGTTCATCCGCGTCGACGGCCTGAAGGTGGTTGCGAAACGCAACACCCGAGGCCACACAGATGAACAACCTCCTCAGAGACCACACCTAGCCGGAGCTGCATCGGATGATGTGACGAAACTTGTCGTCGCTGGATGTCCTGCAGTCGAGCTTTAGTTCGGGAGGCGTCAGTTCAGTGGGCCCTGAAGGCCATGCAACAGCTCGTCGACCCGGCGTGCCGAAGCCGACCAGTGAGCGACGCGCACATAGTTTTCCGTGAGACCGTTGAGGGCACCGAGCACGACGATGAAGGCTGCTGCGGCCTGCATCACCTCGCCAAGCGACAGTCCACCGCTCACATATTTGGGAGTGGCAAGCAGCCATTGCCAAGACCAGCACCGATCATGATCCGGCTCAGCCACCGCGTCTTATTCCGATTGACGCGCCGTTCGCATCTAGAACGCTACGCTATAGTCGACTGCTACCTACACCGATCGGCATTAACTCCTGTAGCCGTTCCAGATCTACCGTTATGGTGCGTCTCGAGCTGGCTAGAATAACGCCGGTACGACGGAAGCGGGCCATAATCCTGCTCAGCGTATCTGGATTGAGCGCCAAATAGTCCGCTATATCGGAACGGCTCATGCCGAGATCCAACTCGAGCCGCGTCGTTTCGGCGGAAGTGTCTCGTTGCGCCTCATGGAAGAGAAAATACGCCAGCCGCTCGTCGCCCGACATCCGGCCCAACATCAAGGCGTGCCGCGCCAAATCCTCCGTCCGTCTCAGCTCTCTGAGGCGCAAGCCGGTATCTGCCGCTGTTGGGCAGAGCGCCTCGACCTCGCTCATGCTCATTTCGAGAAGTTCCGTCGGCTCGGCGGCGCGCGCTTCGATCGTGGGGAGGCTCATCAGGCAATTCGCACCGATGATGTCGCCCCCACGGCAGAGTCCGAGCAAGAGCCTCCCTGTCCCGAGGCTCGCGCCGACATGAACGAGACCGCAGCTGACCAGGAACAATTTGTCTGGATGTTTGGGATCGATCCCGAGTTTCTGATGTCGGGCAAGCCGGACACTTCGGCCGTGTTGCTTGAAACATTCGATCAATGGATCGATGTCCGTCTTGAATCTAACCGCTTCGCCCACATCCTGCTGGTGGATGTCTGAAGGCGTATGGAACGATCTGATCTGCATTCCGCCTCCCTGCCAGATTGTCGATTTTTCATCTTGAGAGATGATCCGGTGAGCCGTGTTGATTCCTGTCAATGGTCGAAATCGGGCCGTGGAGCTGCGAAGCCGCCCATCGGTTCTGTCGCCGAGACTTTGCTGAGCGGTTTGCCGCGGATTCGTTCAAGACGGCATGTGTTGCATGAATGCTGCATGCGCGGACGGACGAAATGCCATGAGAGCTGGGGCTGACGCGGGTCAGACTTTTCGCTTTGCGTGTCGCGCACCCAATTCTTAACGCTGGCTCGAAGCAACTGAATGGGGGAATCACATGCATCAGCTTCGCATACTGGCCATCTTGGGAACGCTGCTGACGGGAGCGGCATCAGCAACCGCAGCTGACCTTGGACGGCCGTACGATGGCGGTAGCCTTAAGGACGAATACGTTGCGCCCGTTTTCAGGTGGCATGGCTTCTACATGGGTGCTCACGCCGGTTATGGCTGGAGCGACAAGGCCTGGACACTGATCGACAACGCTGGCGACGGCGACACGAACCGTATCGGCACTGTGATCACGAGCCACAGCGCCGATGGCTGGCTCGGAGGTATCCAGGCGGGGTTCAATCATCAGGCAGGTCAATTCGTCTACGGTATCGAGGGTGAGTTGGCGTGGACGGGAATGGAAGGCTCCAGCGCATGGGTTGCCGGTCCTGGTGGTCCGAACGCCGGTGTGGCGCGAGATGCAACGACCGATATCAACTGGCTGGCGACGGTTGCCGGCCGTCTGGGGGTTACGTTCGATCGCTCTCTGGTCTATGTGAAGCTCGGCGCGGCTTGGGCCGACGAGGATTATGCCCACACCGGGGGCTCTGTCGCGACGGTTCGTCGGTTCACGGAAAGCGACACGCGCTTCGGCTGGCTGCTCGGCGCTGGCCTTGAGCATGCTATCGATACAAACTGGTCCGTGAAGTTCGAATACAATTATATCGATTTCGGCGATGAGCGCATGTCGCTCACTGATGGCACTCGTACCGCAGTGTTCGACATCGACCAGGACATGCATATCGTGAAGATGGGCCTCAACTACCGTTTCGATTGGGATCGTGCGGCTCCTCTGAAGTAAAAATCAACTATCGGTGGACTTTGTTTCTGGCATGCATCGCGCACCGTCGCGATGCATGTCCTGAGGGAATAGACGGCAAGCAGGAGGGCGACGGATCGAGAAGCTCAAGAGACCTTATGAGGTCACTCCGCCTCGCGCAGTGCAGCGATGATCTCCTCGGTCGACTTGCCTTTCCGTGCCATGTCCTTGTCTCCATTCGAGAGCTTGGAAATAGCCGGATTCGAAACCTACACCTGGCCTCGGATAAAGGGAGCAGGCCATGGTCGTCATCGGCCCGCATCGGCGGCAGTTGCTGCGCGACTTCTTCACGGGCACCACGGCCGAGCGGACGATCCGTGCCGCTGACAGGCCGATCTTGATGGCGAATGCGCCGCCTGCCGCGAGCTATCGCCGCATCCTGATTGCCACAGACCTATCCGATGCTTCGGCGCAGGCAATCAAGGGTTATTTCGGCCTGGAGCTTGGCCGGACTGCCACGGCTACGGCCTTGTATGTATTCGATGCGCCCGCACTCGGCCTGATGGCAATAGGGGGAGCTTCCGACGAAGACAGGCGCCATTATCTGGACTCCGAGCGCCATCGGGCCTCGGTGGATCTCTCCCGGAGCCTGGCTTCGATCGACGGGGGACACCTCGACCAGATCGTTCGTCTGCAGACCACCTGTGCGGCGGACGGAATTCTCGCCCAGGCGCGGGACATGGCGGCAGATCTGATCGTGGTCGGAACGCGAGGGCAGAGCGGTTTCGTCCGCTTCGTTCTCGGCAGCGTGGCCGAGCAGGTCTTGAGGAGTGCCGATAGCGACGTCCTGGCTATCCCGGGGATTTCTGCGTCGGAATAGGTGTTGAATGAGGACCGTGAAGCCGATCGTTTCCTCGCGCATCCACCAGCCCATGCGGTCCGAAGCGAAGACCTTCGCCCGTCAGGCAAATCTCATCCTGTGCCCTGCCGCTGATCGCGATTCCAGGAATTGGGTTGGAGGCCGGTGTCTAGGCTGGCAGGAGCGCAGCGTCGGCCAGGGCAGACGCTGGCGGCAAGATCTCGTCCAGCGCAGCGCTCGTCCTCCGTCGCGCGGGTGTCTGGACGGTCTCTGATCACGCCGACCGTCGAGACATAGGCGCGCTTCAGGTGCCCCATCGCGGCCCATGTGCGGGTACGCAACACAAGCCCAGCGACTCGCGTGCCAAAGCTGCGTCTCGCCGAATGGCAGCTTTGTGGCCAGATCCTGTTACGTTCTGATTTGCGCGACGGTTGTCATCGGGCGAGACCCGACGCTGTGCCAAACACCAGCGGGCCGAGGACGAGAACTGCACCGAACGCGATCAATATCGATACGACATCGAGCACCGCGCCAGCCTTGAGCATCTGATTTGCCGTGACCGCGCCGGTCCCGTAGACGATAGCATTCGGCGGCGTGGCCACCGGCAGCATGAAGCCAAGCGACGCCGCGAGCGCGACCGGCAACACGAGCGTCACGGGATCCATACCGAGGCCGGCAGCTGCAGCACCGCCGATCGGCAGGAAAACGGCGGCTACGGCAGTGTTGCTGGCAAGCTCTCCCAGGTAGACGATGATGCACATCATCGCGAGCACCAGAAGCACAACGGGCAATCCGCGGACGCTGCCGACCTGCCCGCCGATCCATTCCGCAAGCCCCGTGGCTGCAATGGCGTTCGCCAGCGCCAGCCCGCCGCCGAACAGGATCAAAACATCCCACCTGATGCCTTTGACATCATTCCACTCCAGCAATGCCCGCTCTCCCCGCCACTGCGCGGGCAGTAGAAACAGAACAAGTACGGCCGTGATGGCGATGCCTGAATCGGACAGCGAAGTCAGACCAAGCGCGTCGGAAAGGAACGGCCGGGAAATCCAGGCGAGCGCCGTGAGCACCAAGACGGCAGCCACAATCCGCTCTGGACCGGACATCGTCGGAGAAGCGGGCGGAAACCTAGCCTCGGGAAGTTCGCAGTCGGACAGGCGAAAGGTGAAACGGGTCAACAGCAGCCATGTCAAAGGCAAAAGCACAAGCACGATGGGCAGACCAATCAGCATCCACTGCCCAAATCCGATGGCGATACCATGGGTCTGCTCCATGTAGCCCGCGAACAGTGCGTTGGGCGGCGTGCCGATCAGGCTACCCATACCGCCGATCGTTGCCGCAAAGGCAATGCCAAGCATCAACGCTGCGCCGAAGTCATCGCTCCTGTGCGAATTTTCATCGCTGCCGCGTGCAGCAATCAGCGAACCCGCAATCGGCACCATCACCATTGCCGTTGCCGTATTGGATACCCACAAACTCAGGAATGCGGTCGCGCACATCAACGCGAGCACGAGGGCGCGCGGGCTCCGGCCCGAGACGAAAATGGCTGCTAGTGCCAAGCGCCGGTGCAACTGCCAGCGCTCCATTGCGGCGCCCAGCATGAAGCCGCCGAGGAACAGAAAGATGAGCGGATGCGCATAGGCTACCGCCGAGTTCTCGAGGCTCGCTATGCCGGCGAGCGGAAACGCGACGAGCGGCACCATTGCGGTTGCTGCAAGCGGCACGGCTTCGGTCACCCACAGAAAGGCCATGAAGGCGCCGATGACCGCGGCGCGCCTCGCCAGCTCTGGCAAACTCTCCGGCGCAGGCAACGCCAGCAGCAGGCCAGCTGTTACGAGCCCCGCGATCACGAGCAGGAACCTCCGCGATGCCTTCGGCTGCGCCGCTTCGCTCATTCCTCACCCTCCAGTGCCGATGCCGCTTCCCATGCGGGCATCCACACTCGGCGGCATTGGCCTGGGTCAAGTCAGGCAGTCGATGTTCCCTTGGGCTCGCGGGTGGGCATTGCAGCCACTTGCCGCAGTCCCGCTCTCAACTCCAGACTGACCGTTCTTGGCGCAGAACAACAATGCTGACGCATACCCCACATAGATGGCGACTTGCTGCGCTGCAGAGCAACGTCTATCAGGGCCAATGCACGAAGTCGCTGCGCAACAGCCCGCTACGCGGGCGGAACCTGGGGTTGGCGATTGTAACCATCTGAACCGACAGGCTCCTGAGATCGAGGTGTTCAACCTCACCAGGAGACACCTCCATGACTGACAAGCCCACGACCACTGGCACGACGGCATCCGACGACACCACGGCCCCGTCCTCCGACACAACGGATCCCTTCGCGCCGCGCCCGGCGACGCCGCTGCGCCATCGCATGATCGAGGACATGGCCGCGCGCAACCTCAACCGGCACACGCAGAGGAGCCACCTCTCCAGCTGCAAGCGGTTTGCCGCCTGGCTCAAGCGGTCGCCCGACACGGCGACCGCCGACGAGGTACGTCTGTTCCAGCTGCATCTGATCGACAGCGGAGCCGGCATCTCCAATCGCAACCGCATCATGACGGGGGTGAAGTTCCTGTTCCGCGTGACGCTGCGTCGGCACGATCTGGCCGCCGAGGTCTGGCACCTGAAGGAGCCGGTGAGGCTGCCGCCGGTTCTCTCGCCGGAGGAGGTCAAGCGCCTGCTGACGTGTGCCACCAGCCTAAAGGCCCGCGTTATGCTGACGCTCTGCTATGGCTGCGGGCTCCGGGCCGGCGAAGTGGTCCGCCTCACGGCTGGCGACATCGACAGCGAACAGATGGTCATCCGCATCGTGCAATCCAAGGGGCGCAAGGACCGGCACGTCATGCTGCCGGAAGAGGCGCTCGACCTGCTCCGGGAGTGGTGGAAGGAGCGCCCAACGGATCACGATGCCGCTGTCGCGCCTCGAAGCCGCTGGCTGTTCCCCGGACGCAGCGAGCATCGGGGGCTCACGACGCGTCAGTTCAGCCGGCTGCTCAAGGAGGCGGCCCAGGCGGCCGGCCTCAAGAAGCCGATCACGCTCCACACACTGCGCCACAGCTTCGCCACGCGCATGCTCGAGCGCGGCACGGACTTCCGCGTGATCCAGGCGATTCTCGGCCACGATAAGCCCGAGACGACGGCGCGCTACACGCGGGTGGCGACAGGCCTGATTGCGGCCATCGAGAGCCCGCTCGATGAGCTGTCGCTGCCACCCGCACGTCGCATGAAGCGCAAGACCAAGAAGAAGACCGCGCCATAGTCGACGGCGATGCGTTCGACGCTGGAGGTCGCGGAGATCTTCCGCGACCACGGTCCCGCATGGCGTGAAGCCAATCGCGGGCACGTCAGCCTCGACCAGATGAAGGTGATGAGTGCGATCGAGCGCTGCCGCACGGCGGCGCTCGGCGGCCATGTCGCGCGTTGCGAGAACGCTGCCTGCGGCCACACCGCGGTCAGCTACAACAGCTGCCGCAACCGGCATTGCCCGAAGTGCCAGGCCGCGGCGTCGCGCAAATGGCTCGCCGATCGCGAGGCCGAGTTGCGCGACGTGGCTTTCCAGAACAAGCGCGTCGTCTACGACCTCCTCATGAAGGCGGCAGCCCAGACGACGTTGCAGATCGCCGCCGATCCCAGGCGGCTCGGTGCCAGGATCGGCATCACCGCGGTGCTGCACACCTGGGGCTCTGCCATGACGCACCACCCGCACGTGCACATGATCGTGCCCGGCGGCGGGTTGTCACCCGACGGGACGCGATGGATATCGTCGCGCGGCAACTTCCTCGTCCACGTCAACGTGCTGGCGCGGCTCTTCCGCGGAAAGATGTTGGCCATGCTCGGTGACGCCCACGACGCCGGCCGCCTGAAGTTCTTCAACGGCCTGGCAGGCCTCGCTGACCGGCGTGCCTTCAAGCAGTTCCTCGGGCCACTCCGGCACACCAAGTGGATCGTCTACGTCAAGCCGCCGTTCGCCAGCCCCGAGGCCGTGCTCGCCTACCTGTCGCGCTACACCCACCGCGTCGCCATCTCGAACCGGCGCCTCGTCGCGGCCGATGACGGCGGCGTCTTGTTCCGCTGGAAGGACTACCGGGAGGACGGCCTCGCGCGCTGGAAGACCATGACGCTCAGCTCGCCCGAGTTCATCCGGCGCTTCCTCATCCACGTCTTGCCGAAGGGCTTCCACCGCATCCGCCACTACGGCCTCTTCGCCAATGGCAACCGTGTCGCGTCAATCGCCAAGGCCCGCGAGCTGCTCGGCGTGGCGTCTCGGGTCGAGAAGCCGGCGGACACGTCCGGCGACGACGTCGAGGGCGATCAGCCTGAGACCGAAACGAGATCCTGCCCTTGCTGCGGTTCGGCCATGCGCATCATCGAGGTCTTCGCCCGAGGCTGTGAGCCCAGGAACAAACCCAAGCCGGGCGCGATCAGGATCGACACCTCATGAGCCGTCAGCGCCGCCAAGCCACGAGTGCCGTCCACCACCCAGCCAAGCCGAGTGCTTGCGACGGCGAGGCATGTCCGAATGGCCGCCATTCGGCCCGAAGAGACGCTCGTGAGGGGACCAAGCAGGCTTGGCGCCACACTTCGCGCGCCATCTGTCGTGGTTACCAATACGACGCGCTTGGCGTTCGCTCCGCAAAGGCGTCACCGCGACGACTACGCATGATGCTCAATCCCCATAGAGACCACCGCACCGCCTGAGCGCCACCTCCCGCGACTTCGTGCCTTGGCGCTTCTCCGACGCCGGCCCGGAGAGCGGGGCCAAGCCGTCGTTGGCCGGCGTCCGAGAAACCTGCACAAGAACGCCATAAGCCAGACCCGGAACATCTGATCTGATGTGTTTTCCGTGGACCTTAGTTCGGTGGTCGTGGCCGCGAGAATTGCCGCGGCGCAACATGATGGTGGCCCAACCTAGGCATGGCCTCAGTGACAATGTCGCCTTGTCACCCCAGACCTCGTGCGTTCCAATTTTCGAGGCGAGCCGACATCGGTCGCCCGACGACACGTTTCATCGTTAGCCTGTGCTTTTGTTATGCGCCAGTTGATGGCGTCGATGGTGGGTTCCGGAGGCGATGTAGCAGAAGCAACGCTTTCAGGCTCAGCTGCGACGGCGCAGATAGACGAACCAGTAGACGACCCCGACCATCAGGCTGCCTCCGACCAAGTTCCCGACCGTCGCCACGAGGATGTTGTGGAATGCGGCGCCTGGAGTGATTGTGGGGTAGCTCGCGGACGACTGCCCGATGGCCGTCCAGAACTCAGGTCCGGCCCACGCTTTGACCGCGAGCGCGTAGGGAAGGAGATAGAGGTTCGCGATCGAGTGCTCGAAGCCGGCGGCGACAAACGCGGATATGGGCGGGACGATTGCCACAACCTTGTCGGTGACGCTGCGGGCGCCGAACGACATCCATACCGCGAGGCAGACCAGCACGCTGCAGAGTACGGCAAGGAAGAACAGCGGTACCGTCGGCAGGGACGACTTGGTGGCTGCGATAACGAGGGCTGTCTTGCCGACAGCGCCGCCGCCGAAAGCGTACTGCCCCGAGAGGAACACCAATGCTGCTGTTCCAAGAGCGCCGACCACGTTGCCGACATAGACGAGCAGCCAAGCTCGCAGCAGTTCAGGAATGGTGATCCGGCGGCTGGCGCAGGCCACGATCATCAGCGTGTCCCCAGTGAACAACGTAAGACCCTATGTCCGTCCTCGCCCTTGAGGCGACTCGCCCCCGATGCGAGTCGCAAGGGTTACCCGGAGTGTTCCGGGCCTATCCTCAATGCAAGGAGGGCGAGCCATGGGGAAGCATAGCGAGATTTTCGTTGGATTGGACGTGGCCAAGGCGAAGAATGCCGTGGCTATCGCCGAAGGCGGGCGCAACGGCGAAGTACGCTATCTCGGTGAGATCGAGAACACGCCGGAGGCGACACGACGCCTGATCGCGAAGCTGTCCAAGACCTACGGGAAGATGACGTTCTGCTACGAGGCCGGTCCCACGGGCTATGGGCTGTTCAGGTGGATCTGCGACCTCGGGCACGAGTGCATCGTCGTTGCGCCGTCCCTCATTCCCATGAAGGCAGGCGATCGGGTGAAGACGAACCGGCGCGATGCCGAGAACCTCGCAAAGCTGTTGCGCGCGGGCGAGTTGACGGCGGTCTGGGTGCCCGACGCCCGGCACGAGGCGATTCGCGATTTGGTGCGCGCCAGGGAGGCCGCGGCGCAGGATCAGACACGCAAGCGCCAGCAGGTCACCTCGTTCCTGCTGCGTCACGGTCGCATCTACCCGCGTAAGAAGACGTGGGGTGCGACGCATGCACGCTGGCTCACTGAGCAGGCTTTCGAGCACGTCGAGCAACGCATCGCCTTCGAGGAGCTGGCCATGGCGGCGCGGCAGGCGAGCGAGCGCGTCGCACGGCTCGAAGCGGCTATAGCCGAGCTCGTGCCAAAGTGGTCGATGGCGCCGATGGTCGAGGCTTTGCAGGCGATGCGCGGCATCGATCTGTTGGCCGCCTCTATTCTGATGGCGGAACTCGGTGACCTCACGCGGTTCGACAGCCCGCGCCAGCTGATGGGGTTCCTCGGACTTGTGCCGAGCGAGCGCTCGACCGGCGACAGCGTGCGGCGGGGCGGCATCACTAAAACGGGCAATACCAGAGCACGGCGAGTGCTGATTGAAAGCGCCTGGTCGTATCGGCTTCCACCGAAGCTCGGCACGAGAAAGCGGTTCCTGGCGGCGCGCGCACCGCAGGCTGTGCGCGAGATCGCCCGGAAGGCGCAGACGCGGCTGTCGGCCCGCACACGCGCACTGACGGCCAAGGGCAAACGGTCGACGGTGGTCGTCGCGGCAGTGGCGCGGGAACTCGCCGGCTTTGTCTGGGCGATCGGCCGGGAGGTTGCTCCGGGACGCTGACAAGCGAGCCCGCTCGCACAGTCTCGTGCATCGGCGGGGGCGAGGCTACGGCAGGGGAATTCCTGCCATCGCTTTGTGGCCGGTCGCAAGATCGACGCCCGCTGTAAGACAGGGAAGGCCCCGGACGAATACACGGTCATGCGGTATCCAATCCGCGCATCAGAGCTTGATCACCGACGTCTCCAAGCCCCGCCTCCTCCGATGCACGTTCATCGTATTCCATCTGCGGCCGTGTCAGGCCGAAGACGACCCGCCGCGCCGTCAGTGGTTGACAACGGACATCAGAGCGATCGCCCTCCCCCACCTTCCGGAGAGCGCGGCGACGCGTGATCCTGGCTGGCCATGCGCTCGGATCGTGATGACGTAAGTGATGTGATTAGTGACGACACGAAGCCCGTGCCGTCGCGGCGGGGAGATGTGCTCGCCGGTCCGGAGCGCCGGCGTCGCTGGGCAATGGCCGAGAAGCTCGCCATCGTGAAGGAGAGCTTCGCGGATGGCGCCGTCGTCAGCCACATCGCGCAACGGCATGGGCTATCCCCACAGCAGCTGTTCGGGTGGCGGCGCGAGGTTCGCGAGCTGGTGCTGTGCAAGCCCGAACTCGAAGGTACGGGTGTCGCCAAAGAACTGGACTTCGTACCGGTCGCAGTCGCGAACGTGCCCTCAGCCGCCACATTGGCCACTTCCGAGAAGGCGGCTGACGCCGCGTCATCACCGGCAACGATCGAGATCGAGTTGCCTGGAGCGAAGATCCGCCTCTCCGGCACGGTCGACGCCAAGGCACTCACCGCGGTGCTGAAAGCGCTGAAGGTGCTGGCATGATCGTGCCGCCGACCGGCGTCCGTGTTCTCGTCGCGACGAAACCCGTCGACTTCAGGAAGGGGATGGACGGGCTTGCCGCCTACGTCGAGCAACAGCTGCTCGCGGATCCCTTCTCGGGCGTCATCTACGTGTTCCGGGCCAAACGCGCCGACAAGGTGAAACTGCTGTTCTGGGACGGCACCGTGATCTGCCTCGTCACCAAGCGGCTCGAAGGGGCGAAGTTCTGCTGGCCCGCGATCGAGGACGGGGTCATGCGTCTGTCGCCGGCCCTGCTCTCCGCCTTGCTGGAAGGCCAGCAATGGTCGCGCGTCCACATGCGCCGCGTGCGCGCACCGCAGGCGACGCAATAATCGTGGCGCTTCAGATGCCCGTCTTGCCGAAGGCGAGCCCACTTCCAGATACCCATCCGCGCGTGGACAAGTTGACTCGCGGCAGGATGAACCGCTGACGAACGGCATCGCATTGGCGATGCTCACGAGCATGACGGATTCGACAGGCGATCTCATCGGCGAAGTCGAGCGGCTGCAGGCGCTGCTCGCGGCCGAGCGCGCCGAGAAGCAGCAGATCGCGGGCGAGCGCGATGCTGCACTCTCGGAGCGGAATGCGGCCGTTGCCGAGCGGGATCGCTACGCGGCCCAGAGCGAGCGGCTCGCGCACATGCTGCGCCAGCTCCGGCGCAATCACTTCGGTCGCAAATCGGAGAAGCTCGACGACGACCAGCTCAATCTCGGGCTCGAAGACCTGGAGACGGCGATCGCCTCGGGAGAGGCTGCGGCCGAGAAGGCCGACGCGAGGCTGTCAGCGTCGCGCACCCGGGAGCGCAGAGTCAATCTAGGCAACCTGCCGGCGCATCTCCCGCGCGAGGAGGTCGTGATCGAGCCGCCGGGTACGACGTGCCCCTGCTGCGGCGGCGATCTGCACGTCATCGGCGAGGACCGCTCCGAGCGGCTCGACAAGATCCCCGCCAAATACCGGGTGATCGTGACGCGCCGGCCGAAGTACGCATGCCGGTCCTGTGAACGCACCGGCGCCGACGAGACCGCTGGAATCATCCAGGCTCCGGCACCGGCGCGTCTCATCGAGGGCGGCTTGCCGACCGAGGCGCTCGTCGCCGACGCCGTCGTGCAGAAATACGCGTGGCACCTGCCCCTGTACCGCCAGTCGCAGATGATGATGGCGGATAGCATCCACATCGACCGCTCGACGCTCGCACACTGGGTGGGCTTCGCCGCCTTCGAGCTGATGCCCGTTTACGACCGGCTCGTCGCCAACCTCAAGGCCTCGACCAAGCTCTTCGCCGACGAGACCCGGTGTCCGGTGCTCGATCCGGGACGCGGGAAAACAAAGACCGGATATCTGTGGGCGCTGGCCAGAGACGATCGACCGTGGGGCGGCAGCGATCCCCCGGCCGTCGTCTACATGTATGCGCCGGGCCGCGGTGGCGAGCATGCGACCCGCCATCTCAACGGTGTCTCGGGCGTGCTGCAGGTCGACGGATATGTCGCCTACAGACAGCTCGGTGCTCCCAATCGCGTCGGCGGCCCGTTGCGGCTCGCCAACTGCTGGAGCCACTTCCGGCGGCTGTTCTACGACATCGCCAAGGGCGGCCGCGCCAATCGCGAGCGAGGTGCTCGTGCGCATCGCGGCGCTCTATGAGATCGAACAGGAGATCCGCGGCAAGAGCGCCGACGAGCGACGGGCCGTCCGGCAGGCGCGCACGAAGCCGCTCGTCGAAAAGCTTGAGGTCTGGCTCCGGGAGCAGGTCGCTCGCCTCTCGAAGGGCTCGACGCTCGCCAGGGACATCCGCTACGGCCTCAATCACTGGGCGGGCCTGTGTTGCGTCCTCGACGACGGCCGGATCGAGATCGACTCCAACACGGTCGAGCGATCGATGAGGCCGATTGCACTCAGCAAGAAAAACGCACTCTTCGCCGGCAGCGACGAAGGTGCCGCGAACTGGGCCGCCATCGCCTCGCTCATCGAGACCTGCAAACTCAACGACGTGAACCCGCACGCCTGGCTCACCGACACCCTGACGCGGCTCGTCAACCGCCGGCCAGCCTCGCGCATCGACGAACTGATGCCCTGGGCCTACGCCAAGGCCGAAGCAGCCTGAGCCGTAAACGTGCCAGCGGCACACCGCTTACCGATCGCATCTTGAGCGTTGAGGGAAAGGCGTTGGCATGTGCCGGCCCGCAGCGCTCATGATCGCCGGTGAACTCGTCCACACTCCATCAATTTTATGCTCGGGACGGGCGGGATTGACGTCCATCAACGCCCCAGACCTGCTTTCCTGCTCGGCATTGAACCGATTGTCGCTTGGGCGGGGTGAGCCCCTTCGGACGGAGTGGTCAACATGAGCGGGTTGCTGTCGCGGTATCCACGCTGCCGATTGTTTTTAGTCCTGGTTGTTCAGCTGGCCTTTGTCCATGCTCTTGTCGTGCCCGCCTTCGCACAGCAACCGAGTGTTCCCGAGGCCGCGCCGGAGCGCGTCTACCGCGAGCGCGAGTTGGAGCGGCTCGTTGCACCGATCGCTCTCTATCCTGACGACCTTCTGACGCATGTCCTGATGGCGGCAACGTATCCGCTGGACGTCGTGCTCGCCGAGCGGTGGCGGTCGAGCAACAAGGATCTCAAAGGGCGCGATCTTGAGGAGAAGCTAGAGAATCAGCCGTGGGACGCCAGCGTGAAAGCGGTAACCGCGTTCCCGCAGGTCCTGACCATGATGAGCGAAAAGCTCGAATGGACGCAGGAGCTCGGCGAGGCCTTTCTTGCACAGCCGGATGATGTTTTTGCGGCGGTGCAGGCGCTGCGTGCGCGGGCCGATGCCAGCGGGAACCTTAAGTCGGTCGACAAGATCAAGGTTCGGCGGGATGTAGAGGGGCAGCGAACGGTCTACATCATCGAGCCCTACGAGCCGACGGTCATTTATGTCCCGGTCTACGATCCGCTCGTCGTCTACGGCACGTGGCCGTATCCCGACGATCCTCCCTATTATTGGTATCCGCGCGCCTGGCGGCCGGGGCCGGTGTTCTGGTTCGGAACCGCCATCGCGACCGGCACCGCGCTGTGGGCCTACTGGGACTGGCGGCAACGGAGCGTCGTCGTGCGCCCGCAACGTTACAATACGTTCCTCAAGACAAAAGTCGCCAACCCGACGTGGCGCTTCAATCCGGCAGCGCGCAAAGGGATCGCCTTCAAAACGCCGGCTCTGACGAAGAAATTCGGGCCCGTCGCACCTGCGACAAAGACGCAGCGGCGCATCTTCGACCAGCGCCTCAGAACATCGCCGAAATCGCGTTTGGTGCCGCCCACGATTGGCAAGGCCCCTGCCGTCAAAACGCCGTTGACCAAGGCGCCGATCGCGAAGGGTCCTGGCACAAAAGGGCTGTCTCCGAAAGGGACGGCCGGCACGGTACCAACGATCGCGCCGAAGCTCGAGCGACGGGTGCCGGCCAAGTCACGCGCGTCCACGGTCGGGGTACCGAAGAAAAGCCTCTCGAAGTCAGTACCCAGGTTGGCGCCGAAGTCGTCTGGCCGCGCACCACAGGTGAGGAGGACGGTACCGAGAACGCTCTCGGCGCCGAAAGCGTCCCGTGCCCCGCAGGTACGACGCGCCCCGCCGGCCTCGGTTCGCCGCGCTGTGCCGGCTCCGACGGTCAAGAGGGTGGCCCCACAAACTCAGAAGCGTCGGAATTAAAGGCGCGAACCGTACGATCGGCAGCCTTGCAATAGCGCGGTGAGCGGGGCGCGACAGCTCGGTACATGGCGGAGGGGCAATCAATGAAGCTGCCCTTATCCCCGCGAGCATGGAATTTCGAAGTCAGCCACTGCGTCGCCGCCTCCGAGCCGTTCCAGTTGCCAGTTTCGCGATGACCAGCGGCAAGCCGATCGGCTGGAGGAAGATCAGGTCGACGAGCAGCAAAAGAGCACCGCCGTTCCCGCCGGCGATGCAGGCGGAGTGCCAGATGTATCCAAGTCCCAGGCCAGCGCCGACGATCGTGATGATGAAGCCGGTTCCGAAGCGCCACTGCGCGGTCATCGCGGAGATCTTGCGCTCTTGGATGGGCTCTTGCAGCCAACCGCTGGTGGCGCGCGTTGATGTTGACGGGCATCAACGTCGAGCGACGTCTGTGATCCGAGAATGACCTCGGAGCGGATACGAGTGGTCGGCTGACCATGCCCGGGCGGGCGTAAGGTGGGCATGGCGAGGCGCCGTGCGGCTTGCCGGCATCGCACGAAACATCGGAGCATCATGGGATGATGGGATGGTCGATCTCGCTCGGCCGGTTCGCCGGCACCGAGGTGCGCGTTCACCTCACGTTCTTCCTGCTGGTCGGGTGGTTCGCCGTGACTGCGGGATCGCGCGGCGGTCATGCTGCGGCGATCGACGCCGTCGTGTTCATCCTGGCCGTGTTCGCCTGCGTTCTCGCGCACGAGTACGGACATGTTCTGACGGCTCGGCGCTTCGGCATCGGGACCAGAGAGATAACGCTGCTTCCGATTGGCGGCGTCGCGAGCATCGAGCGGATGCCTGAGAAACCCGGCCAGGAGTTGCTGATCGCGCTGGCCGGACCGGCAGTCAATGTCGTGATCGCCGTGCTGCTCTTTACCGTCTTCGGCGCCCGGATCGATGCCGAGCGAATGGCGGGCGCCGTCGAGGATCAAAGGTTCGACCTCGTCACGCGGCTCGCGCTCGTGAACGTGATGCTTGTGGTCTTCAACATGATCCCGGCTTTTCCGATGGATGGTGGCCGGGTATTGCGGGCGCTGCTGAGCTACCGTCTCGATCGAGCGCGTGCGACGCGCATCGCGGCGTCTATCGGACAGGCGGTCGCATTCGGCCTCGGATTCCTCGGGCTGTTCGGCAACCCGCTACTGCTGTTCATTGCATTGTTCGTATTTCTCGCTGCGAGCCACGAGTCGTACGCGGTGGAACTCGGCGAGGCGACGAAAGGCGTGGCCACGCGCAAGGCCACCATCACGTCGTTTGCCACGCTCGAAACCCAGGCCACCGTCGGCCAAGCCGTCGCGACGTTGCTCGCGACCACACAGCGTGAGTTCCCCATCACCGACGGCGCCGGCCGGCTTCGAGGCGTATTGACCAGGGATGGCATGATCCGGGCCCTGGCTGCGAGCGGCCCGGATACACCCGTGCTCGACGTGATGGAGCGCGAGGTCAAGACGGTCAACAGACGCGCCCCGCTTTCGGAGGCGGTGGAAGCTCTCAATACGAGCGGTCACCCGCTGGTGGGCATTGTCGACGACGAGGCGCGCGTCGTCGGTATCATCACGCTTGAGAACCTTGCCGAGTACATGATGGTCCATGCAGCGAGCCAAGGATGGCCGCGCTCGGATCGATAGCTTCCGCAGCGCGCGATAGAGACCAAAACAATTTCGGTTCGGGAGACCAGGCAAGAGCGGAAACGGATCATAAAACTATCAGTCAGCCAATCGAGCGCCAGTTGCAACGACGAGGAATTCAACAATACTATCGTGCGCTTCTACTCTTATCGCGCCCATGATCCCAAGTTAATGTGCACGGAAAGTACATGCCGTCTGATCGTCCGAGTCTGAGGACGTCCGGAGATGGTCCGACGCGCCGACCGACTGACGGTGGCTATCGGAGCACTGCGTCTTGGTGCGGCGTGGCTGGCAATCGGCAGCTTCCTCTACGCTTCGACTGTTAGCCTCGTGATCACGTAGAAGCCTGCTGCAATGCGCGCCGCTCGCAGTCAATCTGCGCGGTGGTGCGGAGTTGCGTCGTATGCCGATAGGCCGTAGAGACCGTTACGTGCATCCTTGAAGAGCATCAGGTTGGCCTGCTGCCGGTTCTGTGGACGCGCAGTTAAGCTAATCCCACCTTCCGCTCGAACTCAATCGGGCTGATGTAGCCGATGGTCGAGTGCCTG
>LNFM01006888.1_pt1 | contig 18332 bp, 18 predicted proteins | sample 596031 | NCBI WGS metagenome assembly LNFM01 (sample SAMN04254537, study PRJNA301005) | activated carbon metagenome | isolation source: dual media filters at the Ann Arbor, Michigan drinking water treatment plant | place: USA: Ann Arbor | reverse complement strand
CCGCTGGTGCTGGAGCGCCCCGGCGAGGTGGACGCGCCCCTGGTCGTCGCCACGCCGCCCACCGCCGCCCGCCCCGACGCCGCCGCGCTGGACGAGGCCGGCCGCGCCTTCGAGGGCCTGTCGCTGGAGGAGGTGCGCCGCGCCGACGCCCTGCCCGGCGCGGCTCTGGGCGAGGCGCGCGCCAGCTTCACCGACGGCCTGGCCATCCGCCTCTGGGCCCGCGCCGATGGCGATGACCTCTGGGTGGTGCTGCGCGCGGAGGGCGGCGAGGAGGCCGCGGCGCTGAACGCCTCGTGGGAAGGTTACGGCTTCCAGCTCCCCGCCTGGCGCGCCCGCCAGCTCATCCCGCGGCTGGAGGACTTGCTTGACCCGTGAATTCCCCGACCGGCCCTGGGTCGGCATCGGCGTCGCGGCCTTCCGCGGCGATGCGGTGCTGCTGGCCCGCCGCGCCAAGCCCCCGCGCATGGGCCAATGGTCGCTGCCCGGCGGCGCGCAGCACCTGGGCGAGACGGCGCACGAGGCCGCGCGGCGCGAGCTGCGCGAGGAAACCGGCATCGAGGTCGGCCCCCTCATCCTCGCCGACGTGGTGGACGCCCTGACGCGCGACTCCGACGGGCGCGTCCGCTTCCACTACACCATCGTGGACTTCGCCGCCGAATGGCTGTCCGGCGAGGCCCAGGCGGCCGATGACGCGCAGGAGGTCACCTGGGCGCCGCTGGACGCGCTGGATGCCTACGGCCTGACCACGGAGGCGCGGGCCGTGATCATCCTAGCGAAGGAACGGCTTGCCGCGCGGCGCTGAACCGCCGCAGCATCGGGCGAACGACCCGGAGCCACCGCCATGCTGCGCCGCGCCCTGCTGCTCTCCCCCCTCCTCGCCGCGCCCGCCCTGGCGTCCCCTGCCCTGGCGCAGTCGCGCAGCATCCGCCTCGTCGTCCCCTTCCCGCCCGGCGGCGCGGTGGACCTGCTGGGCCGCCTGCTGGCCGAGCGCCTCGGCCCGGCCATGGGCGCGACCATGATCGTGGAGAACCGCGGTGGCGCCGGCGGGATGATCGGCGCCGACGCCGTCGCCAAGGGCGAGAAGGACGGCACGGTGCTGGGGCTGATCGGCGTCACCACGCTGTGCGCCTTTCCCTTCATGACGGCGCGCATGCCCTTCGACCCCAAGCGCGACCTCGCCCCCGTCTCGCAGGTCACCGATGGCGCGCTGCTCTGCGTGGTCAATGCCGAGACGGCGCGGCGCCGCGGCTGGGGCGATTTCCGCGCCCTGGTGGAATGGAGCCGCCGGAACCCGGACCAGGTTAAGATGGGCTCCTCGGGCGCGGGCACCTCGAGCCACATCAACATCGAGGCGATCAACCGCTTCGCCGACGCGAAGATCCTGCACGTGCCCTATCGCGGCGGCGGGCCCGCGATCAACGACCTGGTGGCCGGCAACATCGACATGATGTTCGACGTGATGCCCGCGCTGATGCCGCACGTGGAGGCCGGGCGGTTCCTGGCCCTCGCCGTCTCCTCCAACCAGCGCCTGCCCTTCCTGCCCGAGGTGCCGGCGATGGCGGATTTCGCCGAGATCGGCCTGGGGCGGCACGGGGTGAACACCTGGAACGCGCTGATGGCCCCCGCCGGCACGCCCGCCGAGACCATCGCCCGCCAGCACGCCGCCGTGCGCCAGGTGCTGGCCGTGCCCGAGCTGGTCGAGCGGCTGAAGCCCTTGGGCTACGCCACCGTCGCCAGCGAGAGCCCGGCGGCGCTGTCCGCGCTGATCGAGGCCGAGACGCCCCGCTGGCGCGAGCTGGTGGCAATCAGCGGGGCGCGGCTGGATTAGGCCCAAAGCCTTTCGCGCTGCAGGGAGCCATAAAGCCCGCCCACCCATTCGCCGTATCCGTTGAAGATGCGCGTCGGCACCCGCTCGCCGCTGCCCAGCAGGCGCTCGGTCGCCTGGCTCCAGCGCGGGTGCGGCACCTCGGGGTTCACGTTGGCCCAGAAGCCGTACTCGCTGGCCTGGATGGTGGGCCAGAAGGTGCGCGGGCGCTCGGCCGTCAGCGTGATCCGCACGACGGACTTGCCGGACTTGAAGCCGTACTTCCACGGGAAGACCACGCGCAGCGGGCCGCCATTGGATTGGCCCAGCGACTTGCCGTACATGCCCACGGGCATGAAGGTCAGCTCGTTGGCCGCCTCCTCGATGGTGCAGGCCTCCACGTGCGGCCAAGGATACCAGCTCTGCCGCAGCCCGGGCATCACGCCGGGCATGTTCGCCGTCTCGAAGGCGACGAAGCGGGCGTTGGCGCGCGGCTCCACCACCTTCAGCAGCTCCGAGAGCTGGAAGCCGCTCCAGGGCACCGTCATCGCCCAGCCCTCGACGCAGCGCAGGCGGTAGGTGCGCTCCTCCACCGGCATCATGCGCAGCAGGTCATCCACGTCGAACTCGCGCGGGGCGCCGATCAGCCCGTCCACCTTCAGCCGCCAGGGGCGCAGGGGCATGCGCTGCGCCTCGCGCCAGATGGCCTTCGACGTGCCGAACTCGTAGAAGTTGTTGTAGGTCGTGGCCTCGCGCTCGGGTGTCAGCTCGCGGCCGGCGGGGAAGCGCTCGTTGCGCGCGTGCGGCGCCAGCGGCGGCAAGGCCGACTGGGCCAGCGCGGCGCCGGGCAGCAGCGCCGCACCCGCCCCCAGCAGGGCGCGGCGGTTCAGCACCAGCGCCTCGGGCGTGATCTCTCGGGCGGGGGCGTTCCAGCCGGGGCGGCGGATGATCATGGCGGGCTCTCCTGCACTCGGGCCTTATCTGGGGTCGCCGGGGCGTCCCTCAAGCATCGGTCCTGCGAGCGCCGGATTCGTATCACGGCGACGGCGGCACCAGCCACACCCCATCCAGCTGCCGCAGCCTGTCCCCCATCCCGGCCCGCGCCGCCGCAATCGCCTGGGCGTCGCGCAGCACGTAGAGGATTCCCGGCTCCGGCCGCCCCTCGCGCAGCCGGGCCAGCATCGCGCTGGCCAGCGCGGCGGCGGCGGCGGCGTCGGTGCGGGCCAGGTAGGTGGCGTCGGTCGCGCGGCCGGCCGTCGCGGCCAGCACCGCCACCTCCTCCCACAGCGGCCCCTGGTTCATGGCCGGCACCAGGCGGATCGCGCGCGCCTGCGCGGCCAGGACGCGCCACTCCGGATCCGCCAGGCGCAGCGGTACGGTTGCCGGCCCGTGCGGGAAGAAATGCGCGATGCGCGCGTAGCCGGGCCGCAGGTCCACCGCCTGCACCAGCAGCAGCGCCAGCACCGCCCAGCCCGCCCGCCGCGCGCCCAGCCGCCGCACCAGGGCGGCCACCCCCAGCAGCATCAGCGCGTAGGCAAGCGGCCAGACGAAGCGCTCCGAGGCGCGCAGGGCGCCCGCCAGCTCCACCAGCGCCGCCGGCAGCGGCACCTCCAGCAGCGGCGCGCCGCCCAGCATGACCCGGTGCGACACGGCGAAGAGCAGCATGGCGCCCAGCACGGCCGCCAGCGGCCAGGCGCCCCGCCGCCACGGCGCCAGCAGGGCGCAGCCCGCCAGGACCAGGCCCCCCAGGCCGAGGTAGGAGGAGCCCGTCTCCGGATGCTCGGCCGTGCGGATGGCCGGCAGCAGCGAGCCCCAGGGGCCGGGGTCGAAGGGCGCCAACAGGTCCATCTGCATGGCCCCGAAGCCCGTTCCGCCATGCCCGGCGCGCAGCGCGAAGAACCCGGCCAGCCACAGCGCCAGCACCGCCGCGCCCAGCACGAAGGGCGCCTCGCGCCACGCGCGGCGGCGGAACGCGTCGGCCAGCCACAGCGCCAGCACCATGGGCAGGATGTAGGAATGCACCAGCGCCGCGGCCCCCGCCAGCGCCACCCAGCCGGCGCTGCGCCGGCGTGTCGGCGGCGCCCACCACAGCCACAGCCCGGCCAGCACCAGCCATTGCCCGGCCAGGGCGAAATGCCCGCCCATGCGGTTGATCAGCAACGGCGAGAGCGCCAGCAGCCCCCCCGCCGCCACCTGCGCCAGCGCCCCGCCGCCCAGCCGCCGCACCGCCAGCGCCGCGAACAGCGCCTGCAAGGCGCCGCAGGCCAGCAGCCACAGCCCCCAGTACTGCTCCACCGCCAGCACCGGCCACAGCGCCTTCAGCGGCAACGCCAGCAGCGGGATGGAATCGGCGTAGAAGATGGAGGAGGACAGCTCCATCCCGTAGCGCGGGTTCAACCCCGGCGGCCAACGCCATTCATCGGCGCGCAGGAAGGCCCAGCCCAGCCAGTACTGCACCGGGTCCGGCCCCACCTGGCCCGACAGCATCCAGCCGGTGCGCCACGGCGGCACCACGCCCCAACCGAAGATGGCCAGCACGATGCCGGCCCCCAGCAGCGCCGCCGCGAGGACCGGCCAGGTGGTTTCGCGTCGCTCCGGCATCACGCTCCCATAACAGGGAGATGATGGCAGCGTTGCGGCGGTTCAGGTGCCGTCGGGCAGCTCGACCCAGCGCAGGTAGGGCCGGTCCGCCTTCCAGCCCTGTGGGAAGCGCGCCTTGGCGTCCTCGTCCGACAGGCTGGGGACGATGATCGCGCGCTCGCCCTTCTGCCAGTTCACCGGCGTCGCCACCTTGTGCGCGTCGGTGAGCTGGAGGCTGTCGATCACCCGCAGCACCTCGTGGAAGTTGCGCCCCGTGGAGGGCGGGTAGGTCAGCGTCAGCCGCACCTTGCGCGCGGGGTCTATGACATAGACCGTCCGCACGGTGATGGACGGGTCCGCGTCCGGGTGGATCATCCCGTAGAGCTCCGAGACGTGGCGCGACGGGTCGGCGATCATGGGGAAGTTCAGCGCGGAGCCCTGCGTCTCGCGGATGTCCTCGGCCCAGGCGTCGTGCCGGTCCAGCGGGTCCACCGACAGGCCGATGACCTTCACGCCGCGCTTGTCCCATTCCGGCTTCAGCCGCGCGGCCTCGCCCAGCTCGGTGGTGCAGACCGGCGTGAAGTCCTTGGGGTGCGAGAAGAACACCACCCAGGAGCCCGCGGCCCAGTCGGAGAAGCGGATGGGGCCGGCGGTGGTCTCGGCCTCGAAGTCGGGGGCCACCTGGCCCAGGGAAATCTGCGTCATGTGAATGGTCTCTCCTCTCAGAACAGCCGTGCCAGCAGCACGACCAATGCAAGCACGCCCAGCCCCAGCGTCGCCACGTCGCGGGCCGGGGCCCAGTCCTCCTCGTCACGCATGGGCCGCGCGCCTCCCCTGCGCCTGCGCGGCGGCGGCGCCGAACGCCGCCACCTCGCCGATCACCACCAGCGCGGGCGTCGGCAGGGCGGCGCGCCGCGCGTCCAGCGTGCAGGCGCCCAGCGTCGTGCGCAGGCTCGCCTGGCCGGGCAGCGAGGCGGCGGCGATCACGGCCACCGGCGTGGACGGCGCGCGCCCGCCGGCCAGCAGGCGCGTCGCCACCTCATCCAGCCGCGACAGGCCCATGAACAGGGCGATCGTGCCGGGCAGCGCGCCCCAGTCGAGGCCGGGCAGCGCGCCGGCCTCGTCATGAGCGGTCACGAAGGTCACGGCGCTGGCCATCCCGCGCCGCGTCAAGGCGATGCCGGCCGCGGCCGGCGCCGCCAGGCCGGCGGAGACGCCGGGGACGATGCGCCATGGCACGCCGGCAGCGTCGCAGGCATCCGCCTCCTCGCCGCCGCGGCCGAACAGGAAGGGGTCGCCGCCCTTCAGGCGCACCACGCGCAGCCCGGCCAGGGCGCCGGCCACCAGGCGCTGGTTGATGCGCGCCTGCGGAACGGGGGCGGCGCCCTTGCGCTTGCCCACGGCGACGACCTCCGCCCCGCGCCGGGCGTGCTTCAGCACGGCGCGGCCCGGCAGGGCGTCGTGCAGCACCAGGTCGGCCTGCTCCAGCGCCTGCACGGCGCGCAGCGTCAGCAAGGCCGGGTCGCCCGGGCCGGCGCCGACGAGCCAGACCTCGCCGCGGGCGAAGACCGGGCCGGCCAGGGCGGATGCGTGATCCACGTTCATGTATCGGGCAACTCCGCCAATTGCGCTTGCAATGATCGTAGATTGATGTTTTCACTTTTGGCAAGCGGATTGACCAGGGCACCCCGATGACACCTTCCCCAGCCGAAGCCATCAAGCGCGACAGCCACGGCCTGCGCGGCCCAATCGCCGCCGAGCTGGACGCCGCCCAGGCCAAGGGCGGCCTCAGCGAAGCCTCCTACACGCTGCTGAAGTTCCACGGCACCTACGAGCAGCACGACCGCGACACCGCCACCGCGCGCAAGCAGGCCGGGCAGGACAAGGACTGGTCCTTCATGGTCCGCGTCCGCGCTCCGGCCGGGCGGCTTTCCGCCGCGCAATGGCTGGCGCTGGACGCCCTGGCCGACAGCCACGCCGATTCCACGCTGCGCCTCACCACCCGACAGGGCGTTCAGTTCCACGGCGTGCTGCGCGAGAACCTGCGCGGCACCATCGCCGGCATCCACGGCGCGCTGATGACGACGCTGGCAGCCTGCGGCGACGTGGTCCGCAACGTCATCACCACCCCCGCCCCGGTGCGCGACGCCATCCACGCCCTGCTGGAGCGCGAGGCCTTCGCGCTGTCCGACGGGTTGCTGCCCCGGACCCGCGCCCACCACGAAATCTTCCTGGGCGGCGAATCCGTAGCCGGCGAGGCGGAGGACGAGCTCTACGGCGCCGCCTTCCTGCCGCGGAAGTTCAAGATCGCCCTCATCTATCCCGGCGACAACTCGGCCGACGTGCTGGCCAACGACCTGGGCTTCATCTGGCAGCCCGAGGGGTGGATCGTCACGCTCGGCGGCGGCATGGGGATGACGCACAACAAGCCGTCCACCTTCCCCCGCCTGGCCGACCCCGTCGCCCTCATCCCGCATGGCGACATCCTGGAGGTGGCCAAGGCCGCCGTGCGCCTGCACCGCGACCATGGCCGCCGCGACGACCGGAAGCAGGCCCGGCTGAAATACGTGCTGCACGAGAAGGGCGCGGACTGGGCGCGCGCGCGGCTTTCCGCCGATCTCGGCCGCCCCCTCGCCCCGCCGCCGCCCCTGCCGCGCCTCGCCATCCCCGAGCACCTGGGCTGGCACGAGCAGGGGGACGGCCTGCTGTGGCTCGGCCTGTCGGTCCCCTCGGGCCGGGTGGCGGGCGAGTGGCGCGAGGCGCTGCGCGAGGTCGTGGAGGCCACCGGCGCCGCCCCCATCGCCACGCCGCAGCAGGACCTGCTGCTGTCGAACATCGCGCCGGGCGACCGCGCGGCGGTGGAGGCGATCCTGCGCTTCCACGCCGTTCCCCTGCCCGAAACGCTCTCGCCGCTGGCGCGCAACACCCTGGCCTGCGTGGCGCTGCCCACCTGCGGCCAGGCGCTGGCCGAGGGCGAGCGCGTGCGCGACGGCATCGTGGAGGGGATCGAGGCGGAGCTGCGCGCGCTGGGCCTGCTGGGCGAGCGGATCAGCCTGCGCATCACCGGCTGCCCCAATGGCTGCGCCCGCCCCTACGGGGCCGAGATCGGCGTCGTAGGCCGCGCGCCCGGCCTCTACACCCTGTTCATCGGCGGCGCCTTCGAGGGCACGCGCCTGAACCGCGCGGTGGCCGACAAGGTGCCGCTCGCCGCCATTCCCGCCACGCTGCGCCCCTGGCTGCGCGCCTGGGCGGCGGAGCGTGCGGCGGGCGAAGGCTTCGGCGATTTCTGGGCGGCCCGCCCGGACGCCGCGCTGATGCTGGCCTCCTGACGAGAAACCCCCGGCCGGGTCAGGAGCCCGGGCCGGGGGGCCGCGATGGCCGGCGCCCCCCGGCACCGGCCACGGCGAGGCTCAGAACCGGTAGCGGACCGAGGCGCTGACCACGAAGGGGTTGATGTCGGCCTGGGCGCGGATGAAGTTGGAATTCACGCTCACCTCGGGCTGCATCATGATCCACTTCAGGTCGAAGTTGACCAGCCAGTTCGGCGCCACCTCGTAGTCCACGCCGATGTTGGGCGCGATGCCCACGCTGTTCTCCACCCGCACGCGCGACACGGGCGGCGTCATGTTGCCGCCGTGGCCGTAGAAGAAGGTGGCGTTCAGGCCCAGGCCCACATAGGGGCTGATGCGCGAGGCCGGCAGCGGGTGGTACTGCACGGTCAGGGTGGGCGGCAGCGCCCAGACGCGGCCCAGCCGCACGTCACCCAGCGCCGAGCCGTTGACGCGGATGTCATGCTGCGTCGTCGCCGCGATCAGGTTCACCGCCAGGTTCGGCGTGAAGAAGTAGGAGAAGTCCAGCTGCGGCGAGGCGCTGTTGGACGCCTGCGGCGTGCCGCCGATCACCGGCACGTTGCCGCCATTGGTGGGCAGCACGCCGACGGCGCCGAGCCCCACCACGAAATCCCCCGCACGCTTGCCGCGCGGCGCTTCCTGCACCTGCGCCGTGGCGGCGCCCGCCCCCAGGGCCAGCAGACCAGCCGCCAGCAGTACCGACTTCCTCATTGCTTCCGCGCCTTTCCAGATGTGTTCGTTGCGCGGAAGGAGTCCTACGCCGGGATGCCCGGCGCCGCCTTGCGGGGGCGCAAGCGCGGCTTTGCGATGGATCAAATGCGGCGGCACGCTACTCGGCACGGATCTCCGCGGCCCGCACCACCTCGCGCCACCGCGCCAGCTCCGCCACCTGGAAGCGCCGGTAGTCGGCGGCGCTGGACGCCACCACGTCGAAGCCGATCCCCGTCAGGCGCTGGGTGCTTTCCGGGTGGCGCAGCGCCTCGATGCAGGCGGCCTCCAGGCGCGCCAGCACGGGGGCGGGCGTGGCGGCGGGCGCCATCACCGCCTGCCAGGAGGTCACGACGAAGTCCGGCACGCCGCATTCGGCCGCCGTCGGCACGTCGGGGATGGTGGGGTTGCGCTGGGCACTCGTCACCATCAACGCGCGCAGCCGGCCGGCGGCGATGTGCGGCGCCACCGTGCCGAGGTTCTGGAAGGTCATCTGCACGTCGCCCGCGATCAGCGCGGTGGAGGCCGCCGCACCCCCCTGGTAGGGGATGTGCTGGGCATCCGCCCGCAGGCGCAGCTTCAGCAACTCCATCGTCAGGTGCTCGGACGAGCCGACGCCGGAGGTGGAGTAGGAGGCCCGCGCGCCATTCGCCTTCAGCCATTCGGCGAAGCCCGCGAAGTCGCGCGCCGGCATCTTCTCCGGGTTGGCCACCAGCACGTTGGGCGTCGTCACCGCCAGGGTGACGGGCGCGAAGTCGCGCACCGGGTCGTAGGGCAGGTTGGGCCGCAGCGCCGCGTTGATGGCGAAGACGCCGATCGAACCGGTCAGCATCACGTGCCCGTCCGGCGTCGCGCGGGCCAGCGCCTGCGCCGCCACCGCGCCGTTGGCGCCCGGCCGGTTCTCCGCCACCACCGGCTGGCCGAGGATCGCGCTGGCGCGCGCGGCGATGACGCGCGCGGTGATGTCGGACGGCCCGCCCGCCACGAAGGGCACCATCATCGTGACCGGGCGCGTCGGGAAGTCCTGCGCCCGCGCGGGCGCGGCGAGGAGCGCGGGCGCGGCCAGGATGGCGCGGCGGGTGGCGTGCATGGGTGTCCTCCGTTTCGTTGCCGCCATCCTGGCGCGGGGCGGCGCGGCTTGTCCAATGGTGGCGCGCGTTTCATACGGGCGGGGTCCAAGGGGGAAATCAGCGCCGCATGTCCACCGACCTCGCCATCGCCCGCGCCGCCACGCTGCGCCCCATCGCCGAGGTCGCGGCCCGCGCCGGCATCCCGGCCGAGGCGCTGGAGCCCTACGGCAAGCACAAGGCCAAGGTGGCGCTGGACTTCGTGGCCCAGGCCCGCCGGGACCGCCCGCGCGGCAAGCTCGTCCTGGTCACCGGCATCAACCCCACCCCGGCCGGCGAGGGCAAGACCACCACCACCGTCGGCCTGGGCGACGCGCTGAACCGGCTGGGCCGGCGCGCCATGATCTGCCTGCGCGAGCCCAGCCTGGGCCCGTGCTTCGGCGTCAAGGGCGGTGCCGCGGGCGGCGGCCACGCGCAGGTGGTGCCGATGGAGGACATCAACCTCCACTTCACCGGCGACTTCCACGCCATCACCGCGGCCAACAACCTGCTGGCGGCGATGCTGGACAACCACCTCCACTGGGGCAACGCGCTGGGGGTGGACCCGCGCCGCGTCACCTGGCGGCGTGCGCTCGACATGAACGACCGCGCGCTGCGCCAGGTGGTGCAGTCCCTCGGCGGCCCCGCGAACGGCTTCCCGCGCGAGGACGGCTTCGACATCGTCGTCGCCAGCGAGGTCATGGCGGCCTTCTGCCTCGCCCAGGACCTGCCCGACCTCCAGGCGCGCCTCGGCCGCATCATCGTGGCGGAGACGCGCGAGCGCAGGCCGGTGACGGCCGCCGACCTGAAGGCCGACGGCGCCATGGCCGTGCTGCTGCGCGACGCCTTCGCGCCCAACCTGGTGCAGACGCTGGAGGGAAGCCCCGCCCTGGTGCATGGCGGCCCCTTCGCCAACATCGCCCATGGCTGCAACAGCGTCGTCGCCACCACGCTGGGCCTGCACCTGGCCGACGTGGTGGTGACGGAGGCGGGCTTCGGCGCCGACCTGGGGGCGGAGAAGTTCCTGGACATCAAGTGCCGCCTCGCCGGCCTTTCGCCCGATGCCTGCGTGATCGTGGCCACCGTGCGCGCGCTGAAGATGCATGGCGGCGTGGCGAAGCCGGAGCTGGGCCGCGAGGACGTGGCGGCGGTGACGCGCGGCATCGCCAACCTGGCCCGGCACGCCGAGAACATCCGCAAGTTCGGCATCCCGCCCGTCGTCGCGCTCAACCGCTTCGACTCCGACACGCCCGCCGAGATAGCCGCCGTCACCAAGGCGATGGCGGCGATGGGCGTGGAGGCGCACCTGTGCACCCACTGGAGCGACGGCGGCGCGGGCGCCGAGGCGCTGGCCCACGCCGTGCTGCGCCGCCTCGACGAGGGGCAGGCGCGCTTCGCCCCCCTCTACCCCGACGCGATGCCGCTGGCGGAGAAGATCCGCACCGTGGCGCGCGAGGTCTACCGCGCCGCCGACATCGCCCTGCCGGCCGCGGTGGCGGCGAAGCTGGCGCGGTTCGAGGCGCTGGGCTTCGGCCACGTCCCGGTCTGCATCGCCAAGACGCAGTATTCCTTCAGCGCCGACCCCGCGCTGCTGGGCGCGCCCACCGGCCACGTGCTGCCGGTGCGCGAGGTGCTGCTGTCCGCCGGGGCGGGCTTCGTGGTGGCGATCTGCGGCGACGTGATGACCATGCCCGGCCTGCCCCGCCGGCCGGCCGCGGAATCCATCCGCCTGGACGCGGACGGGCGCATCGAGGGGCTGTTCTGATGCGGGGGCGGGTTGCAATCCCCTCCCCGCCTCCTTGATCATCCAGGTTGAGAGGATGGCCGCCCGCCCGCATCGCGGCGGCCGAAGGAATGCCGTGGACCGCCCCACCGAAGACCCCACGCCCCGGCGCCGCGCCCTGCTGGCCGGGCTGCTGCTCCCGCCCGCGCTGGCCGGCTGCGGCGGCAACGCCATCGCCCAGCGCGGCACCCTGCCCGACCTGGCCGACCTGGCCGAGCGCGTGCTGCCCGCCGTCGTCGCCATCTCCGTTCAGTCCGAGGGGCCGCAGCCGGTCCCGCCCGAGTTCCGCGGCACCCCGCTTGAGCGCTACTTCCGCGGGCGGCGGGAGCGCAGCCAGGGCGCGGGCAGCGGCTTCGTCATCGACCCGGCCGGCTTCATCGTCACCAACAACCACGTCATCGGCAACGCCAGCCGGGTGACGGTGTCCCTGCAGAACGGGCAGGAACTCACCGCCCGCGTGGTGGGCAGCGACGAGCTGATGGACCTGGCGCTGCTGCGGATCGAGGCGCGCTCGCCGCTCACCGCGGTGGGGTGGGGCTCCTCGGCGGCGATGCGGATCGGCTCCTGGGTGCTGGCGGCGGGCAATCCCTTCGGGCTGGGCGGCTCGGTCACGGCGGGCATCGTCTCCGCGCGCGGGCGCGACATCGGGGCGGGGCCGTTCGACGACTTCATCCAGACCGACGCGGCCATCAACCCGGGAAATTCCGGCGGGCCGCTGTTCAACCTCCAGGGGGAGGTGATCGGCATCAACACGGCCATCTACTCGCCCTCGGGCGCCAATGCCGGCATCGGCTTCGCCACGCCCTCGGACCTCGCGCGGCCGGTGATCGAGGGGTTGCGGCGCGACGGGCGGGTGGAGCGCGGCTGGCTGGGCGTGGACGTGCAGGACCTGGCGGCGGACGACCCGCGCAGCCAGAGCCGGCGCGCCGTGCTGGTGGCGGGCATCGTGCGCAACGGTCCCGCCGCGCGCTCGGGCCTGCGCGCGGGCGACGTGGTGCTGGCGATCAACGGCGAGCGCACGGAGACGTCGCGCATGCTGGTGCGTTCCATCGCCGCGGTCCCGCCCGGGCAGACCGTGCGCTTGACGCTGCTGCGCGAGGGGCGCACCCAGGAATTGCCGGTGCAGGTGGGGCGTCGCCCCGGAGGGGCGCCGTGATCGGTTCCCGGAGGGGCGCCGTGGGCTTCCGCGCGATGATGAGAAGGATGTCTGGCGGATGATGCGTATCCTGCTCGTCGAGGACGACGTGGAAGTGGCGCGCTTCGTGAAGAAGGGCCTCCAGGAGGCCGGGCACACGGTCGAGCACGCGGCCAATGGGCGCGACGGGCTGTTCCTCGCGGCTTCCGAATCCTTCGACATGCTGGTGCTGGACCGCATGCTGCCCGGCGGCGTGGACGGCGTGCGCCTGGTCGAGACGCTGCGCGGCCAGGGCAACCGCACGCCCGTGCTGTTCCTTTCCGCGCTCAGCGCGGTGGACGAGCGGGTGAAGGGCCTGAAAGCGGGCGGCGACGACTACCTCACCAAGCCCTTCGCCTTCGCCGAGCTGCTGGCGCGCGTGGAGGCGCTGGGCCGCCGCCCCTCCTCCGAGGCGCCGGTGACCAAGCTCAAGGTCGCCGACCTGGAGCTGGACCTGCTGAGCCGCACCGTCACCCGGTCGGGCAAGAAGGTGGACGTGCAGCCGCGCGAGTTCCGCCTGCTGGAGCACCTGATGCGCCACGCCGGCCAGGTGGTGACGCGCACCATGCTGCTGGAGAAGGTGTGGGACTACCACTTCGACCCGCAGACCAACGTGATCGACGTGCATGTCAGCCGCCTGCGGCAGAAGCTGGACAAGGGCTTCGACAAGCCGCTGATCCACACGGTCCGCAACGCCGGATACATGATCCGCGCCGAGGGCTGATGCGCCCGCCCGCGGCCCGCCCCGCCCCGCCGCGGCTGCTGCAATCCGCCGGCTTCCGCTTCGCCCTGCTGTTCATGGGCATCTTCTCCATCGCCGCGGCCTTCCTGGTCGCCGTGCTGTGGTGGGCGACGGCCGGCGCGCTGGACCGCCAGACGGTCGCCGCCATCCGCGCCGATTCGACCGCCCTGCTCGACCGCCACCGCGACGGCGGCGTGTCCGCGCTGATCGAATCGATCGAGGACCGGCTGGCGCAGGACGTGGAGGCGGAGACCATCTACCTCCTCCTCGGCCCCGGCGGCGCCAAGCTCGCCGGCAACCTGGAGCGCCTGCCGGAATCGCTGGACGGCGACGGCGCCTGGTTCCGCGCCCGCATCGCCCATGACGGGGCGAGCGCGGAGGCGCGCATCCACCGCCGCGACCTGCCCGGCGGCCTGCGCCTGCTGGTGGGGCGCGACGAGAGCGAGCGCGTGCAGCTGCGCCTGCTGCTGACCGAGGGGGTGGTGTGGTCGCTCGGCGCCATCATCGTCTTCGGCGTCATCGGCGCCTCCGTGATCCGCCGCGCCCTGCGCGCCCGCATGGCGCCGGCCACCGAGACGGCGCGCAACATCGCCTCGGGCGACATGTCGCACCGCGTCCCCCTGTCGCCGCAGGATGACGAGTTCGACCGGCTGGGCGCGACGATGAACGCGATGCTCGACCGCATCTCGCTGCTGATGGCCGGCGTGCGCTCGGTCTCCGACGCCATCGCGCACGACCTGCGCACGCCCATCGCCCGCGCCCGCGGCAAGCTGGAGGAGGCGCTTGCGACCGCGACCACCGCCGACGACCTGCGCGGCGCGGTGGAGGAGGGCATCGCCGACCTCGACAACATCTCGCGCATCTTCCAGGCCCTGCTGCGGATCGCCGAGGCCGAGGCGGGCGCGCGCCGCGCCGCCTTCGCCCCGCTCGACCTGCCCGAGGTGCTGCGCGACGCCGCCGAGTTCTACGAGGCGATGGCCGAGGATGCCGGCCAGCTCCTGGCCACCGAGCTGCCCGGCGCCCTGCCCATGGTGGGCGACCGGGACCTGCTGCTCCAGGCGGTGGCGAACCTGCTGGACAACGCCATGAAGTTCACCCCCGCCGGCGGCACCATAACCCTGTCCGCGAGGCAGGAGGGCGGGCATGCCGTGATCGCGGTGGCCGACAGCGGCCCCGGCCTGTCGCCGGAGGACCGGGCGCGCGCCATGGACCGCTTCTTCCGCGCGGACGCCTCGCGCAACACGCCCGGCTCGGGCCTCGGCCTCTCGCTGGTGCGCGCGGTGGCGCAGCTGCACCGGGGCGAGGTGGAGCTGGCGGACGCGCATCCCGGCGCCGCGCCGCCCGGGCTGCGGGTGGCGCTGCGCCTGCCGCTGGGGTGACGGAAGCTTCACCCCTGGCCCACCGCGGCACAGCCTGCGCCCTGCCACGCTGCGCCCCATGCGGTTCCCCTACGCCCTGCCCGTGGTGGCGCTCCTGTGCATCCATCCTGGCCGGGCCGAGCCGGCGGAGGCGTCCCTGCGCCTGACCACCGACAGCGCCGAGTATTGCGAGAGCCTGGCGCTGCGCCTCGCCGGCATGCCGGCCGCCGCCGCGCCCCTGCCGAACGCGCTGAGCGAGGAGGGCCGCCGCCTCTGCGCCGGCGGGCACTATCGCACCGGCATCGCCAAGCTGCGCCGCGCCATCCGCCTGGCCAACGAGGCGCGCGCCGGCGGGTGAGCCCCTTCCTGTCCGTCGCCCTGTCCGGCACCGCCGCCACGGCCGCGGGGATCGGGCTGGCGCGCTTCGCCTTCGTGCCGCTCTTCCCGCTGCTGGTGGCCGAGGGCTGGGTCTCAGGCGGCGAGGCCGCGCTGCTGGGGGCCGCGGCGCTGCTGGGCTACCTGGGCGGGGTGGGCGGCGCGCAGGCGCTGGCGGCGCGCATCGGCACGCGCGCGGCGCTGCGGCTGGGCATGGCGCTGGTGGCGCTGTCGCTCGCGCTTTGCGTGGCACCGGGCGGGGTGTGGTGGCTGCTGCCCTGGCGGCTGCTGGCCGGGGTGGCGGGGGGCGTGCTGATGTCGCTGGCCGGCCCGGCGGTGCAGCGCGCGGTGCCGCCGGCGCGGTCGGGCGCCGCGTCCGGGCTGGTGATCGCGGGGGTGGGCTGCGGCATCGTGCTGGGGGCGCTGCCCTCGCTGCTGCCGGGCGCGGCGGCGGGCTGGGCGGGTCTCGCCGTGCTGGCCGCGGCGCTGGCGGCCTTCGCCTGGCGCCGCTTCCCTGCCGAGCCGGTGGCGCCGCCGCGCGGCACGCCGCCCCCTGCCTTCGCGCTGCTGCTGGCCTATGCGCTGTCCGGCGCCGGCATGGTCGCGCCCATGGTTTTCCTGTCCGACCTCGCGGCGCGCGGCGCCGGCGGCGGCGAGGGGTGGGGCATCGGGGTGTGGCTGCTCTTCGGGCTGGGCGCGCTGGGCGGCACGCTGCTGGGTGGCCGCGCCACCGACCGCTGGGGCGGGGCGGCGATGGTGCGCCTGTGGCTGCTGGTGCAGGCGGCGGCGCTGGGTGCGGCGCTGCTGCCGGGCGGGCTGGCGGCGGCGGCGTTGCTGGGCGGTTTCTCCGGCATGGGCATCTCCGCCGTCGCCCTGGCCTGGGCGCGCGAGGTGGCCGGGCCGGCGGCGGGCGCGCTGTGGGTGCGCGCCACCCTGGCCTATGCGGCGGCGCAGGCCGGCACGGGGGTGGCGCTGGCCGCGCTGTTCGCCGCGACGGGGGATTCGCACGCGGCCGTGTTCGGCGCGGGGCTGGCGCTGTCGCTGCTGGCGCTCATTCCGGCCATGTCCCGTCGGCCTTGAGCACCTCGCCCGCCAGGTAAAGGCTGCCGCAGACCAGGATGCGCCCCGGCGCCGCCCCGCGCAGCGCGGCCAGCGCGCCGGCCACGTCCGGCCCAGGGCGCGCGGCGCCGCCGGAGGCTGCGATGATCTCCGCCACCTCCATCGCCAAGTGCTGGCCGGGTTCGCGCACGGCGGTTAGCGTCGTGGCCAGCGGGATGAGCGGCCGCAGGAAGCCCTCGGCCGTCTTGCCCTTCTTCATGCCGACGACGAGGTGCAGCGGCGCGTCGGCCCAGCCCTTCAGCGTCTCGGCCAGCGCGGCACCCGCGCCCTCGTTGTGCCCGCCATCCAGCCACAATTCCCAGGGCGGCGGCGGGGCCAGGCGCCCGTGCAGCCGCTGCAGCCGCGCCGGCCAGCGCGCGCCCGCCACGCCCGCCGCGATGGCGGCATCCGTCAGCCAGCCTGGGTTCCAGGCGCGCAGCGCGGCGATGGCGATGCCGGCATTGTCGCGCTGGTGCAGCCCCGGCAGGCCGTAGCGCGGCAGGGGGATGGCGCCGCGCGCATCCGTGAAGCCGACGTCGTCCACCTCCCAATCCCGCCCGCGCGCCAGCAGCGGCGCGCCGCGCTCGCCCACCACCTGCGCGATCACCGCCATCGCCCCGGGGTGCTGCGCCCCGGTGGCGCAGGGCACGCCGGGCTTGATGATGCCCGCCTTCTCGAAGGCGATCTTCGGCAGCGTGTCGCCCAGGAAATCCATGTGGTCCATGGAGACGGAGGTGATGGCGGTCGCCACCGGCGCCTCAACCACGTTGGTCGCGTCGAATCGCCCGCCCAGCCCGACCTCCAGCACCAGCAGGCCGGCGGGCGTGCGGCTGAACAGCAGGAGCGCGACGGCGGTGGTGATCTCGAACACCGTGATGGGGGCGGCGGCGTTCACCCGCTCCACCTCCTCCAGCGCCGCGGCCAGCGCCTCCTCCTCCACCAGCCGCCCCGCCAGGCGGATGCGCTCGTGGAAGCGCACCAGGTGGGGCGAGGCGTAGGCGTGCACCCGCTGCCCGGCGGCCTCGGCGATGGCGCGGACCGTGGCGCAGGTGCTGCCCTTGCCGTTGGTGCCCGCGACGTGGATCACCGGCGGCAGCGCGCGCTCCGGGTGGCCCAGCTTCGCCAGCAGCGCCTGGAGGCGCCCCAGCGACAGGTCTATCAGCACCGGGTGCAGCGCGTGCAGGCGCTCGATGATCGCCTCGGAACGACCGGACATCAGGCCGCGGCCGGCTCCTGGCGCAGCAGGCGGATCAACCGGCCGAGCGTGGCCCGCATCTCCCCGCGCGCCACCACCATGTCCAGGATGCCGTGCTCCAGCAGGTATTCGGCGCGCTGAAAGCCCTCGGGCAGCTTCTCACGCACGGTCTGCTCGATGACGCGCGCGCCCGCGAAGCCGATCAGCGCGCCCGGTTCGGCGATCTGCACGTCGCCCAGCATGGCGAAGGAGGCCGTGACGCCGCCGGTCGTCGGGTCGGTCAGCACGACGATGAAGGGCAGGCCGGCATCCTTCACCATCTGCGTGGCGATGACGGTGCGCGGCATCTGCATCAGACTCAGCGCGCCCTCCTGCATCCGCGCCCCGCCGCTGCTGGCGAAGACCACCAGCGGCGCGTCCTGCAGCACGGCGAGCCGGGCCGCGGCCACCAGCGCCTCGCCCACGCCCACGCCCATGGAGCCGCCCATGAAGGCGAACTCGAAGGCCGCGGCCACGGCGCGCTGGCCCCCGATGGCGCCGTGGCCCACCAGCACCGCGTCATCCATGCCGGACTTGGCCTGGGCGTCCTTCAGCCGCTCGCTGTAGCGGCGCTGGTCGCGGAACTTCAGCGGGTCCGCGGGGGCGCGCGGCAGCTCGATGCGCTGCCAGCCCTCATCCAGCGTGGCGTCCAGGCGCGCGCGCGCGCCGATCCGCATGTGGTGGTTGCAGTGGGTGCAGACGCGGAGGTTCTTCTCCAGGTCGGTCTGGAAGATCATCTGCTCGCAGGCCGGGCACTTGTGCCACAGGTTCTCCGGCACCTCGCGCGTGCCGCCGAACAGCGTCTTGATCTTGGGCAGCGCCCACTCGGAAATCCAGTTCATGGGATTTTCGTGCCCTCAAGCGCCGGGCGCGCGCATCCGCGCGCTTGGCTTGCGCGCCGCCGCGGGCGGTCCCGGGAACATGGTTGCCCTGGGCGCGGCGGCCGCCGTGCGGCCGCATCCTCCAAGGGTGATACGGGCCATGGAATGGCGCGCCGGTCGCGCGGGGTCAAGCGGGCCG
>LNFM01006887.1_pt1 | contig 18335 bp, 12 predicted proteins | sample 596031 | NCBI WGS metagenome assembly LNFM01 (sample SAMN04254537, study PRJNA301005) | activated carbon metagenome | isolation source: dual media filters at the Ann Arbor, Michigan drinking water treatment plant | place: USA: Ann Arbor | reverse complement strand
ACTTATCCACAGTTGCTGGTAACAAAATCAGCAATCCGCCCTGGGTCAAATTTCAATCGGCAGGGTGGGTCAATTTTCCATCAGCGCCAACAGGTGTTCTGGTCAGTGCCACGCAGGATCACGTCGCCGAGGAAGCTGTCGTTGTCGATGCCGTACTTGTCTTTCCAGTAGTCGTACTCAATACCGACATAAAGCTGCTTCTCGCCCCAGTTCATGGCCTTGCCCAGGTCGTATTTAATCTGTGGGTTGAAGTGCAGGTTGGCGTGGTAGCTCTTGTCGTTGTCCACCACCCAGTCCATGAAACCGTCAATCACGATGTCGGATTTGCCAACAGGGATGGTGTAGCTCCACACCGGGGTGATTTGCCATACGCCGCTGCCGTCACGGCTGCCATCGGTTTCGCGGTGGTAGAAGTTCAGCGAGAAGTAGTCAAAGCCGGGGATCGCTAGGTCGAAGCCGGGGCCGATCAGGTAAGACTCGACATCGTCTTCGCCAAATTCATAGGTGGTGGCCAGCAACACGTCTTTGATCGGGCCCAGTTCCAGTTTGGTGTCGAACAGCTTGCCGAACGACAGGCGCGGTGAAAACTCGCCGTAGAAAGTGTGGCCATCGCCAGCGCCGTTGGTGGCGTCAGTGTTGTATTTGATGGTGTCGACGAAGAAGAACAGGTCACCGAAGTTCCAGCCGCTGGCGTGTTCGAAGGTGATGGTCTGCTGGATTTCCGGGTCAATCGTGTAGTCCTGGCCATACAGGTAGCTCAGGCTGTTGTTCTGCCAGTGCAGCAGGTCGCCTGCCACCGCCTGGCTGCCTGCCAGCAGACCGGCGGTCAAGGCCAGAGAGGAAAAAGTACGCTTCATCGAGTGGTGCTCCCCATAAGTGCTGAATGTTTTTTAAACCTGTCTAAAAGGTCAGGCTGCTGGTGCATCAGCAAAAACAAGGCCAAGTCTTGTTTATGTCGCCATCCAGCGCGCCGCCTGGCTTTCGCCCCCATAGCGGCCGCGCACTTTAGTGATTTTTACGGGGATGTAAATGCTGCGCTTGCACTATTAACTGACCGCCTGGACAGATTCAGCATTAAGTTGGTGCGTGCTCCTTATTGCGCACCCCGTCGGCTGCTCTGCCTTACAGAGTCAGCTGTGCTTGACTAGAAGACTAAGAGTGCAACCGGCCTTCTTGTTGGGTTGTACCTGTCGTCGGATCGCTGATTTTTTTAAAACACTTGTTTTAAGCGGCTTTGTTAATGGTGCCTTGGCGAGTTGCCAGCAGCCTTTAATCTTGCTGGGTTCTCGCTTTGCTAGCAGTGGTTGTAGCGGTTTGCTCTGCTTGGTTGCACCTAGTTGCACCCAATGCCTAGACAGGTTTAATCTCTCGCCAGATTTTTTAACCGTGATGCGTGGCGATCACCCCGTTGGGGCGATGTTCAGCTTTGCTCCCGACGTTTTAGCCGTGCACCCGCCCACAACAGGATTAACCAATGGCCACCACCACCCTTGGCGTTAAGCTCGATGATGCAACCCGTGATCGCCTCAAACAGGCTGCGCAGTCGATTGACCGCACGCCGCATTGGTTGATCAAGCAGGCGATCTTCAATTACCTGGAGCAGATTGAGGGTGGTCTGACTCTGGCCGAGCATTCCGGTCTGGCCGCAGTGGCGGGTGAAGAAACGGTGGAAAACCTCAGCGAGCAAGGTCTGCAGGTATTCCTCGATTTCGCTGAAAGCATCCTCCCGCAATCAGTGCTGCGCGCAGCCATTACCGGAGCCTATCGTCGTCCGGAAACCGAAGCCGTGCCGATGCTGCTGGAGCAGGCGCGTCTGCCCAAAGACATGGCTGAAGCGAGCAACACGCTGGCCATGAGCATTGCCGAGAAGCTGCGTAACCAGAAGAACGCCGGTGGCCGTCAGGGCTTGGTGCAGGGTTTGTTGCAGGAGTTCTCGTTGTCGTCGCAGGAAGGTGTGGCGCTGATGTGCCTGGCCGAAGCGCTGCTGCGTATTCCCGACAAGGCCACCCGTGATGCGCTGATCCGCGACAAGATCAGCAACGGCAACTGGGGGCAGCATCTGGGCAACAGCCCGTCGATGTTCGTCAACGCCGCGAGCTGGGGCTTGCTGATCACCGGCAAACTGGTGGCCACGCACAACGAAGCCGGTTTGATGACCTCACTCAACCGCATCATCGGCAAGGGCGGTGAGCCGTTGATCCGCAAGGGCGTGGATATGTCCATGCGCCTGATGGGCGAGCAGTTCGTTACCGGTGAAACCATCGCCGAAGCCCTGGCCAACGCCACCAATATGGAAAGCAAAGGCTTCCGCTATTCCTACGACATGCTCGGTGAAGCTGCGCTGACCGAGGAAGACGCCAAACGCTACCTGGCGTCCTACGAGCAGGCCATTCATGCCATCGGCAAAGCCTCGCACGGCCGTGGCATTTACGAAGGCCCGGGCATTTCGATCAAGCTGTCGGCGCTGCACCCGCGCTACAGCCGCGCGCAGTACGACCGGGTGATGGATGAGCTGTACCCGATCCTGCTGGGCCTGACCAAGCTGGCCAAGCAGTACGACATCGGCCTGAACATCGACGCCGAAGAAGCTGATCGCCTGGAAATCTCACTCGATCTGCTGGAGCGCCTGTGCTTCGACCCGGTCCTGATCGGCTGGAACGGTATCGGCTTTGTGATTCAGGCGTATCAAAAGCGCTGCCCATACGTGATCGATTACGTCATCGACCTGGCCAAGCGCAGCCGTCACCGCTTGATGATTCGCCTGGTAAAAGGCGCGTACTGGGACAGCGAAATCAAACGCGCCCAAGTTGAAGGCTTGGAAGGCTATCCGGTGTACACGCGCAAGCCGTATACCGACGTCTCCTATATCGCCTGTGCACGCAAATTGCTGGCCGTACCGGAAGCGGTCTACCCGCAGTTCGCCACGCACAACGCCCATTCGCTGTCGGCCATTTATCAACTGGCCGGGCAGAACTATTACCCCGGTCAGTACGAATTCCAGTGCCTGCATGGCATGGGTGAGCCGCTGTATGAGCAAGTGGTTGGCACGGTGGCCGAAGGCAAGCTGAACCGGCCATGCCGTATTTATGCCCCGGTCGGCAGCCATGAAACTCTACTGGCCTACCTGGTGCGTCGCCTGTTGGAAAACGGTGCGAACACCAGCTTCGTCAACCGCATTGCCGACCACAGCATCTCGATCAAAGAGCTGGTACTCGACCCCGTGCAGCAGGTCGAGCAGATGGCCACGCAGGAGGGCGGTATTGGTCTGCCGCACCCGCGCATTGCCCTGCCGCGTGCCTTGTATGGTGACGCGCGCTTGAACTCTGAAGGCATCGACTTGGCCAACGAACACCGCCTGGGCTCGTTGTCTTCGGCGCTGCTGAGCAGCAGCAACGCGGTCTACATCGCTGGCCCGATGCTTGGCTGCGAGAGCGCCGCATTGGCTGAAGCGCAGCCGGTGCGCAACCCGGCCGATCACCGCGACATCGTCGGCCATGTGCATGAGGCCAGCGTGCAGGATGTTACTGATGCCGTGCTCTGCGCCGTTTCCAGCGGGCAGATCTGGCAGTCGACCCTGCCGGCTGAGCGCGCCGCTGTGCTGGATCGCGCCGCCGATCAGATGGAAGCGCAGATGCAGCAACTGATGGGTCTGCTGGTGCGCGAGTCCGGTAAGACCTTCGCCAACGCCATCGCCGAAGTGCGTGAAGCCGTGGACTTCTTGCGCTACTACGCGGCGCAGGCGCGCAATCATTTCAGCAACGACACCCACCGTCCGTTGGGTCCGGTGGTGTGCATCAGCCCGTGGAACTTCCCGCTGGCGATTTTCAGCGGTCAGGTCGCTGCTGCGCTGGCCGCCGGTAACACCGTGCTGGCCAAACCCGCCGAGCAAACCCCGCTGATCGCCGCGCAAGCCGTGCGCATCCTGCTGGATGCCGGTGTGCCGAGCGGCGCGGTGCAACTGCTGCCGGGTCGTGGTGAAACCGTCGGTGCCGGGTTGATCGGCAACGAGCGGGTGCGTGGCGTGATGTTCACCGGCTCCACCGAAGTGGCGGGCATCATCCAGCGCAACCTCGCCGGTCGCCTGGATGCGCAAGGCCGCACCATTCCGCTGATCGCCGAGACGGGCGGCCTCAACAGCATGATCGTTGATTCCTCTGCGCTCACCGAGCAGGTGGTGGTCGATGTGGTGGCGTCCGCTTTCGACAGTGCTGGCCAGCGTTGCTCGGCCCTGCGTGTGCTCTGTGTGCAGGAAGACGTGGCTGATCGGGTGATCAACATGCTCAAAGGCGCCATGGCCGAATACAGCCTGGGCAACCCGGAGCGCCTGAGCACCGACATTGGCCCGGTGATCGACGCAGAAGCCAAGGGCAATATCGACCAGCACATCGAGAAGATGCGCGAAAAAGGCCGCAAAGTGTTCCAGTTGGCGCGCGTTAACGGTGACGACATCAAGCGCGGCACTTTTGTGTTGCCGACACTGATTGAGTTGGACAGCTTTACTGAGTTGCAACGCGAAATCTTCGGCCCGGTGCTGCACGTGGTGCGTTATGCGCGTGCTGATTTGGGCAAGCTGCTGCAGCAGATCAACGACAGCGGCTACGGCCTGACCCTCGGCGTGCACACGCGTATCGACGAGACCATTGCTCAAGTGGTCAACAGTGCCAAGGTCGGCAACCTGTATGTGAACCGCAACATGGTCGGTGCGGTGGTTGGCGTGCAGCCATTCGGCGGTGAAGGCCTATCCGGCACCGGCCCGAAAGCCGGTGGCCCGCTGTACATGTACCGCCTGCTGGCAACCCGTCCGCAGGATGCCGTGGCCAAGCAATTGCAGCAGGAGAAGGGCGAGATTCAGCGTCCGGCAGAGCAGGCCAAGGTGATCGCGGCGTTGCAGGAGTGGGCGACTAAACATGAGCCGAGCCTGAGTGCACTCAGTGCGCAGTTCGTTGAGTTGGCGCAAAGCGGCACCGTACAAATGCTCAATGGCCCGACCGGCGAGCGCAACAGCTACAGCCTGCTGCCGCGCGAGCATGTGCTGTGCCTGGCCGCTGAACGCAGTGACTTGCTGACACAATTGGCGGCGGCCCTGGCCGTGGGTTGCCAGGTATTGTGGCAAGAAGGCGAGCTGACGCGCGCGCTGTTGGCCGAGTTGCCCAAAGTGGTGCAGCAACGCATCACTCTGTTGGCGCAGTGGGTCGACAGTGAAGTCGCCTTCGACGCCATCCTGCACCACGGTGACTCCGACGAGTTGCGTGCGGTCTGTGAACAGGCGGCAACGCGCTCCGGCGCGATCATCAGCGTGCATGGTTTGCACAAAGGTGAAACGGATATCCCGCTGGAGCGCCTGCTGATCGAACACGCACTGAGCATCAACACCGCAGCAGCCGGCGGCAACGCCAGCCTGATGACCATCGGCTAATCGGTTCTGCGAGCATCCTGCCCCACTGGTTTGCCCGGTGGGGCAGTTGGCAACACCGGCTTACCGCCATCCCCAGGTGCTTCGGCCCCTGATGCTGCATACGGCTCCGGCTGTTACGCAGCGCCCAGCGCACAACCGGTAACGGTGGGTTACCCGCCCGGTGCAGTGGGTTTTCTCCTCTCAGGCATTTCGATGCATAGCACCGGCTTACCCAGCGGGTGTTGCAACGCAGCAATCAGCGTCGTTGCGCATCGAAGGCCGCTTTTCTTCTCTTAATCAATCGTGCATCACGCCTAAAAGGCTTTTGCGTGGCCGCTGTTTGCGTGAAGCAAATGCGTGATCGCCTAATGCGCGTGGCTGTGCCAGTATACCCCCGTGGGTATATTTGATTAAGGCGAGGTAGACGATGCGATTGCTAACAGCGGTGTTGATTAGTGGCCTGAGTGTGAGCGCACAGGCCGACAATGTGCAGGCGCTATCCGCCGAAGGCTTGGCGCTGATTCCGGCTTTTCAGCAGCAGCTGATGGGCACGGTCAAAGCGGCAATGAGCAGTGGCGGCGCGGCGCACGCGGTAGAGGCTTGTCAGCTGTCTGCCCCGCAAATTGCCAGCGAGCACAGCCAAAAGCCGTGGACGGTGGGGCGCACGGCGCTCAAGGTACGCAACCCGGATAACGCCCCCGATGCTTGGGAGCGTGAAGTGCTGGCCCAGTTTGCCCAGCGTGCGGCGGCCGGTGAGCCGCTAGAGCAGATCAGCCAAAGTGCGGTGGTGGGGGGCGAGGTGCGGGTGATGAAAGCCATCGGTACAGGCGAGCCGTGCCTGGCCTGTCACGGCAAGCAGATTGAGTCAGCGTTGGCGCAGTTGATTGATGTACGCTACCCGCAAGACCAAGCCCGTGGTTTTGCTCAGGGTGAGCTGCGCGGTGCCTTCACATTACGGCGACCTGTAGATTGAACGAATGAATGACCCGCAACGTTTGCAACACCGCGACTCCCTGCTAAAGCGACTGGCCCGCGTCGAAGGGCAGGTGCGTGGTATTCAGGCCATGATCAAGCGCGGCGACGAGTGCGAGGCCGTCGCCCAGCAGTTCAGTGCGGCGCGTAAAGCGCTGGATAAGGCCTATCAGGAAATGCTCATGTGCCTGGCCGAGGACGCGCTCCTAAGCCCTGACCAAAGCCATGAAGCCACCCTGGCGCAGCTCAAAACCATCTTCACCAAGTACACCTGATTCGCGCGCCTCACCGCGCGCCCTCTGTTGCCAATCGTTTCAGCACGCGACCGCGCTTATGCCGCAGGGCCTTGCTGTGGGCGTCATTCAGGCCAGCGATGGCTGCTGCGGGCGTGTGGTGCGGCAATACACCCCATACCCCCCAGGGTTCAAAAGCATAGACTTTGTCTGGCCTGCAATGCCTTGCGGCTGCTTGCCTGGTTTGTTCAGTCAGTTCCACACACAGGATCGACTCAGATGGAATTAGACCCGCTTTTCCTCTCGCGACTGCAGTTTGCTTTTGTGGTCTGCTTTCACGCCATTTTCCCGGTGTTCACCATCGGCCTGGCTTCTTTTATCGCTTTTCTGGAGGGCATGTCCTTCCGCACCGCTGATCCGGTCTGGGCGCGCCTGTCGAAGTTCTGGACCCAGGTGTTTGCCGTGGTCTTTGGCATGGGCGTGGTGTCGGGCATCGTCATGGCCTTTCAGTTCGGCACCAACTGGAGCAACTTCTCCTACGCGGCGTCGAACTTCCTTGGCCCGGTGCTGAGCTATGAAGTGATCACGGCGTTCTTCCTCGAAGCCGCGTTCCTCGGCGTGCTGCTGTTTGGCCGCGACAAGGTGCCGCCGGGCGTGCACCTGTTTGCCGCGTGCATGGTGGCGCTGGGCACCTTTATCTCCTCGTTCTGGATTCTCTCGGCCAACAGCTGGATGCAAACGCCGGTCGGCACCGAACTGCGTGACGGCATGATCCATGTCGTGTCTTGGTCGCAGGCGTTGTTCAGCCCGTCGTTTTTCTACCGCTTTATGCATATGGGCCTGGCCTCGTTCCTCACCGGTGCCTTTGTGGTGGCGGGCGTTAGCGCCTGGTACTTGCTGCGCAAGCGTGAGGTAGAAGTGAACCGCAAAGCGCTGTCGGTCAGCCTGTGGATGATCCTGCTGATCGCGCCCATTCAGGCCGTGGTGGGTGACTTTCACGGTCTGAACACCCTTAAGCATCAGCCGATCAAAGTGGCGGCGATGGAAGGCAATTGGGAGCGTGGTACGGGTGTGCCGCTGCTGTTGTTTGCCTGGCCGGATCAGGAGGCGCAAACCAACCATTTTGAAATCGGCATCCCGAAACTGGCCAGCTTTATCCTGACTCACGACTGGAACGGCGAACTGCCAGGCATCACGGACGTGGCCTACGAGAAGCAACCGCCCGTGTGGCTGGTGTTCTGGGCGTTCCGGGTGATGGTCGGCATTGGCCTGGTGATGATCGCCTTCGGTCTGACTGGCCTGGTGCTGCGCCGTGGCGGTCGTTACTGGCAAACGCCGTGGTTCCTCAATGGCTTGCGATGGATGAGCTTCATGCCGTTTCTGGCGGTGCTCGCCGGTTGGGTGGTGACGGAAGCTGGTCGCGCGCCGTGGCTGATTTACGGGGTGATGACCCATGCGCAAGGGCTGACACCGTCGCTGACGGGCGGCATGGCCTTGTTCACCTTGATTGGCTACATCGTGGTCTACGCGATGGTCTTTAGCGCCGGCTTGTATTACCTGTTCCGCGTGCTGCAAGCGGGCCTGGAAGAAGACCTCAGCGCAGAAGACACCCATGAAGTGGAGCGGGCCTCGCGTCCGTTGTCGGCAACCCATGTACGCCTGGAACAGGGGGGACACTGAAATGGTGCCTTTTGACCTCACAATGATTTGGGCGGTAATCATCGCCTTCGGCATCATCATGTACGTGCTGATGGACGGCTTTGACCTGGGCGTGGGGATTCTCTTCCCCTTCGCCCCGGACGAGCAGGCCCGCGATGTGATGATGAACTCGGTGGCACCGGTCTGGGACGGTAACGAAACCTGGCTGGTGCTCGGTGGCGCGGGCCTACTGGCGGCTTTTCCGCTGGTGTACTCGGTGTTGCTGCCGGCCATGTATATCGGTGTGTTTTTGCTGCTGGCGGGTTTGATCTTCCGTGGCGTGGCGTTTGAGTTTCGCTTCAAGGCCAACACCTCGCGCTACCTGTGGAACTGGGCCTTTGCCGGTGGTTCGATTGTCGCCTCGTTCGCCCAGGGCGCAGTGGTGGGGGCCTACATTCAGGGCTTCAACACCGAAGGGCTGGTGTATGTTGGCGGTGCGCTGGATTGGCTAACGCCGTTCACCGTGCTCACCGGCATCGGCCTGCTGGCCGGTTATGCCTTGCTCGGCTGCACCTGGTTGATCATGAAATCCGAAGGCTACATTCAGGACTGGGCCTACAGCCTGGCCCCGAAACTGCTGGCCGCCGTGCTGCTGGTGTTTGTTGCCATCAGCATCTGGACACCCTGGGTTGATCCCACGGCCTATGCGCGCTGGTTCTCGGCCATCGGCTTGATCTGGATCTTTCCGGTGATGGCGGGTTTGTGTGCCCTGCAGATTTTCCGCAGCCTGCGCAAACGCCGTGAGGCCATGCCGTTTATTGCCACCATGGCTTTGTTCATCTTCACCTATCTGGGGCTGCTGGTGACCAAATGGCCGTACATCATTCCGCCTAACCACACCATCTGGGACGCCGCCTCAGCCCCTGAGTCGCAGTTGTTCCTGCTGCTGGGCCTGTTGTTCGTCATCCCGATTGTGCTGACCTACACCGCCTGGACCTACTGGGTGTTCCGCGGCAAGGTGAAAGCAGGTGTCGGCTATCACTGATATAACCCGCCAACAGCGCAGCCGCCACTGGCTGGCTCGCCAGCAACTGGCCGTGCGCCCGCTGCTGCGCGGCGCAGTGGCGGCCGGCGTGCTCGGCGGCGTGGCGATTGCGGCGCAAATGGGCCTGATGGCCTGGCTGGTGCACGCCTTGCTGATCGACGACGCTCCGGCGCTGAGCCTGTGGTCGGTGATGGCGGCCTTGTTGGTGGCCGTACTGTTGCGTGTGCTGGCGGCGGCCGTGCAGGAACGACTGGGTCAACTGGCCAGCGCCAAGGTACGCCAGCAAGTGCGGGTGGAATTGAGCGCCTTGTGGGCCCGGCTTGGGCCGGTGCGTTTGGCCGCACTGCCCAGTGCCAGCCTGACCAACCAATGGGTTGAGCAAGTCGACGCCCTCGACGGCTATTACGCCCGTTACCTGCCGCAGCAATGGCTAGCCGTACTGGTGCCGTTGATGCTGGTTGCGCTGGTGGTCTGGTTGGATTGGCTGGCGGCGCTGTTCCTCTTGCTGGCCGCGCCGCTTATTCCGTTGTTTATGGCCCTGGTCGGCATGCATGCCGAGCGTATCAGCCAGCGCCATGTGCTGCAGGCCGGGCGCATGGCCGGGCAGTTTCTCGACCGCGTGCGCAACCTCACCAGCCTGCAGTTGTTTGGTCAGGTCGGGCGCTCCATCGCGCGTATTGAGCAGGCCACGCAGGCTTATCGCCGCGTCACCATGGCCACGCTGAAAGTGGCGTTTTTATCCTCGGCGGTGCTGGAGTTTTTCGCCTCGGTGGCGATTGCCGTGGTGGCCATGTACATCGGCTTTGGTCTGTTGGGTTATATCGACTACGGCCCCTCGCCTGAGCTGAGCCTGTTCAGCGGGCTGTTTATTCTGCTGCTCGCACCAGAGTTCTTTCAGCCGCTGCGCAGCCTCGCGCAGCACTATCACGACCGAGCGGCGGCGCTGGCGGCCGCCGATGCGCTGGCCGAACTGGAGGCGCTGGACAGCCTGCCTGCTGCGCCGCAAGACCTGTCGAATAACGCGGCAGAGGATGGCATTCAGCTGCGCGATGTGCACCTGAGCTATGCCGGGCGCGGCGAGATTCTGCGTGGGGTGAACCTGCACATTCACGCGGGCGAGGTGCTGGCGCTGGTGGGGCCATCCGGCTCGGGCAAGTCGAGCCTGTTGCATGGCCTGGCCGGTTTTATCCAGCCACAGGCGGGAACGATCCGCCTGTTTGGTCAGCCGCCCGGTCAGCAGTCCGTGGCCTGGATGGGCCAGCGAGCGTTTCTGATCAAAGGCAGTTGGGCCGACAACCTGCGCTTAACCGCACCCGAAGCCACGCCGGCCGCCATGCAGCAGGCGCTGGCGGCGGTGGGCTTGAGCGCGTTGTTGGCCGCTCAGCCGCAAGGCCTCGACAGCCCGTTGGGTGAGGGCGGGCGCGGGCTGTCCGGTGGGCAGGCGCAACGGCTGGCGTTGGCGCGTGTGTGGCTGAGTAACGCGCAGCTGGTGCTGCTGGATGAACCCACTGCCAGCCTCGATGAACAGAGCGAGGTCGAGGTGATCGACGCCCTGCAGACTTTGGCCAGCAGCGGGCGCACGCTGATTGTCGCTACCCATCATCCTGCTTTGATGCAGATGGCCAACCGCGTGGTGCGCCTGCATGAAGGGAGGTTGCTCGATGCATGAGCTGAGCCCCTGGCTACGTGACATGCGCCACTGGCGCGGTCGGTTGTGCGTTGGCGCACTGCTGATGCTGCTTACGGTGCTCAGTGCCATCGGCCTGCTGGCGTTATCCGGCTGGTTTATCACCGCCACGGGCGTCACCGCGTTGCTCTGGGCCGCGGGCAACCGGGTGTTTTTCGATATTTATGTGCCGGGCAGCGGCATCCGCTTTTTTGCCCTGGCACGCACGGTGGCGCGTTACACCGAGCGTGTGTTCAACCACAACACGGTGCTCGGTTTGCTCGCCGATTTGCGCGTGCGCCACTTCAGCGCCTTGGCACAACTCGACGGCGCGACACTGGGCCGGCTGCGCGCGGCGCAATGGCTCAACCGCCTGACCGCCGACATTGATGCCCTCGACACGCTCTACCTGCGCTTGCTGGCACCGCCCGCTGTGGCCTTGCTGGCCATCCTACTGGTGTGTGGGCTGGTGGCGCTGTTCCAGCCGTGGCTGGCGTTGCTGTTGTTGCTGTTGTTGCTGGCGCTGTTGCTGCTGGTGACGGTGGGCATGGCCCGCGCCGGTCTGCACCTGAGCGCCCAACGCGTAGAGCAGCTGGATGGTTTGCGCGTGCAGTGCATCGAGCAGTTGCAGGGTTTGGCCGAGTTGACCGCCGCCGGCAGTCTTGGCCTGCATCAACAGGCCTTACTGGCGCGCAGTGAGCAACTGATCAAGGATCAACTGGCGTTGCAGGGGCGGGTGGTGCTGGGGCAAGCCTTGAGCCTGTTTGGCGTGCTGGGCGCGAGTTTGCTGGGCCTGTTTGCCGGGGTGATCGCCTATGAGCAAGGGCTGCTCAGCGGGCCGCTGATGGTGATGATTGCCCTGGCGCTGATGGGCCTCAATGAAGCCTTTTCCGCCTTGCCAGCGGCGTTCGCGCAATGGGGCGCTACCTGCGCGGCGGCGGCGCGGCTCAACCAACAAGTGGCCATGAGCGGACGCTTGCCCCACGCCGCCAGCCCGCTTGCCGTACCGGCCAACTTAAGCTTGAGCTGGCAGGATGTGGCGGTGACCCATGCCGGTTTGAGTGGCGTGCAGTTGCAGCTTGCCGCTGGAGAACGGCTGGCGCTGGTTGGGCCTTCTGGGTGCGGTAAATCCACCCTGGCGGCGCTGGCCGCACGTTTGCTCGACCCGGATGCCGGTGCGGTGTATGTGGCAGGCGTACCGTTGACGGCATTGGATCTGGACACTTGGCGCGGACACATCGCCTACCTGACCCAGGAAACCGAACTGCTCCACGGCAGCATCGCCGACAACCTGCTGCTCGGCCGTCCGGACGCCAGCGATACGCAGCTCTGGTGGGCGTTGGACATGGTTGATCTGGCCGACACCGTGGAAGGCACCGCCAACGGCCTGAACACCTGGGTCGGTGAAACCGGCAAACAGCTTTCCGGCGGTGAAGGCCGCCGCCTGGCGCTGGCGCGGGTGCTGCTGCGCGATGCCCCGTTGGTGATTCTCGATGAGCCCTTTTCCGGGCTGGATGAGGCCACGCGTGAGCGTATCAAGCCGCGCATCAACACTTGGTTGCAGGGCCGCAGCGCACTGCTGTTGGGTCACAGTGAGGCGGCGTTGCCACAGGCCGATCGGCTGTTGAGCTGGCAGCAACTGCCGCGTGCGTAACGCCGCAGTAGGTTGGTGTTGAGCGCAGCGAAGCCCAACGGGTTGTCGCGTGATTCGTTGGGCTTCACCGCTGCGCGTCTCAACCCAACCTACGGATGCTGCCGCTGTACGTTGGGTGTGTGGTTGTTAAGGGTCAATCAAACGCGGGCAATTGCGCGGTTTGCACCGGCTTGCCGGCGGCGTGCCAGGCGTCATAGCCGCCGGCAATCGACAGTACGTGGCTATAGCCCATGTCCTGCAGCGCGCAGGCCGCGAGGGCCGAGCGGCCGCTGTTTTTGCAATACAGCACCAAGTTGAGGTCACGTCGCGTCAGGGTCGGATCATTGCTGAGTTTGAACTCCAGCAGGCCGCGGGGAATGTTGACCGCGCCCGGAATGTGCCCGGCCTGATACTCGTCTGCTTCACGTACATCAATCAACACGTCGGCCGTGCGGATGGCGGCATCGGCGGCGTGCAGGTCGACTTCGTCGATGCGTGTCTTGGCGTCGCTGACCAGATCGTGGGCGCTTTTCATCAGGGCTTCCTGTCGGCAATGGGTGAGGGTGCTGTGGTCTGCGGGGCGAGGGTTTTCAACGCGTCGAACTGGCTGATAAACACCTGCCCGGCAAAGGTGTCGAGGAAGCTGGAGCGGCGCAGTTGATCCATCACCGGGCCTTTGACTTCCGACAGGTGCAACTGCACGCCAGCGGTTTGCAGGCGCTCGACGATGGCTTCCAGCGAATCCAGCGCGCTGGCGTCGATCAGGTTGACGCCTGAACACATCAACACCAGATGGCGCACCTCAGGCCTGCTGGCGATCAGCTCGCTGATGCGGTCTTCGAGGTAGCGCGCGTTGGGGAAATACAGACTTTCATCGACGCGCAGCGAGAGCACGCTGGGCGACTCGATCACCGCGAAACGCTCGACGTTGCGAAAGTGTTCGCTGCCCGGCACCTGGCCCACCACGGCAATATGCGGCTGGCTGGTGCGCCAGAGAAACAGCAGCAGCGACAGGCCGACACCGAGCAGAATGCCAGCCTCGACGCCAATCAGCAGCACGCCGAGCAGGGTCGCCACCTGCGCGGCCCCGTCTTGGCGCGAGTAACGCCAGGTGCGGCGCAGCGAGCCGAGGTCGACCAGGCTCAACACCGCCACCATGATGGTCGCCGCCAGCACGGCATGCGGCAGGTTGTGCAGCAGCGGCGTTAGCAGCAATACGCTGAGGGCGATGCCGGCGGCGGTGAACACACCGGCCATGGGGGTTTGTGCGCCAGCCTCGTAGTTGACCACCGAGCGGGCGAAACCGCCGGTCACCGGGAAACCGCCGCTGAAGGCGGAAGCCAGGTTGGCCGAGCCGAGGCCGAGCAGCTCGTTATTGGGTTGGATGCGTTGGCGGCGTTTGGCAGCGAGAGTCTGCCCGACGGACACCGATTCGACAAAGCCCACCAGGCTGATCAGCAGCGCGGCGGGCAGCAGTTGCAGGGCCAGGTCGAGGTTCAGGGTGGGCAGGGTCAGGCCCGGCAAACCTTGCGGGATGGCGCCCACCACCTTCACGCCAGCCTGATCGAGTTGCAGCGCGCTCACCGCCACAATCGCGGCAATAATCGCCAGCACCGGGCCGGCCTTGGCCAGGTTCGCGGCTGTTGCAGCAGGCACACCTATGCGTTGCAGTGCGCCCTTCAAATGCGCTCGCGCCCACCACAGCCAGGTCAGGCTCAGCAGACCGATCAGCAGCGTCGGCCCGTGCAGGGCGGGCAGGCCCAGCCAGAGTTGCGGGATCAGGTGCAGCAGGTTTTCGCCCGAGGCCGAAATGCCCAGCAGATGCTTGAACTGACCGATGGCGATCAGAATGCCCGAGGCACTGATAAAGCCAGACACCACCGGATGGCTGAGAAAATTGGCGAGAAAGCCCAGGCGCAGCACCGCCATGGCGCTGAGCAACAGCCCGGAGAGCAAGGCCAGCAGCATGGCTGCGCCGATGTATTCGGCACTGCCCGCCGGGAACAGCGGCTGCAACGCGGCGGCGGTCATCAGTGACACCACCGCCACCGGCCCCACCGCCAGCGTGCGGCTGGAACCAAACAGGGCATAGGCCAGCAGTGGCAAGATGCTCGCGTACAACCCCATCACCGGCGGCAGCCCGGCGAGCATGGCGTAGGCCAGGCTCTGTGGGATCAGCATCAGTGTGACGATCAGCGCGGCCAAACCATCCTGGCTGGCGTGATGGCGGCTGTAGTGTCGGCCCCAGTCGAGGCAGGGCAGCCAGCGGCTCAGCTTCATGCTGTGCACGCCTGGGCGCTGTAGCGGGTTGTTGCCATGGGCCGTTCCTCAGAGCACGTCGAGGGGGATTTTCAGGTAGCGGGTGCCGTTGTCTTCGGCAGGCGGCAGTTGCCCGGCGCGCATGTTCACCTGCACCGACGGCAGAATCAGCAGCGGCATGCCAAGGGTGGCGTCGCGAGCGCTGCGCATGGCGACAAAATCGGCCTCGCTGATGCCTTCATGCACATGCACGTTCAGCGCGCGTTGCTCCGCCACCGTGGTTTGGTAGCGGAAGTCGTCACGCCCCGGTGCCTTGTAGTCGTGGCACATAAACAGGCGGGTGTCGCCGGGCAGGGCAAACAGCTTGCGGATCGACTGAAACAGCGTGCGCGCATCGCCGCCGGGGAAGTCGCAACGCGCAGTGCCGTAGTCCGGCATAAACAGCGTGTCGCCGACAAAGCCGGCATCGCCAACCACATAGGTCATGCACGCCGGGGTGTGGCCGGGTGTATGGATGGCGCGAGCCTGCAGGTTGCCGATCGCAAAGGTATCGCCATCCTTGAACAGATGATCGAACTGACGGCCATCGGTGGCGAACTCGCTGCCAGCATTGAACAGCTTGCCGAAGGTGTTTTGCACGGTGGTGATGTGCTCGCCGATGGCCAGTTGGCCGCCCAACTCACGCTGCAAATAGGGCGCAGCCGAGAGGTGGTCGGCGTGTACGTGGGTTTCCAGCAGCCAATCCACCTGCAGCTTGTGCGTCTTGACGTAGTCGATCAGCCGGTCGGCGCTGGTGTACGAGGTGCGCCCGGAGGCGGGGTCGTAATCCAGCACCGAGTCGATGATGGCGCAGCGCTGGGTGCTGGCATCGCTCACCACATAGCTGTAGGTGAAGGTGGCGGGATCAAAGAATGCTTCTACATGGGGCTGCATGGCGATTGTCCTTCCCCTATACCCTAAGGAGTATTTAATTAAGGATTAGCTTAACTATTTTTCAGTTCTATATATAGATTTAAAAGGAATATGAGGTGGGTGCCTTGTTCAGTCATGCCATATGCCGTTGTAAGTCGCTGAAAAGCCGATAGTTCGGACCATAGCTCCAAGCCAATAAAAAGGCGCACACCCTAGCTGGGGCTGGCTTGCCGGTGTGTTCAGGGTTCGGTGCAGGGCTGAATGGTAGTGATTGTTATGATATAACGTGCCGCATTCGCGGCGATCGGCCCTGTACGGCTGTCGCTGAGCCCCTCGGCAGCGATTCCAAACGCTGCGTTTTTGCCTCCAGCACGTTCAAGGACACCCATGAAAAACCAGCCAATTGCGCTCTCGCTGATTGCCTTGCTCAGCAGTGGCGGTGTATTCGCCGCCTCAGCCGGCGATTCCACCATTACCTTGGGTTCACAGTATGTGAAAGCCAAATCCAGCGAGGTGAAAAAGACCGGCACTCGCGTGCTGACCTCCGTGGATGTGCTCGGTGGCGAGATGGTTGAAGATAAAAATGTGATGAACAGTTGGGAGCTGCTGGGGCAGATGCCCGGCATCCAACTGACCGAAACCCGCCAGGGCGCGGAGTCCGGCAAGGCGACCTTTCGTGCCTTTAACGGCGAGGGTTACATCAACGGCATCAAGACCCTGATCGATGGAGTGCCGAGCAACGTCAACAGTGGCAACCAGCGCTTTATCGACATGGTGTTCCCGCTGGATATCGAACACATCGAAGTGGTGCGCGGCACCAATGACCCGCGCTATGGGCTGCACAACATTGGCGGCAACATCAACTTCGTGACCCGCCAAGGCGGCAACTACAGCGACGGTCGCCTGACTTACGGCAGCTTCAACACCCGTGAGTTGCAAGTGGCCGTGGGCCGCGAGTCGGGGAACTTCGCGCAGAACTATTTCTTCGCCAAGCAAGATACCGACGGCCACCGCGACCACAGCCAGTCGGAAAAATATTCCATCGGCGGCAAGTGGTTCTTTACCGATGACGCCGAGTTGCTGAAGGTCGGTCTGGTCACCCGGATCTATCAGCATGAGGCCGAAGAGTCGGGATTTCAGACCAAGGCCGAACTGGCGGCCGACCGCAGCGATTCAGCCGCCAAAAACGCCAACGACGGCGATGACCGCGACATGCAGCAAGTGGCCGTGCACCTCGATTGGCAACTGCGCAATGACCTGGCGCTGAGCAGCACGCTCTACCACAACCGCTACGACGATGACCGCAAAGTGACCTTCACCAGCTATGCGGTTGGCAACGCGCCGCGTCAGCGCCGTCAGTGGAAGGAAGACCAGACCGGCATGCTCAACACACTCACTTGGTCGGCCAGCGAGTGGTTGACCCTTGAAGGTGGGGTGAACGCTGAGCAGCAAAACAACGAGTACCGCCGTTACCGCTACAACTTCAGCGTGCCGACCGATTTCTCGGCACCGCCTGCGCGCATTCAGAACGACGATCACTATGAGTTGGATAACCTCGGCGCATTTGTGCAGGCGGTGATCGAACCGACCGATTCGCTGAAAATTATCCCCGCCTACCGGGTCGACAAGTTCTCCGGCCAAACCCAGTTGCCGGGCAATGTTGAGGCTGACTTGCAGGATTACGGCTGGATCGAACAACCCAAACTCAGCGTGATGTACAGCCTGACGCCAGCGGTCAATCTGTACGCCAACTGGGGCCAGACGTTCCAGGTGCTGACCGGCTCGCGTGCGCCGGCTTACCTGACTGCAGGGCAGGCATCCTTCAAACCGTCGATCAACACCGGCAAGGAAGTGGGCGTGCGTTTTGACCCCTTTGTCGGCACCGAAGCGCGCATTGCCGTTTGGCAGCAGGACGCCACCGATGAAGTGGCCAACATGCCGAGTACCGGTACCACTGTGGGCTTGGGTGAAACCCGTCGCCGTGGGGTGGATTTGCAGGTCAACGCCACCCTCAATGATCAGTGGATGGTCTGGGCCTCGCATTCGATTCAGGAAGCCAAAGTGCTCAGCGCCTTTACGGGCACCGGGCAATCCCTGGCGGGTAAAGAGGTGTTTTCCACGCCACGTTATATCTCCAACCTCGGCGCGCAGTACCAACCGCATCAGGATTGGCAGTTCGGCCTGCAGGCCCGCGCTCAGGGTGATTACTACATCGACGAGTTGAATGCGCAGGGTAAGTACGGCGGCTTTGCCTTGCTCGATGCCAACGTGCGCTACAACCTGTCGGCCACCACCAGCCTGGATCTGCAAGTGAAGAACGTGCTGGATGAGCAGTACGAGTACGTCTGGTACGACAACTTCTTCTGGGGCGGCGACGATCAGCCGATGTTCTCCGCAGCACCGGGCCGCTCGGCTTACCTGTCGGTCAATCTGAAGCTGTAAGGCTGGCGCGACGGCTTAACTGCCACAGCTAAATCGCAGAAAAAACAAGGCTATGTCTGAGTTAACTGTTGCCGCTCGTATAACCCAGCGATTCACTCAGGCAGATCAATGGGTTGAGCTGCGCTTTGTAGCGCTCAAGC
>LNFM01018682.1_pt1 | contig 18336 bp, 14 predicted proteins | sample 596031 | NCBI WGS metagenome assembly LNFM01 (sample SAMN04254537, study PRJNA301005) | activated carbon metagenome | isolation source: dual media filters at the Ann Arbor, Michigan drinking water treatment plant | place: USA: Ann Arbor | reverse complement strand
CGGAGATGGTGATGCCGGGCGACAACATCGCCATGGAAGTGCACCTGATCGTGCCGATCGCGATGGAGGAGAAGCTGCGCTTCGCCATCCGCGAGGGCGGCCGCACGGTTGGAGCAGGCGTGGTCGCGTCGATCATCGCGTGATCGCGGCGATCACGACGTCCGCGCAAACCGCAGACTTCTGCGGCGCCGGCGTCGTCGTCAGCATCATCGCCTGATCAACCGATCAGCGACCATTCGGGAAAGGGCGGTGGCGACACCGCCCTTTTTCTTTGCCGCAACCATGTCGATTTCGGCTTGAAATGTGCCGGCGGTTGGGGCACATGACGGGCCGCTACAGGGGTGTAGCTCAGTTGGTAGAGTACCGGTCTCCAAAACCGGGTGTCGCAGGTTCGAGCCCTGCCGCCCCTGCCAGTTCCCGCCCATCGACCGGGGTGTGAACGGTTCGGCGCCTAGCGCGCCCTCGGTCGGTTTCCTTATCGCTGGATGAAGCAGGCCGGGGCGTCCGGGCGCTGCGTATGTGTGGGCTTCGGAGCTGGGCGTCATGTCCCCCGGACGCCAGCCGGCAAAACCTCTTGGCGAACGCCTCGGGGCGTTGTAGAAGCCTTCTCACGACGGCGCGCGGCTCCCTGAGCCCCGCGCCGCGAATGTTTCAGGACGGCCGAATCGGCGCCGGCGAGAGCCGGATGCCGGCCCGGAACCCGAGGTGACCCATGGCCAAGAGCAGCCCCTTCAGCTTCCTGCAGGACGTGCGCAACGAGGCGTCCAAGGTGACGTGGCCGTCGCGGCGCGAGACGCTGATCACCACCGGCCTCGTGCTGCTGATGGTGGTCGTGTCCAGCCTGTTCTTCTTCTTCACCGACACCATCATCCGCTGGTCGCTCGGCCTCATCCTCGGCGCCCGTTGAACGGAATCAGACACGTGAGCACCCGCTGGTACATCGTCCACGCCTATTCGAACTTCGAGAACAAGGTCGCGCAGTCGATCCGTGACCAGGCGGCGCAGCGCAATCTCGCCGACAAGTTCGACGAGGTGCTGGTGCCGACCGAGAAGGTCGTCGAGGTTCGCCGCGGCCGCAAGGTCGATGCCGAGCGTAAGTTCTTCCCCGGCTATGTGCTGGTGAAGTGCGAGATGACCGACGAGGTCTATCACCTGATCAAGAACACGCCGAAGGTCACCGGCTTCCTCGGCGCCGACAAGGCCAAGCCGATGCCGATTCCCGAGACCGAGGCGCTGCGGATCAAGGGCCAGGTCGCCGAGGGCATCGAGCGGCCGAAGCCGACGATCGTCTTCGAGGTCGGCGAGCAGGTGAAGGTGGCCGACGGCCCGTTCGCCTCGTTCAACGGCGTCGTCGAGGATGTCGACCATGGTCGCGCCCGCCTGAAGGTCGCGGTCTCGATCTTCGGCCGCGCCACTCCGGTCGAGCTGGAATACGGCCAGGTCGAGAAGCTCTGAGCGGCCGCCGGGCCGCGCAGGGGTGCCAATTGTGACGCAACGTTAAGTTGCTCTTAAGGCGGCTATCCTTACCGTCTTGAGGCACAAACAAGCGCGGTCACATGGTTTTCAAGCGTTTCAGGGCGACTGTCGGTCAGCGTATGGCGCTGTGGAGCGTCGCGCTCGGATTCGTCGTGTCTCTCTTCGTCGCCAACGAGTTCGTGGCTTCGGACCGGATGGACCGTCTCGCGGCCGAGATGTCCGTCAATGGCGAGGCGCTGTTGCGGACGGAGGAGGCGTCGGCGCTCTTCGAGAAGATCCACTCGCTCGCCGACGAGTCGCTCACCCGGGCGGAAGACTGGGCCCTCGTCGACGACATGGCTAAGGCCATGAGCGCGATCGCCGCCGCCGCTCAGGGCGAGGTCCGTGAGCGCGCCCAGCAGGCGGAGGCGCTGCTGAACGAGGTCCGCGGACAGGCCGGCACGCCCGCGGGACAGAAGCTGATGCGGCAATGGCCGACGGTGCATGAGGACATGCACCTCGCCCTCAACAAGTCGCTGGTCGACATCACCCGCAGGCTCAAGGCCCAGAAGGCCGGGGCGGATCGGTTCGAGGGCATGCTCGGCGCCGTCTGCCTGCTGCTGGTCGCACTGGTGGTCGCGCTCGAATATCGCTGGCTGGTCAGGCCGATCATCGAGATGTCTCGGGCGCTGCGCGAGGGGCAGGGCGGCACCGCCTGGCTGGCCGGCCTCTCCGCGCGCAGCGACGAGATCGGTGCGCTCGCGCGGGCCCTGAAGGCGCATCTGCGCGAACAGAAGGCCGGGCAGGAGGCCGCGGTCCAGCGCATGGCCGCGATGTCGGAAGAGATTCAGCAGCGCGAACAGGCGCAGGCGCAGAGCATCGCCTTCCAGGACCGCATTGCGGCGATCGCGACCGCGCTCGAGACGCATTCGAGCCGGATGTCCGAGGCGGCACGGGAACTCGGCGGCTATTCCGGTGAGGTCGACCGCCGTGCCAGCGCAGCCGCGCAATCGACCCAGCGTGTCGCGGCCCATGTCGGCGACGTCGCCGTGACCATCGGCGAGGTCACGTCGCTGGTGCGGGACGCGGCCCGCGAGGCGCAGCGCAGCGCCGAGGTCAGCGTCGGCGCCAAGGCGCTCGTCGGCGAGGCGAGGGCGGATACGGAGGCGCTCCACGACGCCGTGGCGCGGATTTCCGGCATCATCGACATCATCTCCTCGGTCGCCAGCCAGACCAATCTGCTGGCGCTGAATGCGACGATCGAGGCTGCGCGGGCCGGCGAGGCGGGGCGGGGCTTCGCGGTCGTCGCCTCCGAGGTCAAGCAACTCTCGCAGCGGACGGCCCAGGCGACCTCGGAGGTTCAGGGCGGGCTCGATCTGATCCGGGTCGCCGCGGACCGGCTCACCGGCCGGGTCGGCGCGCTGGTCGATTCGATCGACGACGTCGAGGCGGCCGCCGATTCGATCGCCGAGCTGACCGGGCGGCAGGAGGCCAATTCCTCCGCCATCGCCGAGAGCACGGGCAAGACCGCCGGGGATGTGCGTCTCGTGGCCGAGCAGGTCGAGCAGGTGGCCGCCATGACCGAGAAATGGCGCCAGACGGCGGAGGCGGCGATGCTGGCCTCGACCGACCTCGACCGCCAGGCGGCCGGACTGCGCGACGTGGTGGAAGGCTTCATCGGGCAGAGGCGACGCGCCGAGGCCTGAGGCGGGCTTACGGGCGCCGCACTGCGAACGGGGCTTCCCCTTCGCCGCCTTCTGTGCCATAGGCCCCACCTCACTTGCGTGGGAGGCATGCCGGTCGCCAGCCGGAGCTTCATGCCGCACCACGCTCTGCAACCATCCCGACCCCGGGCGGATCTGATCCGCGGGCGGGACGTCGTCGTTCCGATCGGCATCGGGGCAGGCGGCAGGAGCAGCCATCATGGCGAAGAAGATCACGGGTTACGTGAAGCTTCAGGTTCCGGCGGGCGCGGCCAATCCGTCGCCGCCGATCGGTCCGGCGCTGGGTCAGCGCGGCCTCAACATCATGGAATTCTGCAAGGCCTTCAACGCGAAGACCGCGCAGATGGAGAAGGGCATGCCGATCCCGGTGATCATCACCGCGTATCAGGACCGCTCCTTCACCTTCGAGCTGAAGCAGCCGCCGGTCTCGTACTGGCTGAAGAAGGCCGCCGGCCTGACCTCGGGTTCCAAGACCCCGGGTCGCGGCGGCAATGTCGGCAAGGTCACCGCCGCGCAGATCAACGAGATCGCCGAGAAGAAGATGGCCGATCTCAACTGCGACAGCGTCGAATCCGCAGCGTCCATGATCAAGGGCTCCGCCCGGTCGATGGGCCTGGAAGTCGTGGGCTGAGGGGGCGAAGATGGCACATATCGGAAAGCGCGTGGTCAAGGGCCGTGAAGGCATCGACCGCACCAAGCTGTACCCCCTGACCGAGGCCGTCGGCCTGGTGAAGGAGCGGGCGACCGCCAAGTTCGACGAGACCGTCGAGGTCTCGATGAATCTCGGTGTCGACCCGCGTCACGCCGACCAGATGGTCCGCGGCGTCTGCAACCTGCCGAACGGCTCGGGCCGCGTCCTGCGCGTCGCCGTGTTCGCCCGCGGCGCCAAGGCCGAGGAGGCCAAGAAGGCCGGTGCCGACATCGTCGGCGCGGAGGACCTGGTCGAGATCGTCCAGAAGGGCACGATCGACTTCGACCGCTGCATCGCCACCCCCGACATGATGCCGCTGGTCGGTCGTCTCGGTAAGGTGCTGGGCCCGCGCGGCCTGATGCCGAACCCGAAGGTCGGCACCGTCACCATGGACCTGACCAATGCGGTCGCGGCCTCCAAGGGCGGTTCGGTCGAGTTCCGTGTCGAGAAGGCCGGCATCGTGCATGCCGCCGTCGGCAAGGTCTCGTTCTCGGCCGAGAAGCTCGCCGAGAACATCAAGGCCTTCGCCGACTCCGTCGCCAAGGCGAAGCCGGCCGGCGCCAAGGGCACCTATATCCAGCGCGTCGCGATCTCCTCGACGATGGGTCCGGGCGTCAAGATCGAGCCGAACACGGTTCTCGGCGGCTGATGCCGCCGCGCGCTTCGGCCGGCCCCGCGCCGTCCGAAGCGTTCCGGCCCCGGCGACGGAGGCCGGCCGCGGAGGCTCCGTCCCGGAGATCCGCAGGATGCCACTTGGCAGAGACAGACGAAGGCGCTATGACGCCCGCCTGTTTCCATAAGTGATGTGGGCTCCGGCGTGCTCGTCGCGCAGGGGTCCGTTTCGCGTTTTTCGGCGGTTCGCCGCCGAAAGATGGGTGTTTGGGGTGCGGCGAGCGATCGTCGGACCCGAATCGCCCAGTCCTGTCTGAGACTGCAGGTGCGTCGAGGGCTTCGGCCCGAGGGCATAATTTCGCCAAGAGGCCTGCATAGACGGTGCAAGAGCTCGAAGGGGGTCGCGAGACCCCGAAGACGGTTCGAACCATCTCGCCCGATCACGGCCTCGCGCCGGAGAGGGGACAGGGCACTGAGCGTCGCTCCGCCGATGCACCGGTGTCAACCGGGGTTTCGAAGGAGCGGCAGTGCAACCGGCGGCGAGCCCTTACAGGCCTGCCGCCTACCGGAGAGAGCCCAGTGGATAAAGCGGCAAAGACAGATGCCGTCGCGACGCTGAACGCGGTGTTTGCGAACACCTCGGTCGTCGTCGTGGCCCACTATGCGGGTTTGACGGTGGCCCAGTTCCAGAAGCTTCGTCGCGAGATGAAGGCCAATGGCGCCACCGTGAAGGTCGCAAAGAACCGGCTGGCCAAGATCGCTCTTGAAGGCACCGACGTCGCGTCCATCAGCAAGCTGCTGACGGGTCCCACCCTGATCGCCTATTCCAGCGATCCGGTCGCGGCGCCGAAGGTCGCCACCGCCTTCGCCAAGGAGAACGACAAGCTCGTCATCCTCGGCGGCGCGATGGGCAAGACCGCCCTGAACCCCGATGGCGTCAAGGCCCTGGCCACGATGCCCTCGCTCGACGAACTGCGCGCCAAGCTGCTCGGCCTCCTGCAGGCCCCGGCAACGAAGATCGCCCAGCTCTCGACCGCACCGGCTGCCAAGCTGGCGCGCGTGTTCCAGGCATATGCCGACAAGGATGCGGCCTGATCCAGGCCAGTTACCCCTGAAATCGTTCGAACCTCTTACCTATATAGGAGCCTACAATGGCTGATCTGACCAAGCTCGTCGACGAGCTCTCCTCGCTGACCGTCCTCGAGGCGGCCGACCTCGCCAAGATGCTCGAAGAGAAGTGGGGCGTCTCCGCCGCTGCCGCCGTCGCCGTGGCCGCTGGCCCCGCCGGCGCCGCTCCGGCTGCCGCTGCCGAAGAGCAGACCGAGTTCACCGTCGTTCTTGCCGCCGCCGGCGACAAGAAGATCGAGGTGATCAAGGAAGTCCGCGCCATCACCGGCCTGGGCCTCAAGGAGGCCAAGGACCTGGTCGAGGCCGCGCCGAAGCCCGTCAAGGAGTCGGTCGGCAAGGACGAGGCCGAGAAGCTCAAGAAGCAGCTCGAGGCCGTCGGCGCCAAGGTCGAGCTCAAGTGAGCAGGGCCGGCGTGATGCCGGTCCGACCCTAGTCAACACCAGACAGTCCCGGGGCGGGCATCCGCCTCCGGGGCTGTCGCGTCGTTTCCGCAGATCGATGCGAAAACGATGGTTCAGGCGCCTTCGGCAACCAAGGGTTGCGATCGGCGTGTTTCGGATGATGTCGGCGCGATGATGCGCCGAACGGCTCACCCGGCGGCCCGGCCGCCACCCCCGGACCTCCGGGTGAGCCGTCCGTAGAGATTGCGAGGAACAAGATGGTCAATTCGCTCCAGGGCCGCAGGCGCGTCCGCAAGTTCTTCGGGAAACTCAAGGAAGTGGCGCAGATGCCGAACCTCATCGAGGTTCAGAAGGCGTCCTACGACCAGTTCCTGATGATCGACGAGCCGAAGGGCGGTCGTGGCGACGAGGGCCTGCAGTCGGTCTTCAAGTCGGTCTTCCCGATCGGCGATTTCTCGGGCGCCTCGCTGCTCGAATTCGTCAAGTACACCTTCGAGCCGCCGAAGTACGACGTCGACGAGTGCCGCCAGCGCGGCATGACCTTCTCGGCGCCGCTGAAGGTGACGCTGCGCCTGATCGTGTTCGATATCGATAGCAGGATGTCTACATGGGCGACATGCCGCTCATGACCGACAACGGCACCTTCATCGTCAACGGCACCGAGCGCGTCATCGTCTCGCAGATGCACCGTTCGCCGGGCGTGTTCTTCGACCACGACAAGGGCAAGACCCATTCCTCGGGCAAGCTGCTCTTCGCCGCGCGCATCATCCCCTATCGCGGTTCCTGGCTCGACATCGAGTTCGACGCCAAGGACATCGTGTATGCGCGCATCGACCGGAAGCGGAAGATCCCCGTCACGTCGCTGCTGTTTGCGCTCGGCATGGACGGCGAGGAGATCCTCAACCGCTTCTACAACACGATCACCTACACCCGTGACGCCAAGGGCTGGCGCGTTCCCTACGACGCGGAGCGCATGAAGGGCTTCAAGGCCACCGTCGACCTGATCGACGCCGACACCGGCGAGGTCGTGGTCGAGGCCGGCAAGAAGCTCGTCGCCCGCACCGCCCGCCAGCTCGCCGAGAAGGGGCTGAAGTTCCTGCGCGCGACCGACGAGGATCTCGTCGGCCAGTACATTGCCGAGGACCTGGTCGATCTCCAGACCGGCGAAGTCCATGCCGAGGCCGGCGAAGAGCTGACCATGTCGGTCGAGGCCAAGACGGGCGAGACCAAGGGCAACCTGATCGAGCTCATCAACAAGGGCTACACCGAGATCCCGGTGCTCGACATCGACCACATCACGGTCGGCCCCTACATCCGCAACACGCTCGCCGTGGACAAGAACTCGCGCCGCGAGGAAGCGCTGTTCGACATCTACCGCGTGATGCGCCCGGGCGAGCCGCCGACGCTCGAGACCGCCGAGAACATGTTCCAGTCGCTGTTCTTCGACTCCGAGCGCTACGACCTCTCGGCCGTCGGCCGCGTCAAGATGAACATGCGCCTCGATCTCGACGCCGAGGACACCGTGCGCATCCTGCGCAAGGAAGACATCTTCGCGGTCGTCAAGGCGCTGGTCGACCTGCGCGACGGCAAGGGCGAGATCGACGACATCGACCATCTCGGCAACCGCCGGGTGCGCTCGGTCGGCGAGCTCATGGAGAACCAGTACCGTCTCGGCCTGCTGCGGATGGAGCGCGCCATTAAGGAGCGCATGTCCTCGGTCGACATCGACACGGTGATGCCGCAGGACCTGATCAACGCCAAGCCGGCGGCCGCGGCCGTGCGCGAGTTCTTCGGCTCGTCGCAGCTGTCGCAGTTCATGGACCAGACGAACCCGCTCTCGGAAGTCACGCACAAGCGTCGTCTTTCGGCGCTTGGCCCGGGTGGTCTGACCCGCGAGCGCGCCGGCTTCGAGGTGCGCGACGTGCACCCGACCCATTACGGCCGCATCTGCCCGATCGAAACGCCGGAAGGCCCGAATATCGGCCTGATCAACTCGCTCGCCACCTTCGCGCGGGTGAACAAGTACGGCTTCATCGAGAGCCCCTACCGCCGCATCCGCGACGGCCGCCAGACCGACGAGATCATCTATCTCTCGGCGATGGAGGAGGCGAAGTACAACGTCGCCCAGGCCAATGCCGCCGTCGACAAGGACGGCCGCCTGACCGACGACCTGATCGTCTGCCGCCGCGCCGGCGAGGTCATCGTCACCCCGGTCGACAAGGTCGACTTCCAGGACGTGTCGCCCAAGCAGCTCGTCTCGGTCGCCGCGGCGCTGATCCCGTTCCTCGAGAACGACGACGCCAACCGCGCGCTGATGGGCTCGAACATGCAGCGCCAGGCGGTGCCGCTGGTTCGCGCCGACGCGCCCTTCGTCGGCACCGGCATGGAAGCCGTCGTCGCCCGTGACTCGGGTGCCGCGATCGCGGCCCGCCGCGCCGGCATCGTCGACCAGGTCGATGCGACGCGTATCGTCATCCGCGCTTCGGACGAGATGGATCCGACGAAGCCGGGCGTCGACATCTACCGCCTGCAGAAGTTCCAGCGCTCCAACCAGTCGACCTGCATCACGCAGCGGCCGCTGGTGCGCGTCGGCGACGTCATCAAAAAGGGTGACATCGTCGCCGACGGCCCGTCGACCGAGTTCGGCGAGCTCGCGCTCGGCCGCAACGTGCTCGTCGCGTTCATGCCGTGGAACGGCTACAACTTCGAGGACTCGATCCTGCTCTCGGAGAAGATCGTCTCGGACGACGTCTTCACCTCGATCCATATCGAGGAGTTCGAGGTCATGGCCCGCGACACCAAGCTGGGCCCGGAGGAGATCACGCGCGACATTCCCAACGTCTCGGAAGAGGCGCTGAAGAATCTCGACGAAGCCGGCATCGTCTACATCGGCGCGGAAGTGGCGGCGGGCGACATCCTCGTCGGCAAGATCACGCCGAAGGGCGAAAGCCCGATGACGCCGGAAGAGAAGCTGCTCCGCGCCATCTTCGGCGAGAAGGCCTCCGACGTCCGCGACACCTCGCTGCGGGTGCCGCCGGGCGTTCAGGGCACGATCGTCGAGGTGCGCGTGTTCAACCGCCACGGCGTCGACAAGGACGAGCGCGCCCAGGCGATCGAGCGCGAGGAGATCGAGCGTCTCGCCAAGGACCGCGACGACGAGCAGGCGATCCTGGACCGCAACACCTTCGCGCGTCTGGCCGACATCCTGACCGGCAAGGTCGGTCTGGCCGGTCCGAAGGGCTTCAAGAAGGACACGGTCATCACCCGCGAGGGCATGTCCGAGTTCCCGCGTTCGCAGTGGTGGCTGTTCGCCACCGGCGACGACGCCCTGATGACCGAAATCGAGGCGATGCGGAAGCAGTACGACGAGTCGAAGAAGCGCCTCGAGCAGCGCTTCCTCGACAAGGTCGAGAAGCTGCAGCGCGGCGACGAGCTGCCGCCCGGCGTGATGAAGATGGTCAAGGTCTTCGTCGCGGTGAAGCGCAAGATCCAGCCGGGCGACAAGATGGCCGGCCGCCACGGCAACAAGGGCGTGGTCTCGCGCATCGTGCCGGTGGAGGACATGCCGTTCCTCGAGGACGGCACCCATGCCGACATCGTGCTCAACCCGCTCGGCGTGCCCTCGCGCATGAATGTCGGGCAGATCCTGGAGACGCATCTGGGCTGGGCTGCTGCCGGTCTCGGCAAGCAGATCGGCGCCGCTCTCGACGCCTATCGCAAGGGTCATGACGTCAAGGCGCTGCGCGCTTCGTTCGACGCCGTCTACGAGGACAACGAGATCATCGCCTCGATGGACGAGAACGAGCTGGTCGAGATGGGCCAGAACCTGCGCCGCGGCGTTCCGATCGCGACGCCGGTGTTCAACGGCGCCAAGGAGGCCGATATCGAGCGGCTGCTGGAGCAGGCGGGTCTGCACTCCTCGGGCCAGTCGACGCTCTATGACGGGCGCACCGGCGAGCCCTTCGATCGCAAGGTCACCGTCGGCTACATCTACATGCTGAAGCTGCCCGTACTCGCTCGTCACCCAGCAGCCGCTGGGCGGCAAGGCGCAGTTCGGCGGCCAGCGCTTCGGCGAGATGGAGGTCTGGGCGCTGGAAGCCTATGGCGCCGCCTACACGCTGCAGGAGATGCTGACCGTGAAATCGGACGACGTCGCGGGCCGCACCAAGGTCTACGAGTCGATCGTGCGCGGCGAGGACAACTTCGAGGCGGGCATCCCCGAGAGCTTCAACGTTCTCGTCAAGGAAATGCGCTCGCTCGGCCTCAACGTCGAGCTGGTCAGCAACAAGGTGAAGCCGGGCGAGTTGCCGCCGGCCGAAGCGGCCGAGTGAGCCGCGCGGCACGGCCCGTCGCCGTGCCGACCAGATAGAACAAGGCCTGCGGCACTCACGCCGCAGGCGGATGATGATCAAGGCCGGGCAGGGCGGTTCTCACCCCCGCCGGCGGCAGGAGATGGGCGATGAAGCAAGAGGTCATGAACCTTTTCGGCCAGCAGCCGGTGCAGCAGGCGTTCGACGCGATCAAGATCTCGATCGCGTCGCCCGAAAAGATCCTGTCCTGGTCGTATGGCGAGATCAAAAAGCCGGAGACCATCAACTACCGGACGTTCAAGCCCGAGCGCGACGGCCTGTTCTGCGCCCGCATCTTCGGGCCGATCAAGGACTACGAGTGCCTGTGCGGCAAGTACAAGCGCATGAAGTTCAAGGGCGTCATCTGCGAGAAGTGCGGCGTCGAAGTCACGCTCGCCCGCGTCCGGCGCGAGCGCATGGGCCATATCGAGCTCGCCGCTCCGGTCGCGCATATCTGGTTCCTGAAGTCGCTGCCCTCGCGCATCGGCCTGCTCATGGACATGCCGCTCAAGGACCTCGAGCGCATTCTCTATTTCGAGTCGTATGTGGTCATCGAGCCGGGCCTGACCCCGCTCAAGGACCGCCAGCTGCTCTCGGAAGAAGAGTATGTCCGCTGCCAGGAAGAGTATGGCGCCGACACCTTCACCGCCATGATCGGCGCGGAAGCGATCCGCGAGATGCTGCGCGCGCTCGACCTCGACCAGATCAACGCCGATCTCAAGCATGAGATCGCGACGACGACGTCGGAGCTGAAGCCCAAGAAGCTGATGAAGCGCCTCAAGATCATCGAGGCGTTCCAGCAGTCGGGCAACAAGCCGGAATGGATGGTCATGACCATCATCCCGGTGATCCCGCCCGATCTGCGCCCGCTGGTGCCGCTCGACGGCGGCCGCTTCGCGACCTCGGACCTGAACGATCTCTATCGCCGCGTCATCAACCGCAACAACCGCCTGAAGCGGCTGATCGAGCTGCGCGCGCCCGACATCATCATCCGCAACGAGAAGCGGATGCTGCAGGAATCGGTCGATGCGCTGTTCGACAACGGCCGTCGCGGCCGCGTCATCACGGGTGCCAACAAGCGCCCGCTGAAGTCGCTCGCCGACATGCTGAAGGGCAAGCAGGGCCGCTTCCGCCAGAACCTGCTCGGCAAGCGCGTCGACTATTCGGGCCGCTCGGTCATCGTCGTCGGTCCCGAGCTGAAGCTGCACCAGTGCGGCCTGCCGAAGAAGATGGCGCTCGAGCTGTTCAAGCCGTTCATCTATGCGCGCCTCGACGCCAAGGGCTACTCGACCACGGTCAAGCAGGCCAAGAAGCTCGTCGAGAAGGAGAAGCCGGAGGTCTGGGACATCCTGGACGAGGTCATCCGCGAGCATCCGGTGATGCTGAACCGCGCGCCGACGCTGCACCGCCTGGGCATCCAGGCCTTCGAGCCGACGCTGATCGAGGGCAAGGCGATCCAGCTGCACCCGCTGGTCTGCGCCGCCTTCAACGCCGACTTCGACGGCGACCAGATGGCCGTGCACGTCCCGCTGTCGCTCGAGGCGCAGCTGGAAGCGCGCGTCCTGATGATGTCGACCAACAACATCCTGCACCCGGCGAACGGCCTGCCGATCATCGTGCCGTCGCAGGACATCGTGCTCGGCCTGTACTACCTCTCGATCGTCTCGGACGGCGAGCCGGGCCAGGGCAAGATCTTCGGTGACTTCGGCGAACTCGAATACGCGCTGCACGAGAAGGTCGTGACGCTGCATTCGAAGATCAAATACCGCTGGACCGGCGTCGGCGCCGACGGCAAGCCCTACACCAAGATCTACGACACCACGCCGGGCCGCGTGATCCTCTCGACCGCCCTGCCCAAGCACCCGGCCATGACCTTCGACGTCAGCAACCGCCTGATGACGAAGAAGGAGATTTCCGGGATGATCGACGCCGTCTATCGCGGCTGCGGTCAGAAGGAGTCGGTGATCTTCTGCGACCGCATCATGTCGCTGGGCTTCACCCACGCCTTCAAGGCCGGCATCTCCTTCGGCAAGGACGACATGGTCGTGCCGGAGAACAAGTGGGAGATCGTCGACACGACCCGCGCGCTCGCCAAGGATTACGAGCAGCAGTACCAGGACGGCCTGATCACCCAGGGCGAAAAGTACAACAAGGTCGTCGATGCCTGGGCCAAGTGCTCCGACAAGCTCGCGCAGGAGATGATGCTGCGCATCTCGACCGTGAAGAAGGACGAGCACGGCCGCGACAAGCCGATCAACTCGATCTACATGATGAGCCACTCGGGGGCGCGCGGTTCGCCGGCGCAGATGAAGCAGCTCGCGGCGATGCGCGGCCTGATGGCCAAGCCGTCGGGCGAGATCATCGAGAGCCCGATCATCTCGAACTTCAAGGAAGGCCTCGACGTTCTCGAGTACTTCAACTCGACCCACGGCGCCCGCAAGGGTCTGGCCGACACGGCGCTGAAGACGGCCAACTCCGGCTATCTGACCCGCCGTCTCGTCGACGTGGCGCAGGATGCCATCATCTCCGAGACCGATTGCGGTTCGGAGAGCGGCATCAAGATGCGCGCCATCATCGACGCCGGCCAGGTCGTGGCTTCGCTCGGCATCCGTATCCTGGGCCGCTCCGCGGCCGAGGACGTGACGGATATCGACGGCAACATCCTCGTGCCGAAGGGTACGATGATCGAGGAAAGCCATATCGAGAAGATCAACGCCGCCGGTGTCCAGGAGGTGAAGATCCGCTCGGTGCTGACCTGCGCCACCAAGAACGGCGTCTGCGCGACCTGCTACGGCCGCGATCTGGCCCGCGGCACGCCCGTCAACATGGGCGAGGCCGTCGGCGTCATCGCGGCGCAGTCGATCGGCGAGCCGGGTACGCAGCTCACCATGCGCACCTTCCACATCGGCGGCGCGGCGACGATCGCCGACCAGTCCTTCACGGAGTCGAACTTCGAAGGCACGGTCAAGATCCGCAACCGCAACCTCGCCCGCAACTCGGACGGCGACCTGATCGCGATGGCGCGCAACATCGCCATCGTCATCGTCGGGCCGGACGGCGCCGAGCGCGCGGTCCATCGCGTCCAGTTCGGCTCGAAGCTGCGGGTCGACGAGGGCGACAAGGTCAAGCGCGGCCAGCGCCTGATCGAGTGGGATCCCTATTCCCGCCCGATCCTGGCCGAGGTCGACGGCACCGTCGGTTACGAGGATCTGGTCGACGGCATGTCGATCACCGAGACGACCGACGAGGCGACCGGCATCTCCAAGCGCGTCGTCATCGACTGGCGCGGTTCGGCGCGGACCTCGGATCTGCGCCCGGCGCTGACCGTGCACGGGCCGGACGGCAAGGTGGCGAAGCTCGCCCGCGGTGGCGAAGCCCGCTACATCCTGCCGGTGGAGGGCATCATCTCGATGGAGCCCGGCGCCTCGATCAAGGCCGGCGACGTGCTGGCGCGTGTCTCGACCGACTCGGCCAAGACCCGTGACATCACCGGCGGTCTGCCGCGGGTGGCCGAGCTGTTCGAGGCCCGTCGTCCCAAGGACGCCGCGATCATCGCCGAGAAGTCGGGCGTGATCGGCTTCGGCAAGGACTACAAGAACAAGCGGCGCGTCACGCTCACCCCGCATGACGGCTCCGAGGTGCTCGAGTACCTGATCCCGAAGGGCAAGCACATCCATCTCCAGGACGGCGACGTCGTGGAGACGGGCGACTACATCCTCGACGGCAACCCGGCCCCGCACGACATCCTGGCGATCAAGGGCGTCGAGGAACTGGCGGCTTATCTGGTGAACGAGATCCAGGAGGTCTATCGCCTCCAGGGCGTCGGCATCAACGACAAGCACATCGAGGTCATCGTCCGGCAGATGCTGCAGAAGGTCGAGATCACGGATGGCGGCGACACCGACATCCTGACCGGCGACCAGGTCGACCGGATCGAGCTGCAGGAGATCAACGCGAAGATGGCGGAAGAGGGCAAGAAGCCCGCATCCGGCGTCCCCGTGCTGCTCGGCATCACCAAGGCGAGCCTGCAGACCCGCTCCTTCATCTCGGCGGCGTCGTTCCAGGAGACCACCCGCGTCCTCACCGAGGCGGCGGTCAACGGCAAGTACGACACGCTGGAAGGCCTCAAGGAGAACGTCATCGTCGGCTCGCTGATCCCGGCCGGCACCGGCGCCCAGGTCGCCCGCATCAAGCAGGTGGCCACGCGTCGCGACGATCTCATCGTCGGCCAGAAGGCGGATGCGGCGGCCAAGGCCGCAGCCACCGCCGCCAAGGCGGTCGAGGCGGCGCTGCCCGCCGCCGAGTAAGCCGGCCGACCCACGGTCATCGGATCAGGGCCGCCCTTCGGGGCGGCCCTTTTTCGTGGGCGGTCCCTCTGCGCCGGTGTGGACACAGCCCGCCTGCGGGCTTGCCGGGCCCGCACCGGAGGGATTAGCCTCTGTGGTGGCGCCGGATGAGGGCGCCGGGCCGTGCGCAGGTGCGGCGACCGGCGGCGAATGCCGCCCGGGCGGCGGCTTTCGCGATATTCGGGCTTGACGCGAATCTGTCCCCGAGTCATAAGCGCGCCACTGTCGGTGGTTGTCGGACACGTATGTCGCCTTAAGCCTCTGTTGCTGGCGAATTTCGCGACCGAAACTCCACCGGAATTCCAGCGTCGATTGACGACATGGCAGGATGCATGAACGCGGTGAGAACCGTGTTCCTCTGCTGGCGAACGCGCCTGAGGCCTCCTTTACCGGGAGCCGATGGCGCGGCTTCGTTTGTGTCATGGCAACAGTCGGACTGGGCCACGGATTTAGCGATTTCCAAACGCTCAGTGGGAGCGAGAGGCCAGAATGCCGACAATCAGCCAGCTCATTCGCAAGCCGCGTTCGCCGGTCAAGGCGCGCAACACCGCTCCGGCGCTGGAGTCCTGCCCGCAGAAGCGTGGCGTGTGCACCCGCGTCTATACGACGACCCCGAAGAAGCCGAACTCGGCGCTCCGCAAGGTCGCCAAGGTGCGCCTGACCAACGGCTTCGAAGTGATCGGCTACATCCCGGGTGAGGGGCACAACCTCCAGGAGCACTCGGTGGTCATGATCCGCGGAGGCCGCGTGAAGGACCTTCCGGGCGTGCGCTACCACATCCTGCGCGGCGTGCTCGACACCCAGGGCGTCAAGAACCGCAAGCAGCGCCGTTCGAAGTACGGCGCCAAGCGTCCGAAGTGAGTTCTGCCTGACCGGCGGGGCGAAAGCCCAGCCGGTTCGCAGCGTTGAAGATTTGACCGGAGACTAGACGATGTCCCGCCGCCATAGCGCCGAAAAGCGCGAGATCATTCCCGATCCGAAGTTCCACGACGTGATCGTGACCAAGTTCATGAACTCGGTCATGTACGAGGGCAAGAAGTCGACCGCCGAGCGGATCGTCTACGGCGCCTTCGACATCATCGAGGCCAAGATGAAGAGCGATCCGCTCGCCGTCTTCAAGAGCGCGCTCGAGAACGTCGCTCCGGCGATCGAGGTGCGTTCGCGTCGCGTCGGCGGCGCCACCTACCAGGTTCCGGTCGAGGTTCGCACCGAGCGCCGCCAGGCGCTGGCGATCCGCTGGCTGATCACGGCCGCTCGCGGCCGCAACGACAAGACGATGGTCGAGCGTCTCTCCTCGGAGCTGATGGATGCGGCCAGCAACCGTGGCAACGCGGTCAAGAAGCGTGAAGACACGCACCGGATGGCGGAAGCCAACCGCGCCTTCTCGCATTATCGCTGGTAATCGTCCGCGACCCTCTGGAAAGACGAGAGCATTCCCATGGCCCGCTCCCATCCCATCGACCGTTATCGCAATTTCGGCATCATGGCCCACATCGATGCCGGCAAGACGACGACGACCGAGCGAATCCTGTTCTACACGGGCAAGTCGCACAAGATCGGCGAAGTCCATGACGGCGCTGCGACCATGGACTGGATGACGCAGGAGCAGGAGCGTGGCATCACGATCACCTCCGCCGCGACGACCTGCTTCTGGCGCGACATGCGCCTGAACATCATCGACACCCCCGGCCACGTCGACTTCACCATTGAGGTGGAGCGTTCGCTGCGCGTGCTCGACGGCGCCGTCTGCGTGCTCGACGGCAACCAGGGCGTCGAGCCCCAGACCGAGACCGTCTGGCGCCAGGCCGACAAGTACGACGTGCCGCGCATCGTGTTCGTCAACAAGATGGACAAGATCGGCGCCGATTTCTATCGCTGCGTCCAGGACATCATCGACCGCGTCGCCGGCAAGCCGGTCTGCCTGCAGATCCCGATCGGGTCCGAGTCGGACTTCGCCGGCGTGATCGACCTGATCAAGATGAAGGCGATCGTCTGGAACGGCGAAGCGCTGGGCGCCTCCTTCGAGGAGCAGGACATTCCTGCCAACCTCCAGGACAAGGCCACCGAGTATCGCTCGAAGCTCATCGAGGCCGCCGTCGAGATGGACGACGTCGCGATGGAAGCCTATCTCGAAGGCACCGAGCCCGACGCCGACACCCTGCGCCGGCTGGTCCGCACGGCCGTGCAGCGCCGCGCCTTCCACCCCGTGCTCTGCGGCTCGGCCTTCAAGAACAAGGGCGTGCAGCCGCTGCTCGACGCGGTCGTCGACTTCCTGCCGTCGCCGGTCGATCGCGGCGCGGTCGAAGGCCTCGACTTCAAGACCGAGGAGCCGGTCACCCGCGAGCCGACGGACGAAGCTCCGTTCTCCATGCTCGCCTTCAAGATCATGGACGACCCCTTCGTCGGCACGATCACCTTCTGCCGCGTCTATTCGGGCAAGGTCGACGCCGGTCAGGGCGTGATCAACTCGACACGCGACAAGAAGGAGCGCGTCGGCCGCATGCTGCTGATGCACGCGAACAACCGCGAGGACATCAAGGAGGCCTTTGCCGGTGACATCGTCGCCCTGGCCGGCCTCAAGGACGTCCGCACCGGCGACACGCTGTGCGATCCGGCGCAGGCCGTGATCCTCGAGCGCATGGAGTTCCCGGAGCCGGTCATCACGATCGCGATCGAGCCGAAGTCCAAGGCCGACCAGGAGAAGCTGGGTCTCGCCCTGTCGAAGCTCGCCAACGAGGATCCCTCGTTCCGCGTCTCGACGGACCAGGAGAGCGGCCAGACCATCCTGAAGGGCATGGGCGAGCTGCATCTCGACATCAAGGTCGACATCCTGCGCCGGACCTACAAGGTGGACGCCAACATCGGCGCGCCGCAGGTGGCCTATCGCGAGACGCTGACGAAGCGCCCGGCGGTACGGGCCAGTTCGCCCGCGTCAAGCTGGTCGTCGAGCCGAACGAGACCGGCAAGGGCTTCGAGTTCGAGTCGAAGATCATCGGCGGTGCGGTCCCGAAGGAGTACATCCCGGGCGTCGAGAAGGGCCTGAACTCGGTCATCTCGTCGGGCGTGCTCGCCGGCTTCCCGGTCGTGGATGTCAAGGTCTCGCTGGTCGACGGCGCCTTCCACGAGGTCGACTCCTCGGCTCTGGCCTTCGAAATCGCCTCGCGTGCCGGCCTTCGCGAAGGTCTGCAGAAGGGCGGCTCCGTGCTGCTCGAGCCGATCATGAAGGTCGAGGTCGTGACCCCGGAAGACTATACCGGCTCGGTCATCGGCGACCTGAACTCGCGTCGCGGCCAGATCCAGGGCCAGGACATGCGCGGCAACGCGGTCGTCATCAACGCGATGGTGCCGCTGGCCAACATGTTCGGCTACGTCAACCAGCTGCGCTCCTTCAGCCAGGGCCGCGCCAACTACACCATGCAGTTCGACCACTACGAGCAGGTTCCGTCGGCGGTCGCCGCCGAGGTTCAGGCCAAGTACGCCTGATCACCCGCCCGACCTGCTTTAACGCAACAACGATTTGACTGACGGAGGCTACGATGGCCAAAGAGAAATTCGCTCGCACGAAGCCGCATTGCAACATTGGAACGATTGGTCACGTCGACCATGGCAAGACGTCTCTGACGGCTGCGA
>LNFM01019742.1_pt1 | contig 18337 bp, 17 predicted proteins | sample 596031 | NCBI WGS metagenome assembly LNFM01 (sample SAMN04254537, study PRJNA301005) | activated carbon metagenome | isolation source: dual media filters at the Ann Arbor, Michigan drinking water treatment plant | place: USA: Ann Arbor | reverse complement strand
TTGATGATCCGTGAGCCGGTTTGGACGGCTTGGTTTGGCGGATTACAACGCATGTATCAGTGGCATCATAATATGAGCGTGGCGGGGTATGGCTTGCTATTAACACACCCCTTGATTCTGGTCAGCAGTTACTACGACGTTGATCTCGATACCGTATGGGAGTACCTGTCACCTTTTAATCCGGATATTCTGAATAGGATGGGCTGGATTGGGTTGATCGGCTTCATGCTTGGTTTGGCAGCACCTTTCTCGCTGCGTCTGCCCTATAGTTGGTGGCGGCGTCTGCACATGTTGTTAGTGGTCGCTATGCTGATCGGTTTGGGACATATCTGGATCGCCAGTGGTTTTTCTGTCAGCCTGACGATCGTTTTGTTGATTACCGTGGTTGCTATGAGCTGGCGGCTAGTGCGTAACGATTATGGTGCCGGTTCCTTTCCTTACGAAGTCAGTACGGTTTCTCATCCATCGGAACGCATTACGGAGGTAATGTTGCGTCCACTGGCCAAGCCGATAAGCATTGCCCAGGGTCAATTTGTCAACGCGGCTTTTTTTGAGGGGCCGCTTTTTCAGGGCTGTGGTGAACTTCACCCTTACACGGTCAGCAAAATCGCTGAAGATGGCAGTTTATCGCTCAGTGTTAAAGCGGGTGTGGCTGTCCGCCTGCAAGGACCTTATGGAATTTTTTTACTGGACCGGCCATCGTCACCAGCAGTTTGGATTGCAGGCGGCATTGGTGTTACGCCATTCTTAGCCATGTTGCGTAGTCATTTGGTCACGCAGAAAACCGATCTGGTCTATGTGCACCGTGAACCTGAACAGGTTCCTTATGAAGAAGAACTGCGAGCCTATGCAACAGATCAAGCGTTATTCCATGTGCACTCCCTCACGATGGAAAAGGACCCAACGCCGTTATTTACCTGGCTTACAAATATCGATGATTTAAATGAGCGGCAAATCTACCTCTGCGGGCCGCCACTACTGGTAGAGAAAGTTACTGACTGGTTGCAGGAACAAGGTGTGCCAGAACAACAAATCCATTTTGAGCAGTTTGATTTTCGCCCATGAAATGTATTTATATCGCTGCAACCATAGTATTTTGACTATTTGTAATGAGTTATGGACTTGCGTTCTGGTTGCCGGAATTAAGTGATGCGATTTGCCTTAATTTTACAGGAGCAATATCCCTGGCGCGCAATCAACCGATCAGCTCCTGAGCGTTGGCAGTTGTTCGTCTTTGGCCACAAACTTCAGCGCAGTGCCGTTGTTGCACCAGCGCTCTCCACGTGGCGGCGGGCCATCATTAAATACATGGCCTTGATGTCCCCCACAGCGCACGCAATGGTATTCCGTGCGCGGCTTGATCATCTTGAAATCAAGCTTGGTTGCTATGTGCCCAGCGATAGGCTGGGTAAAACTTGGCCAACCTGTGTTGCTTTCATATTTGGCCGAACTTTCAAATAACGGCAGATAACAGGCAGCGCAAATAAAAGTGCCTTCACGATCTTCATAAACCAGATTACTGGATTCCGGGCGTTCGGTTTCTTCTTCAAACAAGATCTTATAAGCTTTGGGCGAGACCAACCCGCGCCATGCTTCATGTGGTTTGTTTAAGGGTGTAATCGGACTGGAGGCCTCCCCAATGACTTGCGCCCGAAAGCATGCGGGAATCAACGGAAACACGACCGCCATGGCAAGACTTTGTAACAAAATGCGTCGTTTCATAAATTTTCTCCATAGCGAGGGTATTTTACGGATGACTTGGAATCGAGCTTCGATTCCAAATGACCCTTTTAGTAAATAACAACAAGAGAATTAATGATAGTGCGATTTGGTTTGAATATCCGCAATAATACCTGCAGCGTGATGGGATGTCTTTGGACTTTAACACTTGGTTACTGCGTGTGCACTAAATCAAGCAGCCGCCGAATTTTTGCACCTTCTGGAACTGAGCTAGCAATTAAATTAACACGAGTCATACCACACACCGGCCCACTGTCGCACTGATGCAAATACCCGAGTTCGATCAAAGAACGAAAATGTTGTTTGAGTGTATTGCGGCTTGCACCGGTCAAGTTTGATAGCCTCACCGATCATGACATGACCATGCTCCCGCGCAAAATAAACACCCCCTGTGGCAAGACCACGGGGGGTGTTTACTATTCCTGCTGGATATTCCGGTATCGAAGCACGAATCCGAAATGGAAAAAAACACAGATCTTACTTCTGCATCAACCGCATTCTCAATTCTAGACCTGTCCCCGTCCCTGATGCGCTGCTTGGACCTGTCCCCGTCCTTGCTCAATCTGATAAACTTTGCGACAAAGCCGTTTTTCATCGCTTAAAGAGTTATGCAGTCTCACCGATGTCAACCGACAGAGCCTATTTGGCCTGGCCGCCAGCCGGTTTGTAGAAGATAAACTCGCCGATCTCAACTGTCCTGATATATTCTTTGGACCAGTCGGGGACTACTCTCCGATGGTGGAAGTACAAGGCACCACCGGTTCGGTCCTTAAGTTGACGATTGAGGGCTTTGCGGGCAATTTCCTTGGCGATCGCATAGGACTCATCCTCCTTTGCGCCATCCGAACGGCCATCGCACCACCACGAGAATTGGCAGGCTCCTTGCTCCTGGCCTTGCTTGACAACTCCGCAGATAGTGTTTGGAAAGCCCTCATGGCCGACCCGGTTCATAACGACATTAGCGACAGCTTCCATGCCGGTATCACCCTTGCCCCTGGCCTCCCAATAGATACTGCGGGCAAGGCAAGTGATCGCACCATCCAACGGCTCTTCGCCGATCGGATCGACTGCTTGCACTTGGGGCTTAGAGATGAGTTGGGCTGGAGTCGGAGGCACTTTGCTGCCATCGGGTGCGGCCTTCTCCTCCAGCACCTCCCCCTTGCTATCGGCGATTTCTGCCTTCTGCGCTTGGTCAGCTGCGATCGCCTGGCCTAAGAAAAGGCTTATCGCGAGGCAGGTTGCAATCCCTATTTGACGCATGTTCGAATCACCTCGAAAAAATCAAAAAAAGCCCCATATCCGTGCATTACATACACCCGACGGCCTTCGTACCGAACAAGTAATTATGAAGTTTCCGTATATCTACCATACTCAATAATAAGAAACAATTTTTTTGTGATATTACAAAGATTTTCTCAACATTGGCGTGGAATCAACGTGCCGTTATTAGGCGACAATTATTTTGACCGGTTGAGTGAAAGCATCAGTATGAGTTTTTCTCTATATCAAGGAGTAAGAACTTGCCTGGAAAACATATCACTCATCAACAGGAAGCTATTTATATGAAGAATCGTCAAATAGGGCATGGTCAGGAGACAGGTCCGAAACACGGGGACAGGTCGCGAATTGAGAATATTGTCGATGAATATATTCTGTTTTGTAATCTGAATTCGTGATTCGGCACCTGATCCTAACGGATTCCGATGTTAAGACTGCGAGGCTGGGCAGAAGAACGTCCATTGCAAGAATTACTATCTCACAATCACTGGAAATCGTAAAGCGGCTTAAAAATCTAAGGAAACTGCTTATTGTTTTTATTATTCTCCTCTACTATCATCATAAGCGAGATCAACAATTGAAATTATATTCATCTCATGTGGTTTAAGTATTGAATAACCAAATTTTAGGAGGTTATCAGGCGACGAATCTATTTTCTTGCCCCTGATATTGCCGTAACTAAGCGCGTAGCTGATGACTTAATACTGGCAAGAATCGATGAAAAACTTATCCACGTAATTGCAAAACGCAACACACCCTTAGAAGATCTTCCGGAAGCCACTCTTTTAATCTGAGCGCGATGTATTAAATTGTAATTTTCCACTCCCCATGTCTTTAGGAAGCTGCCATGAACCATGTACCTGAAAGAAATATGTTTCCCGAGCCCCAGTATAAAGTTTATGTGAGCTACAATCATTCCATTGAAGATCAGGAATATCGGAATCATTTCGAAGAAATTCTTTTGGCCAATCAAGACGTAGTAATTATGAAACCGGCTCAAATTGGAAACATAGATGCTAATCTCGATGTGGAAACAATACGACAAAAGATAAGAGATGAGTATCTTAGAGACTCAGCGGTTACAGTTGTACTCATTGGCTCAGAGACGTGGAAACGAAGGCATGTAGACTGGGAGATTGGGGCAAGTGTCAGAAAGACACAAGACAGCCCGGGATCGGGGTTGCTCGGGATAATCCTTCCCACATACCCTCGGAACGACATAACCCAATACAATCAATATACTATTCCGCCAAGGTTGTATGACAACATTAAATGCGGCTTTGCCAGTATTTACGATTGGGAGACTGATCCGTTTATCGTTCAAAAATGGATTCATGATGCTTTTGAGAGAAGGAACAAACTTGACCCAGACAATTCACGCCCAAGTTTCGTGGAAAATTTATTCGGGGATGCATGGCATGAATCCGGGGTTTAGCGCGCATTACCTTTCGAAACCATTTATTCACACGGCTCTATATTTTATGAAATGAATAATTAGGCAATATCACGGTTAACTGTTGAATGAAATTTCATAAGCCGGGTAAGCGCTTATCATTCGTAGGTTTGAGCATTTTTCTTAAAAAAGAATAATACCGATTAGAATTATATGGATACTGAATTTTCAACGGTCAAGTTACCGGCGCTGAATTTCGTTTATCGATAGATGCTTACGATAAAACATTCACCTTATCTATGCATACATAACCACGGCAGCCCCCTCGATCAATTTCTTAATGTATTTATGCATAGCAATCTGAAATCAGGCATATACCAATAAAGCTTTTCATTGCTGGCCGCAGTTCATTTAGCAATATCTGTGCTTGCTCTTCTTTACATGCGAGAATTATTACAGCATTCTCATCGGTAATCAGCGCATCATCTAGGTTTCGTATGCCTTGTGAACCAAGGCCCCCTGCATTCTTGAAAACTGTATAGCCACGAGGCCTCGAGGCCATTTAGATTCTTGCAAAAGAAGGATTCAAAACCGTATCGGCACTCCAATAGTCACCGGTTTGACGTAGGGAAGTCGAGCCGAATGCGGTCGTTCCATACGTCCGGTTTTGAGAAGGTTCGGCCAGAGCAATCTGGCGTATGCCTTGTGAGCTCCATATCCAAACTACATTATCAGTAGACGCCGCTATAACTGCCGCTTATTAGAATTATAGAGAACGTGACTATATAAAAAACAATAATTACATAAACTTCAAATAACTGAGGTTTTTTTAATAAATATCTGATCCTCATAAGCTTTTCTCCTTACAATCATTTATATTGTTTCCTTAACCGCATATTTTGATCCAAATGCCCCCGCCGAAGCTCTTTGCTTTCCTGCAACGATTTGCATTCTGACAAATGCGGGGGCACGATCCATATCAGGGTTATCCTGAACTGTTATTCCGCACTACTTGAGAACGAGTAAGACTATTTGTTTCTACCTTAACAATCTGATTTATGCCTTGCAGGCCCCATACAGCTGGTGTAAAGGATAGTAGTTGCATAAACTACAAATAGCTGAGGTGATTTCAATAACTCTTTGGTTTCCATAATTTTTACTCCTTGTAATACATTGATTGATTATTTATGCAAGTAATAAATACTGTGCGTCTTACTTGAAAAATAACCTTATTAATAATACGCTCTCTCAGGTTGACAATAGAATCCTTAGCTGATCAACCGAAAGGACATCACTTTAAGTGATTAAGAACGCGCTAATTAAGGCTCGAATAAATATTAGTCTTTTAATTACAGTAATAACCATAATTTATTTACGGTATCTAATATAGATATCTCACCTTGGAAGAGATAATATAGAGGAAATGCTCCAGAGAGTAGTACCAAAAAATGAAACATTTTGTTTCCAAATTGGATACAATGACATTATGCAAGATCTTAATCTTTTCATCATTTTTGCACGAGTCGTGGAGGCAGGTAGTTTTGCGGAAGCGGCACGTCGCATGGATATTTCTCGTGCAGCGGTCAGCAAAGCCGTCGCCAAACTTGAGAAGGATCTTAGTACACGATTACTTCTCCGTAGTACTCGACACCTTAGTTTGACTGAGACAGGTATCGCGCTTTCAGAGCATGTGGCACGTATACTGACAGAAGCTGAACATGCCGAACAAGTAGTCAATAGCCTTCATGCTGAGCCGCGCGGAACACTGAAAGTGAGTGTGCCGAGTTCTTTTGGCACGCGCCACGTCGCTCCCGCGCTCCCTTGTTTTCTTTCACGTTACCCTAAAATAAAAATTGATTTGACCATTACCGATCGTCCAGGCGACTTGATCGAAGAGGGATATGATGTACAAATTCGTGTGACAAACGAGCCTGATCCCAATCTAGTAGCTCGTAAGATTGCACCTGTGCGCCGCATACTGTGTGCAACCCCGCAGTACTTCCAACAATGGGGTGTGCCACAAACACCAGAAGATCTGGTGAAACATAACTGTCTCGATTGCGCACTTTCAACGGAACAAAGTTATTGGCGCTTCACCGGGCCGGAGGGAAAGATCAAGATTCCAGTATCAGGGACCTTACGCATCAATGATAATGATGCGCTTGCTCAGGCGGCTCTTCATGGATTAGGAATCGCTTTGTTGCCCACTTATACTATTGGCATGGAATTACAAAAAGGCCGGCTCCAGGCAGTGCTTCCGGAATACCTGTCCGTAGAACGTCATATTTATGCCTGTTATCTTCCTAGTCGGCATTTGCCAAAAAAGATAAGTTCTTTTGTTAATTTCTTGTCAGAACACGTCGGAGATAAGCCTTACTGGGACCAATCTTTAAAATAGGCCAGGCTTTAGACTGAATGCTGTTATGAAATGAAATTTGCTATGACTGATACCTTTATCCGATCCGCAATGCCATTTACCTTATTGGAAAGTTTCCAAGCCATTACCCTCTGACTAATTTTATGCAATGCATTCTTCAACAATCCACACGTCAGATTTCCAGTAAGAAGTTAAAAATGCTCTGTTTATCAGAACAGGTAACCATAGTCATCTTTCCAAGCAAAATGTTTCTTAATAGTTTTCCTTAGTAAAGAACAATAGTTTCCCCAATATACATGACTCTATTGACTCAGATAGTATGCCTCCCTATTGTTCTACTTGGAGTTACAAATCATGAGCATAAAACTGAAAAACTATCTTGTAGTTTTACCTTTGCTTTTTCTATTGGTCGCATGCGCACAACTGGGTCAACTAGAAGCACAAAATGATGATGGTAGAAAGCTGGCACAGAATGCAAAAACTTATGGTGATCACGATAAGTTGGCAAATTACTATGACGACGTAGCCAAAGAAATGGCGGAAAAAGCAGCAGAAAAAAAGAAAGTCTTGCAGCACTATGAAGATAAAAGCCAATACTATGGGCGAGGAGGGCAGGATTTCCAATCACATGCCACGGCCAATTTACGTTATTACGAACAGGCTGCACAAGAGGCACAAAAACAGGCCCACTTTCATCGAAAGGTAGCAGCAGAATTACTGCAACGCGAATATGCCAAGCCAGCAGAAATTCCTAGCCAGAAAGACAACCGCACGATCAAGACTAAGAAAAATTCGCACTCAAGCAACTTGTGAAGCGCCTATAAATTCAATAAGGACAAAGATCTTAGTTTTATTAGGTAATAAGAATTCAGTAAGAATTATTTGATTTCCAACACTACCTATTCGAAGCGCCCTTGGTTTCCTGAACCTGGGCGCTTTCATTCTATCTAAATAATCATAAATTCTTCTACAAAGCGGAATGCATTTCTAATGGTTTCTCTTAATAAAGAATAATGGTTTTCCCAGTATGCGCCATTGTCTTGACTGAGATAAGGTACGACCCACTTTGAAAAAAAAGAATTTAAAAAAATGAATCGTACAGCAAGAAAAAATAATCAAACGTTATACATTTGGATGATGACTCTGTTTTCGGTTCTATTGGTTTTAAGTAATGCACATGCGAATCGCATGACAAATCTGCTCAAGGAAAATGGCTTGGAATTGGGCGGCTGGATCAACGGTGGCGCGACCTACAATGCCAATAATCCATCGGATGGCTTCAATGGTGCCGTTACTTTTGCGGATCGAGCCAATCGATTTCAGTTAAATCAGCTCAATCTTTTTTTGCAGCGCAACGTGGAATCAGAAGGCAAGAAATGGGATATTGGCGGCCGTTTCGATTTCTTATTTGGAACAGATGCTATCTATGCACAAGCTTTTGGTATATCAGCCTTCGATGAGAATACCGGCGAACCATCGGACAGGGGTAACTGGGATCTGAATTTATGCTGCAAATCGACCCGTACTTATGGAATTGCGCTTCCTCAAGCTTACCTTGAAACTTACCTGCCGGTCGGAAATGGTCTCAATATTAAAGCCGGTCATTTTTATTCACCGCTTGGTTATGAAACTGTCCCTGCTCCCGACAACTTCTTTTACACCCGTGCTTATATTCTTAACAGTGGTGAACCGTTCACCCACACAGGCTTCTTAGGCAGTTATACAATCAATCAAAATTGGACAGTTCAAGGTGGCGCAACCACGGGCAGTGCGACCGGCGGTTGGGATGGCGGTTTCGATAAACAATTAGATAACTGGGGAGGATTAGCCAATATTCGCTGGAACAGTAATGATCAAAAAACTTCGGTAGCACTCGGTGGAACATACGGACAAACAGCGGTCAATGAACCTTGGATAATGTACAGCACTGTCCTGCAACATTGGATCACACCCAAGACCCATTGGGTCTTAAACCATACTCATGGCTGGGCAAGTAATATTAGCCTGCCCGGAGGAATCCAAAATGCAGCATGGTATAGCATCAACACGCACCTGACCTATGATCTTTTCCGTGATTTATCCATAGGCATACGTGCTGAGCGATTTCATGACCGGAATGGCTGGCGTGTGTTCTCACCTTACCGGATACTTTCGGCTCTGAACAACAAAGGAGTTAGCTATGCAGGCAACAAACCATTTATTAGTGCGCCTGCAGATTATTACGCAGTTACGCTGGGTATGAATTGGAAACCAGCTAAGCGATTGAAAATTGGCTGGAAACCGATGCGCAATATCAGCATCCGTAAAAACATCCGCTACGACAGGGCAGACGGCATCGATATGGCATTCCGGCCTTTTGATGGCAGAAAGGATCAATTTTTGTTCTCGCTGGATGCTACGATCCCTTTCTAACCTGAATTTTGCACAAAAATGGCGAATAACCAAGTAACTATTTGATATAATGATGTTTACATAAAAACTGAAAATTAACACGCTCAAACCAAAATTCGCAAAGTTGAATGATGTGCCGGAATAGTAAAGATGCCATACCCTGAATTTATAACACCCCCCCATTTAGAATAAAATGACTACTAAACCGAAGATTATAATTTCGTCGCTCGACACAATTAGACTGGAAAAGCTTATGGAATCATTGCCTGATTCTGCATTCCCAGGTAAGGATGATTTGGAAGCTGAGCTTGCCCGTGCTGAAGTGGTAGATCCCGAGAAGATTCCGTCAACCGTGGTGACAATGAATTCAACTGTAAGATTCAGCATCGAATCAACTTCCCAAGAGTTTTATTTAACTCTGGTATATCCCAAAGATGTTGATGCCAAGGGCGGTACAATTTCTATACTTGCGCCTGTAGGTAGTGCACTGCTTGGTCTTTCCCAGGGAGATGAAATTGAGTGGCCGAAGCCCGGCGGCGGAATGTTGCAAGTGCGTATTGAAGAAGTCACCTATCAACCAGAACGTTCCGGTGAGTATCTTCGTTAAATACTCCTATCCGGAGCCTCATGCATCCTGTTATTTCAATGACCGTTAGCTAAACCATGTCGAACGCATCCCTCTCTCTACTGTGCGGCTTTATTGCACTGCTACTTTGGCACTTTAGGGAAGCTCTGAACATCATTGTTGTGCATGTAATGCCCGATAAAGTTTCCTTGCTTCTTCTTCCTTCAGTGTGTCATCGATTTCACGTAGAACGCTCTGAATGTTGACTGGTTTCTCAATACGTTCAAAGTGCCCGGTCAAAACACTTTCCGGATGCAGTTGTCCGCTCTGATAGAGCGTCCATATCTCCATACCATAACTGGTGGCTAGCAATTCAGGGGCAAACTGACCAAAATAAATCGCCAAGTTCTCGACATCGCGTAGCAGCATTTTACAAGCCTGGTTATTGGCGGCCGCGTCGATAGCTTGTGGCAAATCGATGATAACTGGGCCGGTACTGTCGACTAGCACGTTATATTCGGACAGATCACCGTGAATAATCCCAGCGCACAGCATGCGAACCACCTGCGTAATTAGTATACGGTGATATTCACGAGATAACTCTGCAGTCAGTACAAGTTCGTTGAGCCGCGGCGCTGCGTTGCCAGTGCTGTCAGTGACCAGATCCATCAGTAGTACGCCCTCATGGAAATGATACGGCTTGGGTACACGCACACCTGCAGCAGCGAGCCGGTACAGGGCATCCACCTCGGCACTTTGCCAGGATTCTTCCTGTGCTTTGCGTCCATACCGGGTACCTTTTTCCATAGCGCGCGCGCGACGGCTGTTTTTTACTTTGCGGCCTTCGGTGTAATCTGTATACTTTAGCGCAACGTATCTCTTCGCCACAGCGAACCACATAAACCGAAGCTTCCTTGCCACTCATTAATTGACGGATAACTTCATCGATAAAGCCATCCTGGATCAGTGGTTCAATTCTTTTTGGGGTTTTCATTCGTGTAATAATACGCTTATATTTTGAAATTTATCTTGGCAAACCTGTTAGCCCGGATATTGCATGAATTGCACACGCCCTCACTTGTTTCTTGATTCCACAAGGAATTTGTCTCAGTCAGGTGTATGAATAACTACACCGCTTCTTCGAAAAATCCCTTGTGAAACCAATATCATGCGTGATCATCGTGCGAATTCATGCAATATCCGGGTTAGATACAATCTATAACACCGAATAGGCTGCTGAAAAACCATCTGCGTTCGCCGCTGCGGTGTTAAAAACAAGACTTGAATCAGGCTGTCCAGAATGCTTTCTTATGTTGTACCGATTTACCGGTATTTCAATAGTGCTTCTTAATTCAACCATTGTGTTAGCGCTTACGTAGGGGAGCTAATAACGATGTTAGTCCATTGTGATCAAGCTCATGCATCAATGCTAATAATTTCCCGATTTCTCCAGGAGGAAACCCTTTACGAGCAAACCAGTTAAGATAATTCCCCGGCAAATCGGCAATCAAACGGCCTTGGTACTTGCCATAAGGCATGACTCGGGTGACTAATAACTGCAAGTGCTCAGGATCCATCGCTACTGATTAACACAATAATTGTAGATCGGTTAGAACTGCGGAGAAAAGAGCTTACGCCAGAGTACGCCGTTAAACCCAACCGCCCATGCCCCCGATCTGCCAGCGGCAATATTTTCTATACCGCGCGCTTCTTCATCTTGACTGAAGGTGGCACCGCCATCCGGTGAACTCCATACGGTCCCGTCCTTGCCGGCAAACCTGATTAAGCCATTAGGTGCAATTGCAACATCTCCGGCTCCGCTTGCGGATGTTTTGGTCCAGCTACCCGTGACAAACTTCCACAACGTGCCATCCGGCCTAACTGCCCATACAACGCCACTTGGTCCGGCAGAAATCCGGCTAAAACCACTTGCCTCAATCTGTGTGAACTTCTGTCCTTGGTCACCACTAAACCAAATACTGCCATCCTCTCCAACGAGCCAAACTTTGCCATCTGGCGCGATAGCAACATCTTCCACTCCGTTTGCCGTTGTTTCGATCCAACTATTCGTAGCAAATTTCCACAATGCGCCATTGGATCCAATTGCCCATACGAAACCCTCCGTTCCAACAGAAATTCTGCTAAAACCACTCGCCTCAATCTGCGTAAATGAGGAACCGAAAACATTATCCGCTACCCAAACAGTCCCGTCCTTTCCGGTGAGCCAGACTAACCCGTTAGGTGCGATCGCGACATCTCTCATTCCGCCGGTTGGCGTACTGTGCCAAATTTCAGCCTGAGCCAATGAAGGCAACATTCCACATACCATCAGCAACCCGATCAACAATCTTCGTGATAGGCGGCCCGCTTGATGGGTAAATATCATTTGCATACCACTTAACCTGGTCACATTTTTCTCCTTATGGAATAGTGAAACCCCAAACGCTGCTAGCCCTTCAATATCGGCTGGCATTTGTATTGACTCCTGTATTGAGTGATACTTTACTGATTCTGATCACAGTCATTACGAGGTTCCATTCAGCCTTTCCCGAATAAATCTTCAAGCGCAGTTGATAGACCGGTAAATTTGAAATCAAACTGATACGTTTGCAGCAATTTTCCCGGTACGATGTGATAGCTGTTCAGGGCCAAGGCAGCAGCTTCTCCTAACACCAATTTTAAGATAAAAGCCGGAGTAGGGAAAAATGCGGGCCGGTGAAGGGTTTTACCGAGCGCGGTTGCAAAATCCCGGTATCGTACCGGGTTGGGCGAAACGGCATTCACCGGACCGTGATAACGTGTATCCAGGACGGCGGTTTCGTATACTGAGACCAAGTCGTGTATATGAATCCACGGGAGCCATTGGCATCCTTGACCAATCGGCCCGCCTAGTCCGAGTTTGAATAGTGGCAACAGCTTTGCCAGCATGCCCCCCTCACCCAACACGACTCCTGTCCGAATGCTAACCCGGCGCACTCCCCTGCTTTCAATGTTCGCTGCTTCTTTTTCCCAGTCACGGCAGATGGTTTGCATGAAATCTCCGTGATCAGGTACGACATAGGACTCATCATACACATCATCTCCCTGCCCTGGATAAATCCCGACAGCTGAACCGCAAATAAAACATTCCAGACTGGAAGGCGCTGCCGTCACTAACTTACGAGTACTCAGAATACGTGATTCATAAATCGCACGTTTGCGCGCATCGGTCCAACGGCCATCACCCAGATTCTCACCCATCAAGTGAATGATCACTTGGATATCTTCCAGTGCCTCAGCAGGCACTTCCTGTGTTGCATAATCCCAGCTATAGGCAGGCACAGCAAGCTTTTGGCTAGCGCGCACACCATCCCGGCTAAGTACCTTGATCGTATGCTGGCTTTGTTTCAGGCGTTGTACGAGGTGCCGGCCAATGAATCCTGTCGCGCCAGTAATGAGTATGTTCATTTTTAATGGCTAATTTCAGCGGTGATTAATTAGATATGTAAAAGCATTTCGAATTTATATCAACGAAATTTAGAATACTGTGCGCTCCTGCAACAAAATAGTAAACAGATTTAAAGCAGCTTTCCAGTTTATTTGAGAACGCGAGGATCAATTGATGACCCAATTACATGAGCACTCAGTTATGCGTAGAGGTCTAACAAAAATCGGTTTGCCTGCGTTTCTGATTTCTTCTAAGTAGAAAATGAGTCACAATAGAATTTATCAATGACTAAGTTTGAGAAGATTGATTACTTTCCAGAGGAATTTTGCCATGTTTATCTCAAGACTATTCATTATTTCAGGTGTTCTTTTTCTCACTTTGATTCATAGCAATCAAACATTCGCTGAAATTTCAACAGGAACATGGGCACTGGCTGCTCCAGCACCCACACAACGAACAGAGGTAGCGGCCACGGCAATTGAAGGGAGAATTTATGTGGTGGGCGGGTTTAATAAACCTAACTTGCGAAATGCCTTGAAATTTGCTATCAGTAACGATGTAGAAGTCTATGATACGGCCTCTGATTCCTGGTCGACCACAACACCGTTGCCAGAAGGCCGGCATCACGCAGGAATTGCTTCACTGAACGGCTTATTGTATGTAGTGGGTGGATTCACCCAATCTTTTATGTCGATCTGGCATGCCATCCCCACTGTTTATCAGTACAACCCCGCTACCAAAGAATGGCGTGAACTCGCGCCGATGCCAACTGCGCGCGGAGCGCTTGGTGTGGCTGTTTATCAGAATCGCTTATATGCAATCGGCGGATATGATGGCAAATACAACTCTGGCGCGGTGGAAATTTTTGATCCGCAAGCGAATACCTGGTCATCCGGCGCATCGATGCCTACGCCACGAGATCATTTGGCAGTTGCCACGGCCGGAAGCCGGATCTATGCCATCGGTGGCCGGCCTGATTTGGATTATCACCATAATATGGGAACCGTCGAGGAATACGATCCACTCACCAATCAGTGGCGGCCACGTACGAATCTCCCAACGCCCCGAAGCGGCATTACCGCAGGCGTAATCAATGACTGGATTTATGTCATCGGTGGTGAATCAGGAGACGGCACATTTAATACAAATGAAGCCTATCATCCTGGAACAGACCAATGGCGCACAATGACGCCAATGCCCACGGCACGGCATGGACTTGGCTCAGCCGTCGCCGATGGCCGCTTGTACGTGATCAGCGGCGGCCCAACGCCAGGAGGCTCTTTTAGTCAGGTCAATGAAGTTTTCACACCACCAGCTGTTGAATAACATTTCGCGTCCCAAACAAAATACACCTCAATAATATGGATTTATTTCCAGGATCCGCTCTATCAATAGCCGAGTATAAATCACATTATAAAACCACTTCTTTCAAAAACACTCTCGCAACATAAAAGTATAAGCGAGCGATAGTTTTTTGAACCATGGTTAATTTTGCCGTATAATTCTCCCCAATTCACATGCTAATCCTCAGCTTATTGTTGATTCCCCTCTGAGCCTCCTAAAATCTTTTCAATCTATGGCCGCATGTAATGAGTAAGAGCGTTCCTGCAAACACAGATCTATCTGATGAGATTCTTACACCAGCCAGCTATTTTGAATTAACCAATCTCGAGCAAAGCAAAATTCTTCAGTTTCAACAGGAGATTCTTCAGTTAGTGGTAATGGGAAATAATTACAAAGAAATTTGTGAGCAAATCTGTCTACTAATGGAACAGCTTTTGGACAATGCGGTAGCAACCGTCATGCTATTAGACAAGGAAAAACAATGCATGAATGTATTTGCTGCACCAAGTGTTCCGGAGGAATGTGTTGTTCAACTGAATGGTTTACGGCCAGGTCCTGAAGCTGGATCCTGCGGGAATGCCGTTTTTCGTCAAGAAGCAGTCTATGTAGAAAGTACGCTTGAGGATCCGCGCTGGCAAAGTATCCGGAAATTGGCCATTGATTTCAGTATCCTCTCCTGTTGGTCCATGCCGGTGCGCAGCAAAGGCGGCGAGTGCATCGGATCATTTGCGCTTTCCAGTTTTGAACATCGCTTACCCAGTGCGTTTCACCGTAAATTATTAGAAATAGGCTCGTTTATTATCGGAATTACTCTCGAACAGCAAAAGATGAGAGAACAGCTCTATATCTCGAGCAAAGTTTTCGAGAATAGTACCGAAGCTATTATGATTGCCGATGCGAATAAGACCATAATCTCTATTAATAAGGCACTTAATAAAATAACTGGCTATACGGCAGAAGAAGTGATCAACAAATCGGTGTCGATTATGGTGTCGATTCGGCACAGCTCAAAATTCTTCCAGAAAATTTGGCTAAGCGTTAAACAATCCGGTCATTGGCAAGGTGAAGTGTGGAACAGGAACAAACGCGGACGAGAGTATCCCGCATGGTTTAGCATTACTACGGTGCATGGCGGAGATGGAATAATAAGCTATTATCTCGTTAATTTTTCTGACATTACAGACAAGAAAAAATCGGATGAGATTATCTGGCGCCAGGCTAACTTCGACTCTTTGACTGGCCTGCCAAATCGTAATATGTTTTACGATCGACTGAATCACGATATTAAAAATGCTTCCCGTCTAGGAACACAGTTGGCGGTATTATTTATCGATCTTGATCGATTCAAGGAAGTAAATGATTCATTTGGGCACAGCATCGGCGATGCGTTGTTGATGGAAGCCGCAAAGCGGCTTAACAATTGTGTTCGCGAAACGGATACCGTAGCGCGTTTAGGCGGTGACGAATTTACAATTATTTTAAATGGAATTAACAATCAGTGCTGTGCTGAAGCGATAATCCAAATGATCTTGCTGGAACTGGCCAAACCATTTCATTTAAATACTAAGTCGGCCTATGTTTCCGCGAGTATTGGGGTCACGTTTTTTCCTGAGGATGCATGCAGCACCGACATATTGATGAAAAATGCTGATCAAGCCATGTATTCTGCCAAGAATAATGGGAGAAATTGCTGGAGCTACTTCACATCGAACATGCGCGCAGCTTCAGAAATCCGCTCGAGAACCGCATATGAATTGCGCGATGCGCTAAGAAACCATCAGTTCTATTTAATGTATCAACCGATACTGGAACTGGCAACCGGCAATATACATAAAGCCGAAGCATTGATACGCTGGCAACACCCAGAGCAAGGGACAATTTATCCTGCAGAATTCATTGCTATTGCAGAAGAAACCAATCTGATTACAGACATCGGTGACTGGGTATTCAAACAGGCAGCCAATCAAGTCGCGCTGTGGCAAGCAAATTTTGATATAGAATTTCAAATCAGTGTCAATAAATCCCCCAAACAATTTATTAATAAAATGAGCGATTGGGTGAATCATCTCCGCGAACATAAGCTAAACGGGCGTAGCATCATCGTTGAAATTACCGAGAACTTATTATTAGACATACATGAATTGGTCGTTGAAAAATTATTAAATTTTCGAGATGCAGGTGTTCAGGTGGCAATCGATGATTTTGGCACGGGTTACTCGTCATTATCTTATCTCAAGAAATTTGACATCGATTATCTTAAGATTGATCGATCTTTTATTTCTAATCTGGACAGTGAATCCAACGATAGAATTTTATGCGAAGCGATTATCACGATGGCCCATCGCTTGGGTATGAAAGTTATTGCTGAAGGCGTGGAAACTGATTCACAGAAACAACTATTGATAGCAATGGGCTGCGATTATGTGCAAGGTTACTTCTTTAGCAAACCATTGACGGCAGATAAATTTGAAGCTTTTCTTCTACAACAAGGAAAAATAAATCCATACATACAATCCTCAACCGCAATTTTGTAATTAACGTACTGGTAATTTAAAAAACGCTTTCCCTTTAACAGTTTTTTAGAAATAAGCATTTTGCTTACTTAGGACTGTTGATTAGGGTGTCAATTTTAAAATTTTGGAGGTTTACATGAAAATATTCTTATTCTTAGCGCTTATACTGAGCTCTTCTAGTTACGCTCAAAGTAATCACGATCATCAAGATAAAACGCAGAAAGATGATCATCATAGTCAAATGCACGAGGGCGATCATCACGGTGGAATGGGCGGAATGCATGGCGGTCATCACAAAATAGATAAAACCACCTTAAAACAATTCTTTGAACCATTACCTGCAGCAATTATTGATGAGGAAAAGAATGCGGCTTTGATCAAGCTTGGAAAAAAGCTTTATTTAGAGCCCCGGCTTTCGATCAATGATCAGATTTCTTGTAACTCCTGCCATCGGCTAGATAATTTCGGTGTAGACAGTCAGGCCACATCGCCAGGTCATGAAGGAAAACGCGGCGGTAGAAATTCCCCAACCTCGATGAATGCAGCGCTGCATATCGCGCAGTTCTGGGACGGCCGGGCAAAAGATGTTGAGGAACAAGCGCTAGGGCCAATTCTGAACCCCATTGAAATGGGCATGCCAAGCGAAGCGGCTGTTGTCAACAAATTGAAAAAAATAGAGGAATATAAAGCACTTTTTGCAGAAGCCTTCAAGGATGAGAAAGATCCTATCCAATACAAAAACGTTGGCAAGGCCATCGGCGCCTTTGAGCGTACGTTGCTCAATGGCGATGAAACCGCGTTGAATGAAAACGAGAAAAGAGGCCTGCAAAAATTTGTCCACATGGGATGCGCCACTTGCCACAACGGTGTTGCGCTTGGCGGGAACTCATACAAAAAAATCGGTCTGGTTAAACCCTATGAAACAAAAGATATGGGACGGTTTGAAATAACCGGACTTGAGATTGACAAGAAAGTGTTTAAGGTCCCAAGCCTTAGAAATATTACCAAAACAGCACCGTATTTCCATGATGGCTCAGTTGCAACATTGGATGAAGCGATAGAAGAAATGGCGGAACATCAATTGGGCCGGGAAGTTGGTCCTGGATTTATTACCGATGTAAAAGCATTCCTGGGATCTCTAACCAGTAAGGGCAAAGAATAAATTTGCACCGCACGGCCTCGCCTATCCTTACGGCAAAACTGTAGGGATAGATGCAGAAAACAAAACATCAGAAATGCAATCTATAATGCTCTCCGTGGCAAGCCATGGAGAGCATTACGTTCATGTATCGTTGCGCCATCCCCAACA
>LNFM01006885.1_pt1 | contig 18338 bp, 13 predicted proteins | sample 596031 | NCBI WGS metagenome assembly LNFM01 (sample SAMN04254537, study PRJNA301005) | activated carbon metagenome | isolation source: dual media filters at the Ann Arbor, Michigan drinking water treatment plant | place: USA: Ann Arbor | reverse complement strand
CTTCGCCGCCGGCTTCTTGGCAGCCTTCTTCGCGGCAGGCTTCTTTGCAGCTTTGGCCATGTTCTTCGTCCTTCAGTTTTTGCACCGGGCATGACTGCACGGCTTTCATTTCCCGACTCGTCGCCGAGACGTGTGCAATGTGGTGAGAATCAAAACGGGCTTCAAACGGAATTTTCCGCTGACCACTATCGAAATTTTCGATAGATAGAGCATGAACGTCCTCCTCATTGCGCAGGCTACAGATGGACATCAATCTTGCCCGCACCTTTCTGATGGTCGCAGAAACCGGCAGTTTTATTGATGCCGCGCACCGTTTGAACATCACGCAGTCGACCGTTTCGGCGCGCATCAAGGGGCTTGAAGATCTGCTCGGGCGGCCTGTTTTTGAACGTTCAAAAAGCGGTGCAGATCTGACGGCGGCGGGCGAACAATTCCACAAACATGCGCTGGCGCTGGTGCGCGTGTGGCAGCGGGCGCAGCTGGAAGTCTCGCTTTCCGACCAGCACCGGGACCATATCGCCATCGGCGCACCGGCCACGCTCTGGCACGGGGTACTGCTGAAATCCATCGCGAAGCTCAGATCTGAGACCCCGGACATCGCGATTTCGGCCACGGCTGGGCTGCAGGACGTGCTGACCCAGCGCTTGATCGAAGGCACGCTTGATCTGGCGATCATGTACCGGCCGATCCAGCCGCCCGGGCATACGGTGGAGCATCTGTTCGACGAGGAATTCGTGCTGGTGACCAGCGCGCGGACGGCTCCGAAGAAGGGCTGCAGCGATTATATGTTCATCAACTGGGGCGCCGATTTTCAGCGCGACCATGCGACTGCCTATCCGGAATTGATCAAGCCAGGGCTCTCGCTGGACCTGGGGAGCAACCCGCTCGAATACGTGCTGGCGAACGAGTTGTCGGCTTATTTTCCGATGCGGCTCGTTAAGCCTTACCTGTCGCGCGGCCGGCTGAAACAGCCCAAGCGGGCACGGCGGTTCGTTTATCCGGTGTATTTGGTCTATCCGGAAGCGCGCGACGAGGATGCGTACGATCCGATCCTCGACATGATCCGGCGCGAATGCGGCCGTTACGCCACCGACTGAGGGTGGAGCGTTTGCCAAGACAAAGGCCGCCCCGGCTTGCGGGACGGCCTTATATTTCGGTCGGGATGTGTTCGATCAGGCGAATTCGAGGATCACGGCGTCGACGGCGAGGCTGTCGCCTGCCTTGGCGTTGACCTTCTTGACCTTGCCGTCGATCTCGGCGCGCAGAATGTTTTCCATTTTCATGGCTTCCACGATGGCCAGCGGATCGCCGGCCTTCACGTCCGCGCCTTCTTCGACGTTGATCGCCTTAACGAGGCCCGGCATCGGGCAGAGCAGGAACTTCGACATATCAGCCGCGGCCTTTATGGGCATCAGGGCTGCCAGTTCCGCCTCGCGGCTCGTGAAGACGTGCACGGGGACGGTGATGCCGCGGTAGGAGAGCGTCAGGCCGTTCAGGCGCGGGCGAACCATGATGGCGACGTCGCGGTTGTTGACCTTGCCGTGCCAGACGGGCTCGCCGGGGGTCCAGCCGGAGACGAGAGAGATGGTTTCGCCGCGGGCGTCGTTGGCTCCCATCATGGTGACCGCGAACGAGTGACCTTCGCCGGCCACTTCCATTTTCAGCTGGTCCTCGCCGATCTTGACGACGCGAGTCTTGGCGAAGCTCACCGCCGTGCCCGACATCTGATGCGTGATCTGACGGCGGCGGGAGTTCTGCTGGTGGTCGATGACGGCGGCCACGGAGGCCAGAATGCGGCGCTCCTCGCCTTCGGCGGCGCGCGGCTTGAAGCCGTCCGGATATTCTTCCTTGATGAAGCCGGTGGAGATCTTGCCCGAGATCCAGCGCGGGTGCTGCATGACCGCCTGGAGGAAGGGAATGTTGTGCTGGATGCCGTCGATGTAGAACGCGTCGAGTGCATCGGCCTGAGCTGCGATCGCCTTTTCGCGGGTGGGGGCGTGGGTGACGAGCTTGGCGATCATCGGGTCGTAGTACATTGAGATTTCGCCGCCTTCGAAGACGCCGGTGTCGTTGCGGACGGTGGCGCCGTCGCGGGTGCCTTCAGCGGGGGGCCGGTATTTCACGAGGCGGCCGATGGAGGGCAGGAAGTTGCGGAAGGGGTCTTCTGCGTAAACGCGGCTTTCGACGGCCCAGCCGTTGATCTTGACGTCGGACTGTTTGAAGGGGAGCTTTTCGCCAGCTGCGACGCGGATCATCAATTCAACGAGGTCCACGCCGGTGACCATCTCGGTGACGGGATGCTCGACCTGCAGGCGGGTGTTCATTTCCAGGAAGAAGAACGAGCGGTCCTGGCCGGCGACGAATTCGACGGTGCCGGCGCTGTCGTAGCCGACCGCTTTGGCAAGGGCGACGGCCTGTTCGCCCATGGCCTTGCGGGTCTTTTCGTCGAGGAGCGGAGACGGGGCCTCTTCGAGAACCTTCTGGTTGCGGCGCTGAATGGAGCATTCGCGTTCGGCGAGATAGACGACGTTGCCGTGCTTGTCGCCGATCAGCTGGATTTCGATGTGACGGGGATCGACGATGAATTTTTCGATGAACATGCGGTCGTCGCCGAAGGAGGCCTTGGCCTCGGACTTGGCGAGCGGGAAGCCTTCCTCGACTTCCTTGCGGTTGAAGGCGATGCGCATGCCCTTGCCGCCGCCGCCGGCGGAGGCCTTCATCATGACGGGGTAGCCAATTTCCTCGGCGATCTTGATGGCGTGCTTGGCGTCGTCGATCTCACCCATGTAACCGGGCACAGTGGAGACCTTGGCGGCGGCTGCGGCCTTCTTGGATTCGATCTTGTCGCCCATGGCGGCGATGGCGCGCGGGTTGGGCCCGATGAAGACGATGCCGGCTTTTTCCAGGGCGACGGGGAAGGATTCGCGCTCGGAGAGGAAGCCGTAGCCGGGGTGGACGGCCTCGGCGCCGGTCTGTTTGCAGGCGTCGATGATCTTGTCGATGATCAGGTAGGACTGGGCGGCCGGGGCGGGACCAATGTGGACGGCTTCGTCGGCCATTTCCACGTGGAGGGCGTCGCGGTCGGCATCCGAATAGACCGCGACGGTCTTGATGCCCATTTTGCGGGCGGTCTTGATGACGCGGCAGGCGATCTCGCCACGGTTGGCGATCAGGATCTTATTGAACATCGCGGATGCGGTCCCGTCTTGGTTCGGAAAGGTTGGGAGATGGTCGGATTAACGGCTGGTTCTAGACGCCTCTTCCCGTCACGTAAACGGGCAACATGGCGCGGACCAACGGGGTTTTGGCTCCTGCCGGGTCCCGGGTATGGACGCGGCGGGCCGGATCCGGCGGCGGGTGTATGCCGCCGGATCTGATGGTCTCATTAAGAATGACGATCTTTGCCCTATGCGGGGTGGTTTGGTGTTCTCTGACCCGTCAGGCGGCCGAGGTGCGGCGGACCAGATCGACGAGCGCGGGGTGGAGCATGGTTGCTTCCCGGCGCAGATAGTCGATGAGGGCCAATTCGGTCGGGGTCAGGCGGTCGTCGCGGGTCAGCCGTTCGACCAGCCAGGAGGCTTCGCCTTCGGTGATCTCTTCGTTGGTGATGATCTCAACGCGCTGACGTTCAAGGCGGGCGAGCGCCCGCTCTTCGGAACTTTGCTCGGTGTAGGTGTCCCAGACGCTGGAGAGGCTGCCGGTGACCATGGCGCCAACCAGATGTGACGGGGAGAGATCGCCGCGGCGTTTCAGCCAGGCGTCGGAGCGGAGCGCTTCCTCGCGGCTGGGCGGTGCATAGCCGGACGTGGCGAGGATCACGTTGGCCATGGCTTTGACGAAGAGGTCGGTCCAGGCGGGGTTCGGGGTGCCGCCCGTGGCGAGGCTCTCTTCAATGGCAATCAACACCTCGGCTTCGGCGCGGGTGATGGCAATGTTTCCGTCGCCACCGAAGGCGTAAAGGATGCGGCGGATCAGATCGACTTCAGCGTCAGTGATGGTGCCGGTCTGGCGCGTACCGTTGATGCGCAGGGGGCCATCGCCTTCAATGATCGCGCGCTTGACCTCGTCGAGGGCGAAGCGGACGAGGCGCTCGGGCGACCAGCGGGCGGTATCGAGAACTTGGAGTAGAAGATCGAGTTCGGTTTTGGAACGCACGCGGCCTTCGGGAGCGATCATGGCGATCAGCCAGTCGGCATTGGCGGCGGTGACGTAGCCTTCGGGTTCGGTCTGATTGACGATGTAATCGCAGATGGCCTGGACAACGAAAGGCGACCAGGCGGCATCCTGGACCGGGCAGGCCGCGTTGAGGCGGATCAGTTGGTCTGCTTCCTCGGGGGTGATGAGGCCATCGTCGTAGAACGACTGGCGCATGCGCATGACGTCCTGCTCGCGGATGCTGCCGCGGGAGATGATGTCGTCGACCGAAACCGACCGCAGAATGCTCATAATGGACTGGCCCCGACTGGAACTGGAACTACTGGGTCACGCTAGCGGGCGCGTGCTTACCAAAGTCCTAAGTTGTGTTCCCATTTGCCGACGATCGGACCGCTGTTGCCGGGACGCATCGGTGGGGGATGGGGGTTATAAAAAAATGGGCCGCCCGGTGGGGCGGCCCGAAGAGTTTGGGAGAAAGCCTAGAAGGGGACGCGGTTAGTTGCCGACGCGGGGGAGGAAGCCCAGGCGGCGGCGGCCGTCGGTCTTCTCGGCCACGATGTTGCGGCGGGCCTCATTCTGCATCTGGGCGAGGATGCGGCGATCGCTGGCGGAGAGGTGGCCGTCGGCTTTCAGGATGCGTTCCATGCGCATGATGCGCTGCTGTTCGGCGCGCAGACGGCGGCCTTCCAGCCACGTGATGGAACCGGTCTGGCGGCCATGCTCGATGGCGAGGCGCTGCTTGATCTGGCGCTCTTCGACCGAGTGGGCAGAGGCGACAGCGGTACCGGCGGCGAGCATGGCGGCGGCGAGGGCGATGGTGCGGGTCAGGGTGGTCATGGTCGTCTCCGTTGGATCTCTCGGCGGGGCCAATCGCCCCGTCATGTGAGAGACCTTAGGAGACGGCGGCTGAACCGGTTCTGAACCTTGTTTTCAGCTGGCGTTCATGTCGTGGGGGGAGGTCCCCCACCGCCTCAGCGCCGGTGCATATTGAAGGTGGCGTGGCCGGAACTGCCGGAGAGGTAGACGGTCTGGCGGGCGCCGCTGAGGATGATGCGGATGCGTCCGGTGACGCCGAACTCGGGATTGTAGAACGTGCCGCCGAAGCGGTTTTTCGTGTTCTGGCTGACAATCGCGGTCTGCGAGACCTTCGCGGCGGCGGTGGCGCAGGTGGCCGACATGGCATAGGTGCGGCCGCCGGCGGAAATGTAGGACGCGCGGCAGCGGGCCTTTTCACGGGCTCCGTTGGCAAGCGTTACGGTGCCGGTGCCACTCCATGTGCCGACAAGTTCACCGGCGACGGCGGCCTTGACGGGCGCGACGGTGAGGAACGCGGCGAGGATTGCGCTGGCGCCAGTGAGTGTGGCGATGCGGATGGCGGTCGTATTCGACATGAGCTTTGCGACGCGTGCGGACATTGATCTCTCCATCGCTGCCATGCCCGGGTCGCGGGTCATGGTCTTTCCCCCTGGATAAGATAGGTACGGAAACATGGTTCCGCGCCCCACCCGGTCAAAAAAATAGGCGCGCCGCGTTCGTTGCGCGGCGCGCCGATGGTAGCGCGAGTCGGGAGACGTGCGGTGGGTGCGCCGCGCTCCCTTACTCGTCTTTCTTGCGCGGTACGCCCGGAACGGAGCCGGCGGGGCGTGCGGGCTTTTCCTTCTTCTCCTTCGGGCCGGGGAGCGCCTTGCGCGGAGCGGCATCAACGAGGGCTGCTTCCGTCTCGTCGTCATCGTCCGTCTGCTCGGACTTGCGGCTGCCCGGCTCGGCGGCGATGAACTCGAACGTCAGGCGCTTTTCGAGGCCGGTGCCTTCCAGGCCGATCTTGACCGTGCCGCCGTGTTCCAGCTTGCCGAAGAGCAACTCGTCGGCGAGCGGCTTCTTGATGTGCTCTTGGATGACACGGCCGAGCGGGCGGGCGCCGAACTTCTCGTCGTAGCCGATTTCACCGATCCATTTGCGCGCCGCGTCCGTGAGCTCGATGGTGACCGAGCGCTCGGAGAGCTGGGCTTCCAACTGGAAGATGAACTTGTCGACGACCTTGGCGATGACTTCCGGCGGCAGGCCGCCGAACGGGATCACCGCATCGAGACGGTTGCGGAATTCCGGCGTGAACATCCGATTGACGGCTTCGGTATCTTCGCCTTCGCGACGGCCGCGCTCGAAGCCCATGGGTGGCTTGGCCATATCGGAGGCGCCCGCGTTCGTCGTCATGATGAGGATGACGTTGCGGAAGTCGACCGATTTGCCGGAATGGTCCGTCAGCTTGCCGTGGTCCATGACCTGCAACAAAATGTTGTAGAGGTCGGGGTGGGCTTTCTCGATTTCGTCGAGGAGCAGCACCGAGTGCGGATGCTGGTCGACGCCGTCGGTCAAGAGGCCGCCCTGGTCGAAGCCGACGTAACCCGGAGGCGCGCCGATGAGGCGGGAGACCGAGTGCTTCTCCATGTATTCCGACATGTCGAAGCGCAGCAGTTCGACGCCGAGCAAGTTGGCGAGCTGCTTGGCGACTTCGGTTTTGCCGACGCCGGTGGGGCCGGAGAACAGGTAGCAGCCGATGGGCTTTTCCGGTTCGCGCAGGCCGGCACGGGCGAGCTTGATGGCGGAGGCGAGCGCGCTGATCGCCTTATCCTGGCCGAACACGAGCCGCTTCAGGTCGCGGTCGATATTGTGCAGGACTTCTGAATCCGACTTCGACACGGTCTTTGGCGGAATGCGCGCCATCGTGGCGATGGTGGCTTCGATCTCCTTGACCGTAATCTTCTTTTTACGCTTGGACTCGACGACAAGCATCTGCGCCGCGCCGGTTTCGTCGATCACATCGATCGCCTTGTCGGGCAGCTTGCGGTCGTGGATGTAGCGGGCGGCCAGTTCGACCGCCGCCTTGATGGCATCGTTGGTGTACTTGAGCTTGTGATATTCCTCGAAGTACGGCTTCAGGCCCTTCAGGATTTCGATGGCATCGGCCACGGTGGGCTCGTTGACGTCGATCTTCTGGAAGCGGCGGACGAGCGCGCGGTCCTTCTCGAAGTGCTGGCGGTATTCCTTGTAGGTGGTGGAGCCGATGCAGCGCAGCGCGCCAGACTGAAGTGCAGGCTTCAGCAGGTTGGACGCATCCATTGCGCCGCCGGAGGTGGCGCCGGCGCCGATGACGGTGTGGATCTCATCGATGAAGAGGACCGCGCCCGGATAGGCTTCGGCTTCCTTCATAACGGCTTTCAGGCGCTCTTCGAAGTCGCCGCGATAGCGCGTGCCAGCGAGCAGCGAGCCCATGTCGAGCGCAAAGATCGTGGCGTCGCGCAAGACTTCGGGCACCTCGCCGCGGATGATCTTGCGGGCGAGCCCTTCGGCAATCGCGGTCTTGCCGACGCCGGGGTCGCCGACGAGGAGCGGGTTGTTCTTCTGGCGGCGGCAGAGCACCTGGATCGTGCGCAGCACCTCCGGCTCACGGCCGATCAACGGATCGATCTTGCCGTCCCGGGCCTTGCGATTGAGATTGACGCAATATGTATTGAGCGCGTCCTGCTGGCCCTTCTTGTCCTCACCCGTTTCCGTTTGCTCGGTCTCCTCTGCGCCGCGCACGACGCGGGGTTCTGACATGCCGGGACGCTTGGCGATGCCGTGGCTGATGTATTGGACCGCGTCGAAGCGGGTCATGTCCTGTTCTTGCAGGAAGAACGCGGCGTGGCTTTCACGCTCGGCGAAGATGGCGACGAGCACGTTGGCGCCGGTCACTTCCTCGCGGCCAGACGATTGCACGTGGACGACGGCGCGATGGATGACGCGCTGGAAGCCCGGCGTCGGGGAGGCTTCGGCGACCGACTTCGTCGTGATCGCCGTGAACTCTGTGTCGAGATATTCGGTCACGCGGGCGCGCAGACGGTCGAGATCGACGTTGCAAGCGCGCAGCACGGCGGCGGCGTCGCGATCTTCGAGCAGCGCGGCGAGCAGATGTTCCAGCGTCGCATATTCGTGGCTGCGCTGATTGGCATGCTCGAGAGCACGGTGAAGCGTAATTTCCAGATTCTTCGAGAAGGACGGCACGTTTGACCTACTCTTTCTCCAAGGTGCATTTCAGAGGGTGCCCGTGCTGACGGGAGAAGTCCATCACCAAAGTGACTTTGGCTTCAGCCACTTCGTAAGTGAACACGCCACACACGCCGACGCCCTTTCGGTGGACTGCCAGCATGATGTCGGTCGCTTCCTGGCGGCCTTTTTGGAAGAACTTCTCAAGCACGTGCACGACGAATTCCATCGGCGTGTAATCGTCGTTCAAAAGTAGAACCTTGTAGAGCGACGGCTTCTTGGTCTTCGGCCGTGTCTTGGTGACGATCCCGGTTTTGCCCTGATCGCCGTCGCCGCCCTGGCCCTGGTCCTTGTCCGGACCAGCGGCGCGCGGCCGTCCGTCAATCATGCCCTGCCACACCTCTCCCATACCCTCGATCATGCCCGTGTTGGCGGCCGTTGCGGCCGTCGTTTCTGTCCGTCGAATCGTGCCGCCAATGCCGGCCGGCGCGTTCGGTAGTTCAATCCATCCGCCGGGCCGGGGCAAGGGGGGACGGCGCATCTCCAGCCTGCTTCGTTTACGGTTTCGGGGGGCTGATGGATGTGCGGGCACCGTGGCAGATCCGCTGACTTACGTCGTGAATGTGGTGATCGACTGCGACGCAAAAAAGGCCCGGGCGCTGCGCCCGGGCCTCGTTCTTTCGGCGGCTGCCGGTGTGCGGCGGCCAAACCCCTTAGCGCGAGCCCGGGAAGACGCCCGGCTTGAAGGCTTCCTTGGCGATGTTCTGATACATCGCGCCGATCTTGGACATCTGCTGCATGTAGTCTTCGTAGGCGCGCTTGGCGTAGGTTGTCTGGATTTCCATGGCCTGCTCGACCGACTTAGCGGCGGCGAGCTTTTCAAAGGCTGCCGTGCCGTCTTCGAAGGCGCGCTTGGAGTAGTCCGTCCATTCGCTGGCAATGGTCTGCCAGCTCTTGTTCCACTCGCCCATCATCTTCATGTAGCCTTCCATGCCGGTCTGACCGATTTTCTGGAAATCCTGGAAATTGTTGATCATGGGCGTCCGCCTTTCTGGTTTAGCCCGGGTATGCGACCCGGACACGCGTCGTACTGCTCTCGTCGAGCTGGAACATCACTATAGCTGCACTGCAGCATAACAAAAGCAAAAATATCGCAATGCAGCATTTTTAGTTGGCTGTGCATTGCGTTTACCCTAACGAAGCGGTTTTGCGCTAGCGTAAAAATCAAATCAGACGGGCGCAGGCCCCGAACCGCCCCAAAGCCGCCCACAAGGCAGGGTTTATGGGGTTATCGGGGGACGGTTGGTCAGGCGGCTGTTGTGCTGCGGGACTGGCCAACTAAGCGCCCCACCGAGACAGTGTTCAGTGTTTTCAGGCGTCAAACCGTGCGTTCAAACCGGTGGTCAGCGTTTGTGTTTCTTGCGGGTGCCTTCTGCGCCTTGCTTCTGGCTGCCGCACCGGCCTCGGCTGGAGAGAAGTCGGCGGCGATGGTCATCGATGCCAATACGGGCCGCGTGCTGCACGATAATGCCGGAAGCGAACCGCGCTATCCCGCCTCACTGACTAAAATGATGACGCTGTATCTGGCCTTCGAGACCATCGAAGCCGGGCGGTTGTCGTTTTCGACGCCGTTGACGGTGAGTGAGCGGGCTGCTGCAGCGGCGCCATCAAAGCTCGGGCTTGAAGCAGGATCAGAGATTGCGCTGCGCGACGCCATCAAGGCACTCATCGTCAAATCGGCAAACGACATGGCGGTGGCGATCGCCGAAAAGATCGGCGGCAGCGAAGCGGGCTTTGCGAAGCTTATGACCAAGCGGGCGCGCCAACTGGGTATGCGCGATACGACATTTCAGAATGCGTCGGGTCTGCCCGATCCGGATCAGGTGACGACGGCGCGCGATATGCTAACGCTGGCGATGCGGTTGCAGGACGACTTTCCGCAGCACTATCGCATGTTCTCCACGCGCACCTTCTCCTATGGCGGCAAGACATACCGCTCACATAACGCGCTGCTCGGCCGGTTTGCCGGCGTCGACGGCATCAAGACGGGATACACGCGCGCATCGGGCTTTAATCTCGTTTCATCCTACAAAACTGGCGGGAAACACGTTGTTGCGGCGGTTTTTGGCGGTGTGAGCGCGGGATTGCGGGATGCGCACATGCGCATGCTGCTGGCGCGGGCCATCGAGAAGGCGTCGACCGAGCGGACACGCAAGGCCAGCCCGCAGCTGATCGCGGAAGCCAAGCCCGCCAAGCGGCCGGCGCCCAAGCCCGTCGTCAAACCGCAGCCGGCTGCTCCGGTGGAACCGGCAATCGTCGCCGAAGCGCCGATGGCTGTGGAGCCGTCCGCGTCGATCGCGCAGAAGATCGCTGCCGCGGATGCCGCGCCGGGGCCGAAAATTGCGATTGCGAAAGTGAAGACCGTTTCGGTGTTACAGCCAACATCGTTGCAGTCGGACCGGCAGCCGGTGGTGGCCGAAACGGCCGCAACGCCGGTGGCCCCGCAACCATTGACTTATGCTGCAACGATGCCGCGTCCGGATTTTGCCGCGCTTAAAGCTCAGATCGCGGCACGTGCGGGTGGCGATCCGGCACCGGCGGAAATGGGACCTGCGTCCGATGGCGTGACGAGCGTCGCACCCAGCGCGACTTCGCCGCCTGCTGCCACGGAAACGGTTTTGGCGAAGGCATCCGATCTCGGCCGGGCTCCGTCCACTCTGCAGGCACAGTTGGCACGTTTGAGTGAACCGTCGGACGGTTTTTCGGGCGACGAACAAGCCGCGATGAAACCTGCTTTGCAGGCCGTCGTGGCGGACCTGCCCGCGCCCACACCGGTTCCCGTCTCGCTCGGCCGGTCACGTCCGGGCGTTGAAGCGGTCGAGGGCCCGGCGTCACGGCCGACGCCGTCCGCGCCAGGGTATCACGTTCAGATCGGCGTTTATGGGTCGCCCACCGAAGCGGAGCGGGCGATGTCTGCTGCGAAGTCGAAGGCGGCGCATGTGTTGGCCGAGAGCGCGCCGATCGCCGTCCCGCTGACGAAAGGCGACCGGCAGCTTTACCGGGCGCGGTTTGCGGGGTTCGACAGTGCGTCGGCTACGAGTGCCTGCAACGAACTGCGCCGCAACGGGCTCGACTGCTTCGTCGCGCGGGCGAACTGATTTTCAATCGCCCACCAAAAGAGCCTTGGCCGCGTTGATCTTCGAGGCGAGGTAATTCGATCCGCCGCGATCGGGGTGCAGCTTTTTCATGAGTTCGCGGTGGGCTGAGCGGACGTCGTCGTCGCTGGCCCCTTCTTGCAAGCCGAGAATTTCAAAGGCTTCCGCGCGGGTCATGGCGCCGGAGCGCGGGCTGCTGCGTTGCTCCCCATGCGGGGCATCATCACCCTCAGTTTGGCGTTCGAGATCGTCGCGCCACGTGGGATGGCGGCGGTCGAGGTAGGCTTCCAGGATCTGAGCAGAACTGGGATCGGCGAAGGAATAGTCCTGCCAGATGAGAACCAGTTCGGCCGGCGAAAGGGTTTCGATGTCCTGGCCGGCGAAGCGGCCTTTTAGGATCGTGCCTCGGATGGCGCCGGACGTGTGGTCTAGCTCCATTTCGAGGTGGTCGGTGGCGACGCGTGAACCCTGGTTTGCGCTTGGAGTGCTGCCGCCCCAGCCGCCCGATCCCCACGGCAGCACGCCACGCCCCATCAGAAGCCCCCAGCCGGCAATGCCAAGAAGCAACGCAAAGTCGATGCGGCCTCGCAGCGCCAGCACGGCAGCGATGGCCATCAACAGGACGCCGCCGAGAAAGCGGAGTTGGCGCGCCATGGTGGCTGGGTTGGCGCTCGTGAAGCCGCGCGCGATCAGCAGTGCAATGACGAGCGCGACAAGCCCGGACAGGAGATAGGCCATGGTCTCATCAATCTCCGGACTTCATCTGGCTGAGGAGCAATTGCGCGCCCTTTTCTCCCGAGCGCGCGCCCAACGCGAGCAAGGCTTTGCGGCCGCCGGACGCATAGACGGCGACCGCGCGCAGAAGGGCGCGTAGCTGTTCGGCTGATCCTGCATCGAAGCGGCATGTGGCGCCTTTGGTAAGGCGGGCAATTTCCTTGTAGGCGCGGGTCGCGTCTGGGTTCGCCCCCTCTTGGAAGAGAAAGACGGGGACGCCGAGCAGACCCAGAGCGCCGGCTTTGGAGCAGACGTAGTCGATGTCCTCTTCCATCGCATCGCCGACGAAGACGACGGCGTTGACGCGGCGCTTGGCGGTTTCTTCCGTGGCGTGGGTGAGGACGCGGGCCAACTGGGTGATGCCGCCGCGGCATGAGACGGTGGTCATCAGACGAGCGAGTTCGGAGGGGTCGGATACCCAACGGGAGGCGCGGCATTCATTCATGCCGCGGAAGAAAACGAGCTGGACGTCGAGCCCGCCGATGTCCTTGACGACGGAGAACATGTCGGACTGGAGGGAGAGCGCCATGTCCCATGTGGGCTGGCGGCTCATGGTGGCGTCCATGGCGAAGACGAGCCGGCCGGGGAGGCCCGTGGATGACGTGGCGATGGTCTTCATCTTGGCGATGAAGTCCTGAACGCCGGAGTCCGTTGGACTAGGGGCTACGGGAGCTTTGGCAGCGGGTTTGGACACGGCGCCGCCTGCGGCTGCCGCCGCTTGATCGCCGGTGGGCGTGGGACGTTTGTCCTTGGTGCTCATCCCCATAGTTTGGGGATCGCGGGGCTTGGCGGCAAGGCCGATCTCAGGTGTCGTCCTTAACTGAAAGTGTCAGCAACTGCACATTGCCGCCGGTGGCCGTGATGTCGGTGGTGCGGACGCGCTCGGTGGCAAAGCGCTGGAGGTAGTTGGGACCGCCCGCTTTCGGTCCGGTGCCGGACAGTCCCTCGCCGCCAAAGGGCTGGACGCCGGGGATGGCGCCGATCTGGTTGCGGTTGACGTAGAGGTTGCCGACCTTAGCTTCGCGGGCGATCTGATCGGCGACGGCGTCGATGCGGCTGTGGAGGCCGAGTGTCAGGCCGTAGCCGGTGGCGTTGATGGCCTCGATGACCTTGGTCAGGCCACCACGTGGGAAGCGGACGACGTGAAGGATGGGACCGAACACCTCCCGTTCGATGAGCGACAGCCGGTCGATCTCGTAGCAGGCGGGTGAGACGTAGGTGCCGCCGCGCACGTTGGGGGGCAGCGGCAGATCGATCAGTTCGCGGGCCTGATCCTGCATGCGCAGCTTGTGTGTTTCGAGCGCGTCCTGGGACGGTTCGTCGATGACGGGGCCGATATCGGTATCGATACCCAACGGATCGCCAATCTTCAGGGCGGCGATGGCGCCGGTGAGCATGGGGATGGTTTTGGCGGCAATGTCGTCTTGCAGGAAGAGGACGCGTGCGGCGGAGCAGCGTTGACCGGCGCTGTCGAAGGCGGAGCGGACGGCATCGCGGACGATTTGCTCGGGCAGAGCGCTGGAGTCCGCGATCATGGCATTGAGGCCGCCAGTTTCGGCAATGAAGGGGATGATGGGACCGCGACGGTCGGCGAGCGCTTTTTGAATCGCCCAGGCGGTTTCATTGGAACCGGTGAAAGCGACGCCTTTGATGCGCGGATCTTTGACGAGGGCTGCGCCGACGTCGCCGCCGCCGGGCAGGAAATGCAGGACCTTCGGCGGCACGCCGGCTTCGTGCAGGAGCTTGACGGCGAGGAAGCCGATGATGGGCGTCTGGCCTGCGGGTTTGGCGAGGACGGGATTGCCGGCGGCGAGTGCGGCGGCGGCTTGGCCGACGAAGATCGCGAGCGGGAAATTCCACGGCGCGATGCAGGCGAAGGGGCCGCGCGCGCGCCATTCGATGCTGCTTGTTTCGCCAGTAGTGCTGGTGAGATTTATGGGTTCGGCAAAGTGCTTGCGGGCCTGGAGCGCGTAGTAGCGCAAAAAGTCTGCCGTTTCGCGGACTTCGGCTAAGGCGTTGGGTATCGTGCGGCCGGCTTCGCGCACGAGGACGGCCATGAGCTTGGAGCGGTCGCGCTCGACGAGGTCGGCGGCGGCGTCGAGGATTCTAGCGCGGGCGGGGCCGCCGAGGCGGTCCCAGTCGTGGGCGGCCTGCGTCGCGGCGGCGAGGGCCGCATCGATCTGGCTTTCGGTGGCGTTACGCACGGTGCCGATGCGCTGGCTGCGGTCGTGCGGGCACAGCACGAGACTGGCGAGGCCGGTGCCGATTTGGACCGCGCCGGAGACGATTGCGGCGGCCTCATACGATGCGCCCAGCGCGGTGTTCATCTCGGCGAGAAGAGTGGCGCGGACCGCTGCGTTGTCCAGGGCAAGGCCGGAGGAATTGCGCCGCTCGGGCCAGAAGATCTCGCGCGGGCGGACAAGGGCTTTTTCCGTATCCGTGCCACCGGCGCGGTCGCGCTCGGCTTCCTCAACGGGGTCGCGGATGATGCGGGCGATGGGCATTTCGTCATCGGCGAGGCGATTGACGAATGACGTGTTGGCACCGTTTTCGAGCAGGCGGCGGACGAGATAGCCGAGCAGGTCTTCGTGATCGCCGACAGGGGCGTAGATGCGGCAGGCGCGGGCGTCGCTCATGCCCGTTCCCGTGCCCTTCACGACGCTCTCGTAGATGGCTTCGCCCATGCCGTGCAGGCGCTGGAATTCGAACGGCGCGTTGCCGGCCGCGACCATGGCCGCGGCAATCGTGTGGGCGTTGTGGGTTGCGAACTGCGGTGCGAACTGCTGCGGGTAGGTGAGCATCAGGCGCATACAGGCGAGATAGGACACATCGGTGTTGCGCTTGCGCGTGAAGACAGGGTAGTCGGCGAGGCCGCGCTCCTGCGCCCATTTGATTTCGCTGTCCCAGTAGGCGCCTTTGACGAGACGCACGGGGATGCGCTTACCGCGTTCCTCTGCAAGGCGGCGCAGCCAGCGCAGGACGGGAATCGCGCGGCGGCTATAGGCCTGGACAGCGATGCCGAGGCCGTTCCAAGTGCCGATGGCGGGGTTGGAGAAGGCTTCGCCGAACATGCGCAATGTCGGTTCGAGGCGGTCCTGTTCTTCGGCATCGACGGTGATGCCCAGCCCGCGTGCCATGGCGTGGTGGACGAGGGCATTCAGGCGCGGCAGCAATTCCTTTAGCAGGCGCTCTTCGTGGCCAGCCTCAAAACGCGGATGGAGGGCTGAGAGCTTCACCGAGATTGACGGACGAGGGATGATCGCGTCGGCGTTCACCGCATTGAGCGGGCCAACCGCGAGACCGACGGCTTCGATGGCGGCGACATAGCGCTGGAAATAGCGCTCGGCGTCGGCGTCGGAACGGGCAGCTTCGCCCAACATATCATAAGAGACGCGATAGCCTTTTTGTTCGTAGCCCCTCGCCCGCGCGATGGCGTCTTCGATGGTGCGGCCGAGTACGAACTGTTCGCCCAGAAGCTTGACCGCTTGGCGGATCGCTTGCCGGATGAACGGTTCGCCGGAACGGGCGACTAGGCGCTTTAAGGCGTCGACGGCATTGGCGGAGCGGCTATCCTTCAGCTTCACCAGACGACCGGTGAGCATCAGCCCCCAGGTGGACGCGTTGACGAACAGGCTTTCCGAGTGGCCGCGATGGCGGTCCCAATTTCCGTGCGAGATTTTCTCGGCGATGAATGCGTCGGCAGTTTCACTGTCGGGGATGCGCAGCAGAGCTTCGGCGAGGCACATCAGGATGATGCCCTCTTCGCTGGAGAGGCCATACTCGCGCATGAAGGCGTCGATGCCGCCGTGTTGAGCCGTGTCGGCGCGGGCGGTCTGGACGAGGCGGCGGGCGATCTCGGCGGTGCGGCGGCGTTCATCCTCGGTATAGACGGCGCGCTCGATCAGACCGCCGACGAGGCGGTGTTCGTCGATCAGGTGATGGGCTGCGATTTCGTCGATGGCGGGCAGGCGGCCGAACGGGGTGCGGGCGGTGGGGCCCGATCCGGTGCCGTTCGATTCCGGTGTCTTGCGTACCGCGACCATGCGTTCGATCCGTTCCAACCGCTGAGCGCCCGTCTGCGGGCGATTCGATCCGGCGTTGAGACTAGCAGATTGGGCGCCGTTGTTGGCGGGACAAGGCTCATCTTCGCGGGCCCCTTGACGGCTTTCCTGGGGAGCGGTTCTGTGCCGGGTCTCTTCCGCCACAGGTTGCACGCGAGGTGCCTATGCCGCCGCCCCGGATTGTTCGTACCGTCAAGGCTTTGCGCTCGGCCGTGCACAAGTGGCGGGCGGCCGGCGAAAGCGTGGCACTGGTGCCGACAATGGGGGCGCTGCACGATGGGCATCTGACGCTGGTTGCTCTGGCTAGGCGCAAAGCGGACCGGACGGTGGTGTCGATTTTCGTGAACCCGACGCAGTTCGGGCCGACGGAAGACCTGTCGCGGTATCCGCGCGACGAGACGGGTGACGCGAAGAAGTTGGGGGCGGCGGGGACCGATCTCATCTGGGCGCCGGCGGCGGAGGAGATGTATCCGGATGGGTTTGCGACGACGGTCGCGCCGAAGGGCGCGGCGCTGCCACTCGAAGGCGAGTTCCGGCCGCATCATTTTGCGGGCGTGGCGACGGTGTGTACGAAGTTGTTCTCGCAGGTGACGCCGGATGTCGCGATTTTCGGGGAGAAGGATTATCAGCAGCTGTGCGTTATCCGGCAGACAGTTCGCGATTTGAATCTGCCGGTGAAGATTGTGGCGGCGCCGACATCGCGGGACCGGGATGGGTTGGCGCGATCGTCGCGCAATGCGTATTTGACGGCGGATGAGCGGGAAGCGGCGCCGGCTCTCAACCGGGCCTTGAAGGGCATCGCGGCGATTGCAGCCAAGGGCGGGCTCATCAACAAGGCCATTGATGTGGCGACGCACGATTTGCTGCAGGCGGGCTTTACGAAGGTCGACTATCTGACGGTGCGGGATGCGGAGACGCTGGCGCCGTTCGAGGCGAAGGCGGGGCGGCCGGGGCGCGTGCTCGGCGCGGCGTGGCTGGGGACAACTCGGTTGATCGATAACATCGCGGTGTGATTGAGACGGCGGCGCTTCGGGGGGCGCGATGATGGATCAGATGCAGGGGTTGCTCGGCCTCGTCGCGATCCCGGCGATCGCGTGGGCGCTGAGTGAGCGGCGCGAGGCGCTCGCGGGTGCCGGGGTTGTGCGGATGGCGCTCGTAGCGATTGCCATTCAGTTCTTGATCGCCGGGCTGCTGTTGAATGTTCCGTTTCTGCGCGGGCTCTTCGAGTGGCCGGGGTGGGCGATCAGTGCGCTGCAAACGGCAACGCTCGATGGGGTGCGGCTCGTATTCGGGCATTTGGCCGGTGGGCCGGCGCCTTATGAGATTGCGAAGCCCGAACACAGTTTCGTGCTGGCCTTCCAGGCGCTGCCGCTGATCTTGATTGTGAGCGTGTTGTCGAAGCTGCTCTATCACTGGGGCATCTTGCAGCGCGTGGTGCGCGGCTTTGCGTGGGCGCTGGAGCGCTCGATGGGTGTCGGCGGTGCGGTTGCAACGGGGGCGGCGGCGAACATTTTCATCGGCATGGTGGAAGCGCCGCTGCTGATCAAACCGTATCTCAAAGCCATGAGCCGGTCCGGGCTTTTTGCGACGATGACGGTCGGGATGGCGGGGATTGCGGGCACGGTTCTGGCGCTTTACGCGAGCATTTTGGGCAACAGCGTTCCGGGGGCGGCGGGGCATCTCATCGTCGCGTCGGTGATCAGCGTTCCGGCGGCGCTGCTGACCGCGGCGCTGATGGTGCCGGGGGACGTTGACCCGGCACCGGAGCCGGCCGCCGTTGTGCTGGAGGGCGATCCGGGATCGGCGATGGAGGCAATTGCAACGGGGACGCGCGAAGGGGTCGGGCTGCTCGTCGGCGTGACGGCGATGCTGATTGTCGCGGTGGCTCTCGTCTCGCTGATCAACATGGGGCTCAGCGCGGTGGCGGCACCATTCGGGCTCGACCTGTCGTTGCAGCGCGTGTTCGGTTGGGTGTTTGCGCCGCTGGCTTTCCTGATTGGCATTCCGTGGGCTGAGGCTGGGACGGCGGGCGCGCTCATCGGCATCAAGACGGTGCTCAACGAATTCGTTGCCTACCTGCAGATGGCGGGACTGCCGGAGGGGGAGCTGTCGGAGCGCTCGCGCCTCATCATGACGTATGCGCTATGCGGGTTTGCCAACTTCGGAAGTC
>LNFM01011283.1_pt1 | contig 18339 bp, 19 predicted proteins | sample 596031 | NCBI WGS metagenome assembly LNFM01 (sample SAMN04254537, study PRJNA301005) | activated carbon metagenome | isolation source: dual media filters at the Ann Arbor, Michigan drinking water treatment plant | place: USA: Ann Arbor | reverse complement strand
GCGCCCATTTCCAGATCAAGTAAGAGCAGGCGAGCCGCTGTCTGTGTTCGCCGATACGAGCCCCACTTGCGATGAAAGCCGAGCGATAGATGTACTGAGCTGATTACAACCACAAATCCCGAAAGAATTGCCGCAATGGGAACGCCACCGATTTCATATCTCGATTGTGTAGCGATCCCCGCCGCCGCGCCGAGTGAAGGGACCAGCCACGCAGTGGAAGCAGTAGCGATGCTCCAGACGTAGCGATATTTTCTCCCCCACGTTTTGGCTCGCTCTAGTTCAGCTCTAAGAGCATGCTTAGCTGCTTCGTCGTCCGTCATGATTTCCTCCTAAGGTCCAAACCCTTCAATCGCAGGGCCCGCTATCTCGAATTGCGGTGACAGCACTGGACCCGTAACCCCTTTCCATAGGCCGTCGTTCGATTCCGGCACAACGCAACTCTGTCGGAGCTAGCAGGCGAACACGCTTTCTCATGGTGGAAACTTGACCTTTACCGGCATCTCCTGTGTTGCAATTACGCTCGTGCGCTTGAAGAGCGCTGCACCCGGTAGCAGTGGGCCGTCGCGATAGTAGCCACCAAACTCCCAAACCTCCTGGCAATCTGCGTCTTTCGGATTATTTTCAGCGAAGAATCGAACTGGTCTGCCAGTCTTCGCAGGGTCGTTCTTCGAAATGACGATGTGTCGCGTCTGATGATGACTGCTTGGAATAACAAAGTCTTCCTCGCTCGAGTCCGTGACGTACGTCATTACGGAGACGGCTTCGCCATTGGGTAAGTTCTTGTACGCCAATACATCGCACTCATTGCCGAGGTCAGCACGCAGTCGCTCCTCGGTGTCATTCGTTAGTAGCACGCAGATCACGCGCGTTTTGCCAGCCGGCGCTGCTGGTAACCACACAACTTGTTTCCTCGGCACTTCCAGCACGGTTGATAAAAAGTCGGTGGCAATGCCCAGTCGCATAAGTAGACATGCCCGGCCGGATTCAGCAGGCGGTGTGTCAGCTCGCCACCATCTATGCATCAGACGGTTGGCTACCGTGACGGGCTCATGTGTTTCGTGGAACGCTCTTCGGCAAATCTTCGATTCATGAAAGCTTATCTTGGCCGACCGCGATCCGGCGCCCGAAGCGTATACGTCATTTCGCTGAGATGTGATGCGCCAGATGCTTGATCGCGGGCCGGTGATTGCTCCGACAGCCAAGCGCAAGTCCAGCTTTCTAGAAACAGGGGTCTTTTCCATCGTGCCCTACACTGCTGCATAGCAGTTCGCGCCATCAACTACGGTGACAGTACACTAAGCATTCCCCCTCGATAAAGTGCGCTGTCCGTAATCTCAAATCGTTTTGCGTGTGGTCATGGCCACATTGCATCGTGCCTTGGATGTCCGCGGTAAGGACCGGGAGTTTGACCGCGTGGGAATTAACCTGCCAACTCTCTCAAGGAGGCCCATTTCGACCGAATGTTCAAGTGATTAGCTACGGCCTGGTGCTTTTACTTTCATGATGAACAAGATCACTGTATGGGAGGGCAGAATCGTCTGCGACGCGGATCCGGAGAAGCGATGCGTATGTCCGAGCCCCGAAGCTTGGGGGGTTAAGTCGCGCCTTGCGTCATCCGACCAACCCCAGGGGTCGCCGTTGCTTTCTGCTGAGTTCGATGTCGTTCCCGAGATTGAAAGGGTGATCTGATCGTTGCCCGCAGTATTGCCGGTTTCCTTGGGATCGGTCGTGCCCCGCACGAATCGTTGTTTCAAGTCGGGAGTACCGTTCGTGCCATCGCATATGGCCCAACCCTCTGGCACGACCGTTCTATTCCACATCAGGATGACGCCCCGCGGCATCTGAGCGAGATTTCTCTTTTCCGTGTCGCTCAGCGGGCCTTTGATCGGCTCTGCATAAACAGGCAGAGCCAAGGTGCTCAGGGCGAAAATGAAGAAAAAACGTGCAATTCGGTTCATGCCTACACTCCAATAAAAAGCGCGCCTCCAAACTCGGCGACGCCGGTCGCATTGTGCCAACAACCCTAGCGGGTGTCGACTGGTTTTGCTTGCCTTTCCGGAGGTTGTTTCACGGGCCCCTTGAGTTGCGCCCGTACGGGACGCCGGCCGACCTGGCCGACTGCTCTGTAGGGGCATCAGTGGCGGGCGATGCATTCGCTCCTTCGGATTATCTTGATTGAAATGGCCCCGCGGAGGCGTTGGGATTTGCAGTCGCTTGCAGAACGTCCGGAGAATTGCGTTTACAGTGCACTAAACCTTCCGCTCGACTGAGCACACCATCCCTCTCAAGCCGCCTTGTAGGCCGCGATCTTCTTGATCTGGGGCGCAAGCACATCTTCCGCCGTTTCCAGATCGTAGCGCGTCTGAATGTTCATCCAGAACGTGGCGCCGGTCTTGAAGAACTTGCCGAGCCGCAACGCGGTGTCGGCGGTCACGGGCTTTTCCTCGCGCGCGATGCGCTCGATCCGGGTGCGCGGCACGTGCAGCGCAGCCGCTACCGCGTAGGATGTCAGTTCAAGCGGAACGAGAAATTCTTCCCGCAGGATTTCGCCGGGATGAATCGGCGGAAGTTTCTTGGCCATGTGCAAACTCCGGGGCCGAAGGCGCGCCCGCCGCGCCTCACTTCTGTTCTTGCGCCTTCATCTCTTCCGCCAGCGGCCGCAACGCCTGCGACATGTCGTCGAGGCGCTTTTGCCATTCGGCGCCGGGCATGAAGGCAATGACGGGGGCGTCGCCGGGCGAGCTCTTGAGGTATTCCGGATCGCGCAGGCCCTCGGCAAGGGCGGCTTCGAGCTTCTTGGCGATCTCGTCCGATACGGCCTTCGGTGCGGCGAAGCCGCGTTCGGCGGTCATCGTCACCGGGATGCCGGTTTCCGCCGCCGTCGGAACGTCGGGGAGCGCCGGCCAACGCTGCTTCGACAGGATGGCGATGGCGCGGAGCGGTCCCTTGTTGCCGCCGTGCAATTCGGGGACTTCGCTGAGGCTGACCATGCCCACCTGCAGATGGCCGCCGAGAAGGTCGGTCCGCTGCGCGGCCGTGCCGCGATAGGAAATCTCGTTGGGTTCGGTCTTGGTCGCGCCCGCCAGCATGCGGATCGCCAGATGTCCGTTGGTGCCCGCGCCGTTGTGACCGAAGGTCACCGAACCCGGCTTGCTGCGCAGTGCCGCCAGCACGTCGGCAAGCGTCGCGAACTTGCTTTCCGCCGGCACCACGATCACGGAGGGGTCCTCGACCACGCGCGCGATCAGGCGGATTTCGTCCATGCCGTACTGGGTCTTTCGCGTCATCGGGATGAAATTGTAGCCGGGCACGTTGACCACGCCGATCGCGTAGGCGTCCGGCGCGGCGCGGGCGATCCCGGCAAACGCGATCTCGCCGCCGGCGCCCGGCTTGTTCAGCACGACAAACTTGGCCTTGCCGCCCAGCCGCTGCTCGACGAACGGCAGCAGCTTGCGAGCCATCACGTCGGTCGCGCCGCCGGGCGCAAAGCCGATGATGACCTCGATCGGCTTGTCGTCCGGCCATGCTGCGGAGGCGGGTCCGCAGGCGATGAGCCCGAATGTGGTTGCGACGAGTGCGACGACCTTGCCATGCATGACGATACACCTTTTTGTTTATCTTGTTGTCTGGCAGTCGCCCGCCGCCTGGGCTCGCGCGACCGATGAGCTATACGATCGCCTTGTAACGGTCAGGCACGGCCATGAATAGCCAACCGCGCGCATGGCCGCATGAGCGGCGCGAGCAGTGGGACTAGTACGCGTTCCCGCGCCTGTCGCCTGGCTTACGCGGGCGTCTTGCGGCCGCGACTGCCGGCTGCTTCGCCCGCAGCGCAAGCGCAAATCGCCGCTCGCGCCGTGCGACCAATTGGCACGACGGGCAAATCAGCAAAACCTGTCCATCCCTTCTGCGAAAAATAATCCGCTTAACGCCGAGGCCAAATCAGCTTCATAATGCCGCGCATCTCATCCACCAAAGGGGCGTTGGCCACGTCACGAACGCGCGGTGAGAGGCGGTGGACGCTGATGGCGCTGGCTGACGTAGGCGCTTGAGGCGGACGGCGAAGTCGTGTGGTCCTGGCGCCGCGGTGCTGGCGCTAAGTTGGCGGGAGGTGTCCCGCCGATGACGGTGGCAAAAGAGCCGTTCACCGGGGAGAGCTCGAAGTAAGCCGTAACCCATCGCGCAGGGAAAGCCGGGATGCCTCCGCTGGACCTGTATGCTCGTGTGCGTCCTTTGCGCAACTTGCACACGAGACCGCGGGTGCAGCGTGCACCCGGCTTTCCCTGCGCCCTTTGTTTCCAACGGGGGCGAACGTTACGCAAGGCTCGGGCGCATCATGCCGCGAGAACGCGGACGCACGTTCGCTTGTTGTTTGACAGTCGAATCCGAACCATCACCGATGACAAGGGGAAGCCGGGATGGTTTGATCCCATCCTTGGAGCAGGGTGCTCGCATGACGGAATGGTACTTTGTCTGGGTCGAGGGCCTGCGCGGGCCTGTGCCGCAGAAATGGTCGTCGGACGGGCTGTACGGCCAGCTCGGCCGTCAGGACGTCATCGTCCGCTTCGCGCTGACCGAGGAGGAGGCGCATCTCGCGCTCGACGAGCTGGCGCGGCGGCATCCGATTCCCCGCGGGAAATAGCCGCCGCTTTCCACGCCGCCTCAGGTCTCGAAATGCACGCCGATCCGCTTCTCCTTGCGCCAGACCACGCGGCACGGGCGTTTGAGATTATCGGCCTCGACCACCAGCGTGAACTGCTCGGGGATGCCGACCGGGGAAATCACCTCAAGGGCGGCGCCCGTATCCGAGAGGTTGCGGACCGTGCAGTCGATCGCGCCGCCGTTGCCAAAGGAAATCTTGCCGGCCTTCAACTGCCGCTTCCGCATCGCAATTCGGTGTTCGTCCATCCGCGTCAATCTCCATCAGCAGCGGGATTGAATCACAACTTTACCAGCTTGTCCCGTCCGGCTCCAGCCGACCCGGCTTTACGGCGCCGCCGCGGTCCGCGCCCGCCGCCCCTCGATCGGATAGGCCGGGTCGTTGAACCCCGGCGTCGAGGGATGGCCGCTCGTGACCAGCCGGTCGATCAGCGCCTCGTCCTCGGCGGTGAAGCGGTAGTCGAGCGCCTTCAAATACTCGTCCCATTGCGCCTCGGTGCGCGGACCCGCGATCACGCCGCTGACGAAGGCGGAATTGAGCACCCATGCGACCGCGAACTGCCCGGCGCTGACGCCGCGCGCCTCGGCGTGCCGCCTGATCTCCTGCGCCAGCTGCAACGATTCCGGCCGCCACTCGGTCTGCATGATCCGCTTGTCGGCGCGGCCGGCGCGGGTGTCCTTCTCCGGTGCGGCGTCGGGGGCGTACTTGCCGGTCAGCACGCCGCGCGCCAGCGGGCTGTAGGGCACGATGCCGAGGCCGTAATAGCCGCAGGCCGGAAAATGCTCGACCTCCGGCATCCGGTTCATGGCGTTGTAGCAGGGCTGGCTGACGACCGGGCGGTCGATGCCGTTGTCGTCGCAGATGTTGCAGATCTCGGCGACGCGCCAGGCGCGGTAGTTGGAGACGCCGAAATAGCGGATCTTGCCCTGGCGCATCAGCTCACCCATCGCGCGCACGGTCTCCTGCAGCGGCGTCGCGTGGTCTTCCTTGTGCAGGTAGTAGATGTCGATGAAGTCGGTGCCGAGCCGCTTCAGGCTTGCCTCCGCCGCCTGCAGCACCCAGCGCCGCGACAGCCCGCCATGATTGGGATCGTCGCCGATCCGGTTGGCGAGCTTGGTGGCGAGGATCCAGTTCGAGCGGTGGGGAGCGATGGCGCGACCGACCACCTGTTCGGACTGGCCGCCATTATAGGCGTCCGCGGTGTCGATGAAGTTGACGCCGGCCTCGCGCGCTTTCGCCACGATCCGCGCCGAGGTCGGCTCGTCGGTCGGCCCGCCGAACATCATCGCGCCCAGGCAGATCGGCGAAATCCTCAGGCCGCTGCGGCCGAGCTGACGGTATTGCATCGGGTGGTTCCTCAATCCTGGTCCGGGGCGCGAAGCGAACCCGGAATGACGGTACCTCATCCCTCGTTCTTCAATATCTTGAACACGCCGCTCGCCATCGCGATACAGCGCTTGTCCACCGTCACCACCGAGGTGACGGTGGACAAGCGCTGTATCGCGATGGCGAGCGGCGTGTTCAAGATATTGAAGAACGAGGGATGAGGTACCGTCATTCCGGGGCGCGAAGCGAACCCGGAATCTCGAGATTCCGGATTCGATGCTTCGCATCGCTCCGGAATGACGGGTGTGTCAGCCTCTACCCCTCGTTCTTCAGTATCTTGAACACGCCGCTCGCCATCGCGATACAGCGCTTGTCCACCGTCACCTCGGTGGTGATGAAAATCAGGCTCCTGGTGGCGCGCACGACATGCGGCTTCGACACCAGCACCTCGCCGATCTTGCCGGCCTCGACGAAATGGGTATCGAGCTGCACGGTTGCGAGCGTCGGCTTGCCGGAGACGAAGCGGGCGGTCATGCCGCAGCTGCGGTCGGCAAACGTCATCAGCACGCCGCCCTGCACCAGGCCGCGGCGGTTGTGGTGCTTGTCCTCGGTGGCCAGCGCATATTCATGCCCGCCGTCGACGACGCGGTGCCACAGCGGGCCGATCAGATGCAGGAAGCCGGTGGTCTCGACGATCTTCCAGCCGTCGGATCTCAGCTTGTCCGCGGCCCTGGCGCTCATGTCCTGCGTTCCGATCGTCTGTCATGCGGCTGGGGTCATTTCATCGGTCGCGCGGGTGGTGTAGTCAAGCGGGATGGTCCGGTCATTCGACGATACCACACGGCGGAATATCGCCAGCCGCTGCGCGGCGTTCACGCGCGCCCCGGCCGGTCCCGCGTTGCCGGCGCTGAAGCGCGCCGCCGTCGCCATCGCCCTCACCGCGGCCGAGGCGGGGGAGGGCACGGCGTTTCTTTTGACCCGCCGTGCCGCCAGCCTGCGCTCCCACGCCGCCCAATGGGCGCTGCCGGGCGGGCGCTGCGATCCCGGCGAGACCCAGGCGCAGGCCGCGCTGCGCGAACTGCACGAGGAACTGGGGGTCGAACTCGCCGAGGGCTGCGTGCTCGGCCTGCTCGACGACTACCCGACCCGGTCCGGTTACCTGATCACGCCGGTGGTGGTCTGGGTCGGCGCGGATGCTGCGATCACGCCCAACCCTGCCGAGGTCGCCTCGGTGCACCGGATCGCGCTTGCCGACATCGAGCGCGCGGACGCCTTCAGCTTCACCACGATCCCGGAAAGCACGCGGCGGGTGATCCGCTTCCGCCATGACGGCCAGCATATCCACGCGCCGACGGCGGCGCTGATCTACCAGTTCGGCGAAGTGCTGGCGGGCCGCCAGACCCGCGTGGCCGACCTCGAACAACCCGTGTTCGCCTGGAAATAGAGGGCTCCCCGTGCGGTCTGCAACGATATGGATATCCGCCGCGCTCGGCGCCGCCTTCGGCCTCGGCGCATCCGCTCCCGCGTTGGCGCAGAACTATCCCGCCCGCGCCATCACCCTGGTGATTCCGTTCGCGCCCGGCGGCAGCACGACGGTCGTCGGCCGCGGCATTGCCGACAAGGTGAGCGAGCTGCTCGGCGAGAAGGTGATTGTCGACAACCGCCCCGGCGCCGGCGGCACCATCGGCACCAAGGCGGTCGCCCACAGCGATCCCGACGGCTATACGCTGCTGCTGGGCTACACCGGCACGCTGGCGGTCGGCCCCTCGCTCTACAAGAATCCCGGCTACGATCCGCGCAGGGATTTCGCCCCGATCGGCCTGATCGGCAACGCGCCGAATTCGCTGGTGGTGCATCCCTCGTTCCCGGCGAAAACCATTGCCGAGCTGATTGCCTATGCCAAGGCCAACCCCGGCAAGGTCAATTTCGGCTCGGCTGGCGCCGGGAGCGCCAGCCACGTCACCGGCGAGTATTTCGCCCGCGCCGCCGGCATCAAGCTGGTTCACATTCCCTACAAGGGCAGCGGACCGGCGATGACCGATCTGCTAGGCGGCCATATCATGACGGCGTTCGCGCCGGTCCCGGGCTCGCACGCCAATGTCGCCGCCGGCAAATTGCGTGCGCTGGCGGTGACCAGCACGGCCAGGTCGAGCCTGTTGCCCGACGTGCCGACGATGATCGAAGCGGGCCTGCCGGGCTTCGACGCCTCGCTCTATTACGGGCTTGTCGCCCCCGCCGGCACGCCGCGGCCGATCATCGACAAGCTCAACAAGGCGTTGCGCGACGCGCTCGGCTCCGATTCCGTGAAGAGGCAACTCGGCCATGACGGCACCGAGATCACGCCCGGCTCGCCGGAAGACTACGCCGCCTTCATCGACCGGGACGAGAAGAAGTGGTCGCAGCTGCTCAAGGAGAGCGGCATCGAAAAGGAGTGAGACGGGTTCCGGTTCCGCCGGCCGCAGGAGGGGCTGACTTGCGCCGCCCGCTTGCTACAACGGCCCGATGCGCCCGCCTTTGATTCGCATGGGTTCCGGATTGGTCGCGCTCGCGCTGCTCGCGGGCGCGCCGTCCGCCGTGGCGATGGAGGCGGGCGGGCTTTCCGTCGCGGTTACGAATGCGATGGGGCAGGCGGCCTCGCCGCAGGCGATCGCCGAATATCGCCGCAAGCTCAAGGAGTACGAGGCAGCGCGCGCCGCGTTCGAGCGGGAGGCGGGCGCCTATTGGACCTCGATCACCGAGAAGCGGCGCGGCCGCAACGCCAAGCGCCGGGAGCGCCGGCCGATCACGCTTGATGATTACGTGCTGACGCAGCCGCCGGCCTACACGGGTCCGAAGCAGCCGGTGAGCCCGCTGCCGGAGGAGGAGAAGCCGCCGCGGGAACGCCGGCCGATTCCTGTTGTCGCCGACTTCCTCAAGGCCGCCGCCGAGCATTTCCAGTTCGCGCCGCAGCGCCCGGCCGCCGAAGTCGACTTCAAGCGCGCCTATGCGCGCTACGCGCTGGCCGCCGGCCTGACGCGCGAGCAGGCGGTGCGGGTGTATGCGTTCGAGACCGGCGGCAACGGCAATCACGACATGCAATCGGGACTGAGCACCTCGCGGCCGGGCTCGCGCGCGATCTCGACCGCGGTCGGCTACAACCAGTTGCTCACCACCAACACCATGGTGCTGATGGCCGAGCAGGGCAACGAACTCATCAAGTCGCTGACGGCGAAGGCCGCGGCCCTGTTAGGCCCGTCGCGCCAGGCGATGGAGCACAAGCTCGCAGTGCTGAAGAAGATGGTGGCGTTCTCGCGCAGCGTGTCGGGCGAATGGTCGGCGCAAGAGAAGCTCGCCAGCACGCCGCAGGGCTGGGGTGTCCACGCCATGGTGCTGGATATCGACGTCGGGCCGATGCTGCAGACCCACAAGCTCCTGACCTCGGTCCACTTCGCGCGCACCAAGGGCCACACCCGGCCGCTGACGGCGGCCGAACTCGAAATGATGAACCTGACCGGCGACGGCACCGGGCTCGACATGGTGACGATGCCACAGGCGATGCGCGAGCAGGTGCCGACCGCGAACTTCTTCCAGCGCGGCGGCTACGAGCGCAACCCGGTGGCGAGCCGGCACAATACGGTGGCGAAGCTGCTGGCGATCACCGACGAGCGGATGGACGTCAACAGCGGCAAGCCGGGCACCAAAGAACTGGCGGCGGCGTTCTAGCGGGACGTCACCGGGCGGCGTTCGGCCGACGACGCGGAAGAAATCCCGTCGATGGCAGATCGCTCAATTCGTGCCGAACATGAACTTTCCGTCGCCCTCGAGATAGGGGCCGGAGCGCATATAGAGCTGGCCGTTCTGGCCGATGAAGAACAACGTGCCCCTCGGCACCTTCTTGGCGCCCTTCAGCAGTGTGCCGGCATTGTTGGTGCCCATCTTGTAGGACAGCGTCTTGCCGTCCTTGCCATAGGCATAGCCGGTGTCCGATTTCAGCTCCCAGGGCGTCGGCGCGGCACCTTGCGCACGCGCATACGTCGCCAGTCCCGCCAGCGCGGCGGTCACCAGAATCACTTTGGTTGAAAATCTGATCATTGTCTTATCTCCACAATCGCGCGACTCCCATGCTCTGAACAAATCACGAACGGCATCGCTTCGTCAATCCGCACTTTCGACGCATCACGCAGGCCTTGAGAGTTTGTGATTTCCCGCGTGCGACTTCGCGACTATGTTGCCGGCTTCGGCTACAAGCCCCGCAGTGCATGAGACGTCATAGGATGATTCGGATGAACCACGTCGTGAAAATCGGTCTCGGGGCTGCCTTGTCGGTCATGACGCTGGCGCAGGCTGTGGAGGCCAACGACTACAGGATCAGCAACAACCAGCGCATTGCCTGCAGCCGTGGCCTGTCGCCAGGCAAGCTCAATACGGCGACGTGCAGATCCTATGCCTACATCTTCAACGTCAAGACCTCCGAGTATTTCCGCTGCCAGGTCTCGCTGGCGCTGACGCGGGACAACAAGGAGGTCATCAATGTGCAGGCCGACGGCGGCTGCGCCAAGAAACCGCGCATCTTCGCTACGGATTCGAACTATTCATTCGACGCGACCGAGACCGAGCCGCCGAACACCAATTCGTTCTTCGGCCCGGGCGGCTATGCGGTTTGGGCCAGCGACAATACCGCGCTGAAGGCGCGCGGCTGCATCACCATCGCCTCCGGCCTCGGCTCCGACATTTCCAAATGCGTCGACATGAAGTTCGAGTGAGTGGGGCCCCGCTCCGAACGTCATGGCCGCGTGGTCTTCCGACAAGAAAATGACCGCGGGCCATGACCGGCCGCGGTCATCGAATTTTCATCTTCAGGCTGCGCGAATTTCTATCCCCCGACGCCCTTCTCCTTGAAGTACTTCAGCGCGCCAGGATGGAACGGAATCGGCGAGCGCTGCTGGACCTGGTTGTCGAGCGTGAAGCTCTCGGCTTCCCGGTGAACGGCGACGATGTCGGCCTTCTTCTCCACCAGCGTCTTGACGATGGCGTAGGCGTCCTCGTTGCTCATCTTGTCGCCGGTGACGATCAGGTTCCAGACTTCGGCGATCGAGTTATCCTTGTCATAGCCGGGATACGAGCCGGCCTTGATCTTGCTGGCCGTATAGAGCTTGCCGTATTTGGCGTTCATTTTCTCGACGACGTCGCCATGATCGATCAGCTTTAGCTTGAGCCCGGGCGTCGCGGCGAGATCGGTCACCGCAGCGGTCGGGATGCCGCCGACCCAGAAGAAGGCGTCGATCTTGCGGTCCTTGACGGCGTTGACGGATTCGGAAACGCCGAGCCGCTCGCGCTTCAGATCATTGTCCTTGTCGAGGCCGGCGGCCTCGATGACGCGGAACGCCATCACCTCGGTGGCGCTGCCAGGAGAGCCCGTCGAAACCCGCTTGCCCTTCAGATCGGCCATGGTCTGGATGCCAGTTCCCTCCACCGTCACGACGTGCATGCGGTTCGGGTAGACCACGAGCAACGCCTGCAACGGGACCTTGCCGCCCTTGAACTTGTCCTGGCCCTGCAACGCATCGAGGGCGGCATCAGCCATGGTGAACGCCAGTTCGCTCTTGCCGGCACCGATCAGCTTGAGATTGTCGATCGAGCCGCCGGTGACCTCGGCGGTGGCCTGCACGTTGGGAAGGTTTTTCGAGAGCACGTTGGCCACGGCGCCGCCGAGCGGATAGTAGACGCCACCGGTGCCGCCGGTCCCGATCGACATGGTCTTCTGCTGGGCGTGGGCTACGCCGGCGAAGGCGAGCCCTGCGGAAATCGTCACGGCCAGTATCGCTGCGGCCTGCTTCATGGTCCTCATCCTCGATTGTTCCCTGTTACGTCGTGAGCGCCGGTCGTTTCGGCCCCGGCGTTCGGGCCTGCCATAGCACCACGCCCAGGCCGATGATCAGGCCGGGAACGTAGGTATAGCCAATATCGCGACCGATAATCCATTCGATGATCGCCTCGATCAGGCTTGGAAACACCAGCAGCAATCCGGATAGCAGAAGCAGGCCGCGTTCGAGCCGCGTATTTTGTCGCAGCGTCCAGTTCTGGGCGAAGGCGGCGAGCGCCAGCAGCCCCAGGGTGGTCTTGATCGTGATTTCGAGGATGTCGACCCATGAGCCACCCTTGGGGATCGACAGCAGGAGGCCGACGCCCTGCGGGTCGAGCACGAATACGAACGGCACCAGGAACGCCGGCAGCGTGTATTTCCAGGACTGCAACGTGGTCTTGTAGGGGTCGCCGCCGGTGATGGCGGCCGCCGCGAACGGCGAAAGCGCCGTCGGCGGCGAAACCTCGGACAAGACGGCGTAATAGAAGATGAACATGTGGGCGGCGTAATCGGGCACGCCGAGCTTGACCAGCGCGGGTGCGGCGATGACAGCGCAGATGATGTAGGAGGCGGTCACCGGCACCGCGAGGCCGATGATCCAGACGATCAGCGAGGTATAGATCGCCGTCAGCAGCAGGCTGCCGCCGGCATAGCTGATGACGATCGAGGAGAATTTGAGGCCAAGGCCGGTCAGCGTCACGACCCCGACGACGATGCCGGCGCAGGCGCAGGTGGTCGCGGCGTTCAACGCGCCGATCGAGCCGTCGGCGAGCGCCTTCACCAGCCGGGTCGGAACCAGCGCGGTATCCTTTCGCAGGAAGCTGAGCGCGAAGGTGACCACGATGGCGTAGAACACCGACAGCGATGCGGAATAGCCGATCATCATGAACGCGACCACGGCGAGCAGCGAAATGAAGTGAAATCCATAGCGCTTCGTCATCGCGCCAACGCTCAGTTCCGGCTTGAACGTCACGGCCCTGGCGCCGAATTTCTTGGCGTCGAGTTCGACCATGAACAGCAGGGACATATAGTACAGACAGGTCGGGATGGTCGCCATCCAGATCACGTCGAGATAGCTGAGCTTGAGAAATTCGGCGATCAGGAACGCGGCGGCGCCAAGCACCGGCGGCGACAGGATCGCGCCCAGCCCGCCGGCGGCGAGCAGTCCTCCTGCGGCGTTCTTCTCGAAGCCGGCCTTGGCCATCATCGGATAGGCCACGGTCCCGATCATGACCGTGGTGGCGACGCCCGAACCGGAGGGGCCGCCGAGCAGGAATGACGACAGCACCACGGTCCGGCCGGCGCTGTTGGGCTTTCCGCCCATCAGCGCCAGCGAGAAATCGATAAAGAACTTGCCGGCGCCGGAATGCTGCAGGAACGCGCCATAGACGGTGAACAGCAGGATCAGCGTCGCCGACACGTCGACGGCGACGCCAAAGATGCCTTCCAGGGTGATGAAGAGGTGGCCGACCAGCCGCGGCAGGTCGTAGCCGCGATGGGTCCACGGCGCCGGAAGGTAAGGACCCAGCATGGCATAGGCGATGAACAGCAGCGCCACCACGGGCATGATCGCCCCAGTGGTGCGCCGCGTCGCCTCCAGCAGCAGGACGATGAATACAATGCCGACGATCACGTCCCAGCGGTCAGGCGCGGTGGCGCGATCTGTAAAGTCCTCACCTCCCCACAACGCGTAGGCGATGGTCGCGACCGCGAAGATACCGGGAACGACATCCCACCAGCGCACCCGGTTGCGAAACCGCGTCGCCAGCGGAAACAGCAGGAAACTCAGGACCAGCGTGAAGGCGACGTGGGTGTAGCGAAGTTCCTGCGTCGGAACGATGGCATAGGCCGCGTAGAGGTGGAACAGACTCATCACCACGGCGATCGTGGTCGAAATTCTCCCTGCCCACCCCATCAGGCGGTTCGCCGCGCCTTCTTCCGCTGCGACGAAGGACTCCGCCTTCAGCAGGGCCTCGTTCGAAACCGCCTCGATCTCGTCATGGGGCGGTGTTGTCTTGTCGGCTGCCATGCTTCCCCGGGGGCCCCTTCGCTTATCGGCCCCACGTGGTGGACCTTTTCGCGGCGCATTCAGTCTGGTTTGGCGGAACATGGCAAGGGGGGCTGCCGGGGATTGGCGGCTGTGCCATGATAAAAATCCTCGGGGCCTCGTCGGGTGGCTTCTGTCAGCCGAAAAGCGTCACCGTGACGGCCATGCGCCGGCCGGCAACAAGGGCGACAGCAGGGGGATACGTCGATGGAGCGGCTCAAGGGCAAGACGGCGATGGTGGTGGGTGCGGGCTCGATCGGGCCGGGCTGGGGTAACGGCAAGGCGACCGCCGTGACCTTTGCGCGGCAGGGCGCGCAGGTGTTCTGCGTCGACCGCAACGCATCCGCTGCGCAGGAAACCGTTGACATCATCGCCGGCGAGGGCGGCAAGGCGATGGCCTTTGTCGCTGACGTCTCGCGCGAAGCCGAGGTCGAGGCGATGGTGGCGGCGTGCCTGAAGGCCCATGGCCGCATCGACGTGCTCGACAACAATGTCGGCATCGCCGAAATGGGCAGCGTCGTCGAGGTGACGGAGGCGAGCTGGGACCACGTCTTCGCGGTCAACCTAAAGAGCGCCTACTTCGCCATGAAGCACGTGATCCCGGTGATGCAGAAGCAGGGCGGCGGCTCGATCATCAACATCTCCTCGATCGCCTCGATCCGCCATCTGGGAATATCCTATGTCAGCTACGGCGCCTCCAAGGCGGCGATGAACCAGATGACGCGGACCACGGCCGTGCAGTTCGCGCGCGACCATGTCCGTGTCAACTGCATCCTGCCGGGCCTGATGAAGACGCCGATGGTGGCGCATTCGGCGGGGCTTGCGGCCAGCTATTCGGCGGGGGACGTCGAGGCGATGTGGCGGGCGCGCGACGCGCAGGTGCCGATGGGGCACATGGGCGACGCCTGGGACGTCGCCAACGCCGCGCTGTTCCTCGCCTCCGACGACTCCCGCTACGTCACCGGGATCGAACTGGTGGTCGATGGCGGGATCACGGTGAAAACGAGTTGAGGGTTACTGCTGCTGCGCCATCGCCAATAGGCCGCCGACGAAGGAATGCCAGAGCGGTGTGAGGCTGATCGGCCAGTTCAGGAGCTTGACGGCGATCAGCGCGACGCCGCCATAGACATAGACTGGATGCGGACGGCCACGCCTGCGCCAATCGTGAACGATGGCGACCACCAGCAGCAGATAGGCGACAATGGCGGGAGGGATCGTGACTGGGACTGGCGGCGGGCCGACCGGGCCGGGCGGCGCCAGGAAGGTGATAAACCAACGCGCGACGGCGGCGTCCAGCAGCGAAATGCCGGCCAGCAGCATCAGCCGCTTGTGGGTGTCCGGACGACGAACCGCCGCGACGGCAAGCGCGAACACCACCGCGAAAAACGCAATTCCGCTGAGTGGGACGATCGCAAACGCAATTCCGTCATCGGTCAATCCTGCCGCCGCGGAGCGCTTCATCGCGCTCACGGCCGCCAGGAAGCCGAAGATCGTCATCGCGGTCGCCAGCGATACGCCGATCATGCCGCTCGCCCGGTGCCGGGCTATTCGGCCTGAGGCGGCGAGCCAGCTCTGCAAAGCGAAATAGAGCGACCAGGCGAAAAACAGCAGCCCGTGAAAGTGAATGACGGGCGAGGCCGACAACGTTCCCCTGGCGAGCGGCAGCCAGTAGGTCGGCGCGAAGCCGAGAAAGGCGACGGCCAGGCAGGCCAGCGCCATGTAGAAATAGAAGTAAGTGGTTTGGGCATGCGCGACAGCGCGCGGCGGATTGTAGTCGGTCAATGTTGTCATGGTGGGTAAGTCTACGAACGTGCCGAAAGGTTCATCCGCCTGTGGCGCCGTTTCCCGCGCGGGTCGTTTCGGCCTCGATCGTTCTGATACGGCACTTTAGCTTTGCAAGCGATTATTGTCGAAAAAGCGCGTATTTTGATATGATCCGGCGTGCCCGACTGCGTTTCCCGGATCAATCCATGCGAGGCCATCCTGACAGCTTCCATGCCGGCACCCGCAACCTGATGGCGGCCTGCCTGCTCTGGGCCGCGTTCGCAACCGATGCATCCGCGACCGGGGTTGAGCCGGCCCGGGATTTACGGGTCGATCCCGCGCCCTGCCTCGCAGCCGCGCTGGCGAGCGATGACGAGCGGACCGTGAGTGTTTGCAGCGCGCTCGTCGATAACGCCAAGACGGCGAAGGCCGACCGGATCAAGGCGCTGATCGTCCGCGCCGGGGCCTATGAGCGCAAGGAGATGATCGACCGCGCGATCGGCGACTATGACGCCGTGCTGCAGCTCGATCCGGCGCTTGCCGATATCCACAACGCGCGCGGCGAACTGTGGCGCAAGACGGGTGACCTGCCCAAGGCGCTGGCCGATTTCGCCGCGGCGATCAGGCTGAAGCCCGACCACGCCGCCGCCAAGGCCAACCACAGGTCGATGGCGCAGGAGCTGGAGCGGCTGGGCGCGCTGAAGGCGGTCGCGGGCAAGCCGAGCTTCAATTGCGCCACTGCCCGCCTCAAGGTGGAAAGGGCAATCTGCGCCAGTCCCGAACTCGCCGATCTCGATCGCGAGGTCGATGGCGCCTATGCCAGGGCGGCGCGTGAAGCCATCAGTCAGAGCCGGGCGCGCATTCTGCGGCGGGAGCAGGAGGCGTTCATCGCCCGCCGCAACGCCGCCTTCGGTCGACCCGGCTATGATTTGCGACAGGCGATGAAGCAGCGACTGCGGCAACTCCGTGCCGGCGAGGGGTCTTAGCGGCCCGATGCCGAGCGGCTTGACGATCCCCTGCGATCTGTTCCGGCTTGATCTGCCGCGGCTTCCCGTGACAATGCGGTCGAGAAAACGGCTGGATTTGATCCTGATCAATGGCAGGCCGCCGGAGGCTCGCCCATGTCGGGGCGGTTGCCAGGTGGCCCGGGAAGGTTCGAGCGGGAGTGCGCCATGAACATCCACGACAAAAGCAAATACCACGAGGTCCATGCCCGCTCGCTGGCTGACCCCGAAGGCTTCTGGGCCGAGGCGGCGCGCGAGATCGACTGGATCGAGCCCGCCAAGAAGGTATTCGATCCTTCGATCGGCGCCTATGGCCGCTGGTTTGTCGGCGGCGTCGTCAACACTTGCTACAATGCGCTCGACCGTCATGTCGAGAGCGGCCGCGCCGACCAGGTGGCGCTGATCCACGATTCGCCGCTGTCGCGCTCGGTCTCGAAGTTCACCTATGCCGAGATGCTCAGGGAGGTGCAGACGCTGGCCGCCGTGATGGCCGATTTCGGCGTCGGCAAGGGCGATCGCGTTATCCTCTACATGCCGCTGGTGCCTGAAGCGGTGTTCGCAATGCTGGCCTGCGCGCGGATCGGCGCGGTGCATTCGGTGGTGTTCGGCGGCTTCGCGGCCAAGGAACTCGCAACCCGGATCGAGGACGCCAAGCCGAAGCTGATCCTGTCGGCGAGCTGCGGGCTCGAGCCCGGCCGCATCGTGCAGTACAAGCCGCTGCTCGACGAGGCGATCAGGCTCTCCAGCGTCAAGCCCGAAAACTGCGTCATCCTGCAGCGGCCGCAGCAGGGCTGCGACCTCGTCGCCGGCCGCGACCATGACTGGGCGTCGCTGCGCCGCGCCGCGCTCGACGTCGGCAAGGCGGCGGCCTGCACCCCGGTCAGCGCGACCGATCCGCTCTATATTCTCTACACCTCGGGCACCACCGGGATACCCAAGGGAGTCGTGCGCGACAATGGCGGGCATCTGGTCGCGCTGAAATGGTCGATGTTCAACCTCTACGGCGTCAGGCCCGGCGAGGTCTGGTGGTGCGGCTCCGATATCGGCTGGGTGGTCGGGCACAGCTACATTGTCTACGGGCCGCTGATCCATGGCGCGACCTCGATCATGTACGAGGGCAAGCCGGTCGGCACGCCCGACGCCGGCGCGTTCTGGCGCGTCATCGCCGAACACAAGGCGGTCGCCCTGTTCACCGCCCCGACCGCCTTCCGCGCCATCCGCAAGGAGGACCCGGAAGGTGCGTTGATCCGCAACTATGACCTGTCGAAATTCCGCACGCTGTTCCTGGCCGGCGAGCGCGCCGATCCGCCGACGGTGGAATGGGCGGAGGCGCAGTTGAAGGTGCCGGTGATCGATCACTGGTGGCAGACCGAAACCGGCTGGTGCATCGCCGGCAATCCGGTGGGCCTCGGCATGCTGCCGGTCAAGCACGGCTCGCCGACGGTGCCGATGCCGGGCTACCAGGTCGACGTGGTCGACGAGGCCGCGAGACCCTTGCCGGCGGGCGCCATGGGCTCGATCGTGATCAAGCTGCCGATGCCGCCGGCCTGTCTGTCGACGCTGTGGCAACAGGATGCGCGCTTCAAGGAGGCCTATCTCACCGAATTCCCCGGCTACTACAAGACCTCCGACGCCGGCTACAAGGATGAGGACGGCTATGTCTGGGTGATGGGCCGCACCGACGACATCATCAACGTCG
>LNFM01006883.1_pt1 | contig 18340 bp, 14 predicted proteins | sample 596031 | NCBI WGS metagenome assembly LNFM01 (sample SAMN04254537, study PRJNA301005) | activated carbon metagenome | isolation source: dual media filters at the Ann Arbor, Michigan drinking water treatment plant | place: USA: Ann Arbor | reverse complement strand
TCAACGGCATGGAGGTGACGCAGTTCACCTACTTCCAGCAGGTCGGCGGCATCGACTGCAAGCCCATCACGGGCGAGATCACCTACGGCCTGGAACGCCTGGCCATGTACCTGCAGGGCGTGGACAACGTCTACAAGCTCAAGTGGACCGAGACCATGAGCTACGGCGACGTCTACCTGCAGAACGAGAAGGAACAGTCGGCCTACAACTTCGAGTACAGCGACGCCGACTTCCTGTTCACCGCCTTCACGGCGCACGAGAAGCAGGCCAAACACCTGATGGAACAGCAACTGGCCCTGCCGGCCTACGAGCAGGTGCTCAAGTGCGCGCACAGCTTCAACCTGCTGGACGCGCGCGGCGCCATCTCCGTGACCGAACGCGCCGCCTACATAGGCCGCATCCGCAACCTCGCGCGCAGCGTCGCGCAGAGCTACTACGAGAGCCGCGAGCGCCTGGGCTTCCCCATGGCACCGCGCGAATGGGTGGCGCAGATCGACAAGATGAGCGAGAAGAAAGCCGCCTGAGACCATGAGCATGAACAACCTTCTCGTCGAACTGTTTGTCGAAGAGCTGCCGCCCAAGGCGCTCAAGAAGCTGGGCGAGGCTTTCGCCAACGTGCTGGCCGACCAGCTCAAGGCCCAGGGCCTGGCTTCGGCCGCTTCCGCCGTCACGCCCTATGCCTCCCCGCGCCGTCTCGCCGCACACATCACGCAGGTGGCCCTCAAGGCCGCCGACAAGGCCGTGCAGCAGAAGCTCATGCCCGTGAGCGTGGGCCTGGATGCGGCGGGCAACGCCACCCCGGCCCTGCTCAAGAAGCTGATGGCCCTGGGCGCCGATGTGTCCAACCCGGCCCAGGCTGTGGCGGCGCTCAAGCGCGCGCCCGACGGCAAGGCCGAGGCGCTGTATTACGACAGCCTGGTCACCGGTGCCACGCTGGACACAGGCTTGCAGAAGGCGCTGGACGAAGCCATTGCCAAGCTGCCTATCCCCAAGGTCATGAGCTACCAGCTCGAAACCGATTGCGAACTGCCCGGCTGGAGCAGCGTGCATTTCGTGCGCCCGGCACACGGCCTCGTCGCCCTGCATGGCAGCACCGTGGTGCCCGTCAAGGCTTTGGGCCTGAAGGCTGGCAACAGCACGCGCGGTCACCGCTTCGAGGCGAAGAAGGACGTGGTCGTGCTCAAGGACGCCGACAGTTATGCGGTCGCCCTGCGCGAAGACGGCGCGGTCATTGCTTCCTTCGCCGAGCGTCGCGCCGAGATCGAGCGCCAGCTCGCGGCAGCGGCTGCCCAGGTCGGCGGTGGCGTGCGTCCCATCGAGGACGAGGCCCTGCTCGACGAAGTCACGGCCCTGGTCGAGCGCCCCAATGTGCTGACCTGTGCGTTCGAAAAGGAATTCCTCGCCGTGCCGCAGGAGTGCCTGATCCTCACGATGAAGGCCAACCAGAAGTACTTTCCCCTGCTCGACGCCGCGGGCAAGTTGACGAACAAGTTCCTCGTCGTCAGCAACATCAGCCCGACGGATGCCAGCGCCGTGATCGGCGGTAACGAGCGCGTGGTGCGCCCGCGTCTGGCCGACGCCAAGTTCTTTTTCGACCAGGACCGCAAGAAGACGCTCGAATCGCGCGTCGAAGGCCTGGGCAAGGTTGTCTATCACAACAAGCTGGGTACGCAGGGTGAGCGGCAGCACCGGGTTTCAGCCATCGCTCAGCAGATTGTTCAGCTCTGGGCTAAGGCGGAGCCCCAGCGTATGCAGCTAATGAACGCAGTTCTGACAGCGACCCAGCTTGCCAAGACCGACCTTCTGACCGATATGGTGGGCGAGTTTCCCGAGCTCCAGGGCATCATGGGTGGCTACTACGCGCGCCACGACGGTCTGGGCGAGGAAATCGCCGATGCCATCGAGGACCATTACAAGCCGCGCTTCGCGGGCGACGAACTGCCGCGCAACACCGTGGGCCTGGTCGTGGCCCTGGCCGACAAGCTCGAGACCCTGGTGGGCATGTTCGGTATCGGCAACTTGCCGACGGGCGACAAGGATCCGTTCGCCTTGCGCCGCCACGCCCTCGGTGTGATCCGCATGCTGGGCGAGAAGAACCTCGCGCTCGATCTTTCCGCTCTGCTCAAGGCGGCCCTGCCCGCCTTCGGCGACAAGATCAGCGACGCCACATCTGCGCTGGCCGATTTCATCTACGACCGCCTCGCTGGCAGCCTGCGCGAGCAGGGCTACAGCGCGCAGGAAGTGGATGCCGTGCTGGCCCTGCAGCCGCAGCGGCTCGGTGATGTGGCCCAGCGTCTGGCCGCGGTGCGTGCTTTTGCCGCCCTGCCCGAAGCCGCGGCGCTGGCGGCGGCCAACAAGCGCATCAGCAACATCCTCAAGAAGGCCGGCGAGGTTGACGCCCACGTCAGCGACGTGTTGCTCAAGGAAGTGGCTGAGAAGAACCTCTACGCCGCGCTCAAAGACGTGGTGCCTCAGGCCAACGCGCAGTTCGAGGCCGGCGACTACACCGCCTCGCTCAAGACCCTGGCCGCGCTGCGCACGCCGGTGGACGCCTTCTTCGACGGCGTGATGGTCAACGCCGACGAGATGGACCTGCGCCTGAACCGCCAGGGCCTGCTCAAGACCCTGCACGAGGCGATGAACCGCGTGGCCGACCTCTCGCGTCTCGCCACATGATGAGCCCCCACGCTCCGCACTGCGTGTCGTCGCTGCCCCCCGAGGGGGCGCAGGCCTCCCTTGGGGCGGCCCGTCGGGAGTCCTGATATGCCCGCCTCGCACACCATGAAGCTGGTCATCCTCGACCGCGACGGCACCATCAACGAGGACAGCGAGGACTACGTCAAGTCCGAGGCCGAGTGGAAGCCGCTGCCCGGGGCGCTGGAGGCCATTGCCAAGCTCAACCACGCGGGCTGGCATGTGGTCGTGGCGTCCAACCAGTCGGGCCTGGGGCGCGGTCTGTTTGACGTGGCGGCGCTCAACGCCATGCACGCCAAGATGCACAAGCTGCTGGCGACGGCGGGGGGGCGTGTCGAGGCCATCTTCTACTGCCCGCATGCGCCCGACCAGGCCTGCCGTTGCCGCAAGCCCCTGCCCGGCCTGTTCGAACAGATCGGTGAGCGCTACGGCGTGACGCTCAAGGGCGTGCCCACGGCGGGTGACTCGGCACGCGACCTCGTCGCGGGTGCGGCTGCGGGCTGCGAGCCGCACCTGGTGCTGACCGGCAAGAGCGCCAAGCTGCGCGGCCAGCCCCTGCCCGACAACTTCCCGGCCGGCACGCGCGTGCACGCGAACCTGCTGGCCTTTGCCGATCACCTGGTGGCGCGCGACGGCGCCGCCTGAAGGAAACACAGACATGGCCCTGCTGCGCTCCATCGTTCATGCCCTCTGGATGCTGGTCACCGTCATCCCCTGGGCCATCATCATGCTGGTCGCCTCGATCCGCATCCGCGGCAATCCGCTGTACTGGATGGCTGCGCGCTGGCTGGGTTGGGCCATCGATGGTGCGCGCGTGATCCTGGGCATCCGGGTCCGCGTCAGCGGCATGGAGAACCTGCCCCAGGGCGAGACGAGTGCGGCCATCCTGCTGGTGAAGCACCAGTCCACGCTCGAGACCTTCCTCATGCCCACGCTGATGCCGCATCCGCTGGCCTATGTGTTCAAGAAGGAGCTGCTCAGCGTGCCCTTCTTCGGCTGGGCCATGGGCCGGCTGGACATGATCCACATCGACCGCTCGCAGCGCACCGAGGCCTTTGCCAAGGTGGTGGCGCAGGGCAAGGAGCTGCTCGCACGCGGCGTCTGGATCATCATGTTTCCCGAAGGCACGCGCATCCCGCGCGGCCAGCAGGGCACCTACAAGACCGGTGGCACCCGCCTGGCGGTGGAGACCGGTGCGCCCGTGGTCCCGATCGCCGTGACTTCGGCCAAGTGCTGGCCGCGCAAGGCTTTCATCAAGCGGCCCGGGGTGGTGGACGTGTCCATCGGCAAACCCATCCCGAGCACGGGCCGTGAACCGGCCGAGCTGATGCAGGAAGTCGAGGCCTGGATCGAGGCCGAGATGCGGCGCCTGGATCCGGACGCGTATCGCTGATCTCCCCTAAGATCCAGGGCATGCGCAGCTTTCTTCAGCTCGCCCTCGACCTGTTCGATGCACCGGCACCGGCACCGGTGCAGGCCCCGCCGCCTGCGGCGGCCGAGCCGCGACCTGAACTCCACGGCCCGCAGCGGCCGGCCGAGCCCCTGCCCAGCGTGATGGCGCCCGCGCAGTTTGCGCATCCGCGCGCCAACCGGCAGACGCGACTGTGCGACGCCCAGGTGGCCTATGAGTTCAAGCGCGGCAAGCGTCGCACCATCGGCATGCAGGTGGGCGCCGACGGCCTGGTGGTCAGCGCGCCGCGCTGGGTGCCGCTCTACGAAGTGGAGGCCGCGCTGCAGGAAAAAGCCGAGTGGATCGTGCGCAAGCTCGACGAGATGCGCGAGCGTGAGCAGCGCCTGGAGTCGACCCGCATCGAATGGCGTGATGGCGCGAGCTTCCCTTTTCTGGGCGAGACCGTCATCGTGGTGCTCGACCCCACGCACGCCTACCGCGCTGTGGGCGGCGGCCTCAAGGCCAACAATGTGGAAGTGGTGCTGCACACCGACGCCCAGGCGCCCAATCTCACGCTGGACGGCGTGCCGCGCCTGACCCTGCACATAGCCCTGCCGCAGAACGCCGAGCCGGCGCAGATCCGCGACGCCGTGCAGGCCTGGCTCATGCGACAGGCCAAGCGCCTGTTCACGGAACGTCTCAACCACTACGCGCCTCTGCTGGGGGTGCAGTGGCGCAAGCTCTCGCTGAGCAGCGCGGGCACGCGCTGGGGCAGCGCCAGCGCCGACGGGGCCATCCGCCTGAACTGGCGGCTCATCCATTTCCGCCAGAGCGTGATCGACTACGTGGTGGCGCACGAGCTCAGCCACCTGCGTGTGATGGACCACAGCCCGCGCTTCTGGGACACGGTGCGCTCCGTCATGCCCGACTACCAGGCCCAGCGCGACCAGTTGCGCGACGACGCCATCCCGCGCTGGCACTGAGATGCACACCCCCAGGCTGCGCGCACTTCGTGTCGCTACGCCACCCCCGCAGGGGGCAACGCCGGTGGCCCGGCAAAGCCGGTTCCACGGCGTTCCCGGCCTGGCTGCCTTGTGTGCCTGCTGACCTGTACTTCGAAGCGGAGCATCCTGCGTGGTCATGGACACGGCATCCCTCACCAGCCTGGCACTCGCACTGGGGATAGGCCTGCTGATCGGGGTCGAGCGGGAGCGTCGCAAGGGCGAGGGACCACAGCGCGGATTTGCCGGTGTGCGCAGTTTCACGCTGGTGGCCCTGCTGGGCGCGGTGCTGCAGTGGCTGGGGCAGATCTGGCTCACGGCGGTGGCCGGGGGGCTGGTGGCCGCGCTGGTGGTGGTGGCCTACTGGCGTGACCGCTCGGCCGATCCCGGTGTGACGACCGAGATCGCACTCTTCCTGACCTTTGTGCTGGGCGTCCTCAGCGTGCCTCATCCGGAGGTCGCGGCCGGCGGTGGCGTGGTCGTGGCCGGCCTGCTGGCCGCGCGTGGGCCCTTGCAGCAGTTCGCCACCCAGACCCTGAGCGAACAGGAGTTGCGCAATGCGCTGATCCTGGCCGCAGCGGCGCTGGTGGTGCTGCCGCTCACCCCCGATGTGGCCTTGCCCTGGCTGGCGGGCGTCAACTTGCGCCAGCTCTGGCGCCTGGTCGTCCTCATCCTGGCGGTTCAGGCGGCAGGAGACCTGGCCCTGCGCCTCTTCGGACCACGTCTGGGGCTGGCGCTTTCGGGGCTGGTGTCGGGGCTCATCTCCAGCACCGCCACCATTGCCGCGCTCGGCGTCCGCTCGCGCGAGCAGCCCGAGCTGCGCACGGCCTGCGTGGCCGGCGCCTGGTTTTCCACGGTGTCCACCTCGCTCATGCTGCTGGCGCTGGCCCTGCTGATCGGGGTCGAGCCGCTGCAGTGGATCCTGCCTTTTATAGGCATGGCCTTGCTGGCGGCAGTTTTGCTGGGTGCGCTGGCTTACCGGCGCAGTCCCTCCCTCCAGGGGCCCGAGCGCATGCAGGGCCGGGCCTTCAGTCTGCGGCAGGCCCTGCTGCTTGCCCTGCTGTTTGCCGCCATCGCTGCGGCAGTCGCCTGGTTGCAGGGGGCGCTGGGCAGCCTGGCCACGCTGGGGGCGGCGACGCTGGCGGGCCTGGCCGATGCGCATGCCAGCTCGTCGGCTGCGATGGCCCTCGCGGCCCGGGGCGAACTGAGTCCGACCACGATGCAGCTGGCGGTGCTGCTGGCTTTCAGCAGCAACACCGTGGCCAAGATGGTGGCTGCATATGCCGCGGGCGGCGGCGCCTATGGCGGGCGCGTGAGTGCCGGGCTGTTGCTGGTGGCACTGTCCGCCTGGGGCGGCTGGTGGCTCTGGGGTGATCTGGCCTGAGCGGAACAGGCTCAGCTGCTGCCGCCGGCGCGAAACAGCGCCGCCACCATGTCGGACTGCGTGATCATGCCCACCACATGCAGCTGGTCGTCGACCACGGGCAGGTGGTGCAGCCCGCCATCGCTGAACAGCCCCACGAGGTCGGCCATGTGTGATTCGGGTTTGGCCACGCGGACGCGCCGCGTCATGATGTCGGCCACATAGCGTGCCGTGCTCATGACCGGCATCTTGCGCGGGTCTGGCGCGCCATGCAGCAGAAAGAAGTCGTGCAGGGAGACGATGCCGGCCAGCGTGCCGTCGAGGCGGACCACGGGCAGGGCCTTGATCTTGTGTTGCGACAGCCGCTCCCATGCCACATCGACCGAGTCGAGTGGCCGCACCGAAACCACGTCGCGCGACATGATGTCGCCGCACAGCACGTCGCCGAACTTGCGGCGGCTGACCTGCAGCTGGGCCCGCACGAGGATGGCTTCCAGGTCGTCGGGGGCAATTTCCAGCTGAGCGCCCTGGGCTTCGAGGGCGGCCAGCAGATCTTCGCGTGCCAGGCCGATGCGTGCGCTGGGCAGCGGGTCGCGTGTGCCATGGGGTTGTGGGGGCGGCAGGTGCGGATAGGGCCGACGTGCCAGCCGGCTGTACAGCAGGGCGGTGGCGAGCAGCAGCGCGGAGTTCAGCCCCACCGGACTGAGCACGTAGTGCCAGCCCAGTGCCGTGACAGCCGGTCCGCCCAACACCGCGGTCAGCGCCACGGCTCCACCGGGCGGATGCAGACAGCGCAGCGCCGCCATGGCGGCGATGGCGCCGCCACCGGCCAGGCCCGCGGCCAGGGCACCGTGCCCTAAGAGCTGCGCCACGGCCACGCCCACCAGGGCCGACACCAGGTTGCCGGCCAGCATGGACCAGGGTTGGGCCAGGGGGCTGGCCGGCACCGCGAACAGCAGGACCGACGACGCGCCCATGGGCGCGATGAACCAGGGGTTGAATTCACCCAGCACCAGCTGGCTGAGGGCGGCTGCGAGACCCAGACCGAGGGCGGCACCGAGGCTGGCTAGCGTCAGGTCGCGCCGGCTGACGGCGGGTTGAGCGGGCTTGAACCCGCCGAGCCATACAAGCAAAGGACGAGGCACCACGCCAGACTCCTCCGTTCAAACATGCAGGGGAAGGATGCCCGCGTTGGCACCAAGTACACGCATTTTAAAGGCCCCGGCGGTTGGGCCGGGCCGGCGGATCAGCCCGGGCTGAAGCGGTAAACGCCCTCGGCGTCCCGGCTGCGTTGCAGCCGGCCCTCGAACCAGAGCGCGTGCAGATGCGCCACGGCCTCGCCCATGGCGAAGGTGGTCTGGTGCAGATCGAGCTTGCGCTTGAAGAGCACGGGCAGCACGTCAGCGGCGCTGCAGGGTTTCTCGACGCAGGCTTGCATGACTTCGGCCAGGCGGTCGCGGTGGTGGTCGTGCAGCTGCCGGATGCGGCGGTACAGGCCCGTGAAAGGCTTGCCGTGTGAGGGCAGGGTCAGCGTGTCCTCTGGCAGGGCCTGGAACTTGTCGATGGACTCCAGGAAAAGCTGCAAGGGATTGGCCTCGGGCTCCATGTCGAAGACGCTGACATTGGTGGAGATGCGCGGCAGCATCATGTCGCCGCCGATCAGCAGCTTGAGCTCGTCGCAGTAGAGCGCGATGTGCTCGGGCGCATGGCCGTGGCCGCTGATGCAGCGCCAGCCGCGGCCGCCGACGGTCACCACGTCGCCGTCCATGAGGCGGCGGTACTGGCGCGGCACGCCGGGCACGAGCGTCGGGTAGTAGCTCGCACGTTCGCGGATCTTTTCCATGGACAGCGGGTCGCGCAGGCCGTGGGCCGCGAAGAACAGCGCCGCGCTGTCGCCGCCGAAGCCGTTGCTGCCGGCCGAGCCGATGCGCGCCAGGTGGTAGTCGGTGGCGCTCATCCACAGGCGGCAGGGATGCTCGGGGGTGCTCCAGCGCGCGCACAGCCAGTCGGCCAGGCCGATGTGGTCCGGGTGCATGTGGGTCACGATGACGCGCAGCAGGGGCAGGCCCTCGAACTCGTTCGTGAAGATCTGCTCCCACTGGGACTTGGCTTCATCGCGGCTGATGCAGCAGTCGACCACGGTCCAGCCCTCGCGGCCGTCCAGCGTGTCGCGCAGCAGCCAGAGGTTGATGTGGTCCAGCGCGAAGGGCAGGGCCATGCGGATCCAGCGCACGCCGGGGGCGATTTCCAGGGTGGTGCCGGGGCCGGGCAGGGTGTCGCCCAGGGGGTAGTGCAGTTCGCGTTCGAGTTCGTTCATCTTTGTGCCAGAATTGACGTTTACGTAAACGTCAATGGATGCGGCCCATTGTAGGGGCATCCCTGGCGTGGCGCTGTCGCCTTCACTACTCCGCATACCCCAAGAGCGATCCATGGCAATGACTTACAGCATCAGCGATCTGGCCAGGGAATTCGACCTCACGACGCGCGCGATCCGTTTCTACGAGGACATGGGCCTGCTGCAGCCCGAGCGCAGCGGCCCGGGCGGGCGCATCCGCGTCTACAGCGGGCGCGACCGCACGCGCCTCAAGCTCACGCTGCGCGCCAAGCGCCTGGGCCTGAGTCTGACCGAGGCCAAGGACATCATCGACATGTACGACAGCCCACGCGACACCGGGCCGCAGCTGCGCAAGTTCCTCGACGTGCTGGCCGCGCACCGCGAGCAGGTCGAGCAGCAGATGGCCGACCTGCAGGCCAACCTCGACGAGGTCAAGGCGCATCAGCGCGAGGCGCGTGCCCTGCTCGCCAAACTCGACAAGAAAAACGGCAAGTAAACCATGGCGGACGACCCCCAGGCCCGAGTGCAGGCCAGCTTCGAACGCCAGGGCATGATGCGCCATCTGGGCGCGCGCCTGCTGCGCGTCGAGCCCGGTCTGTGCGAACTGGCGCTGCCCTATTCCGACAAGGTGACCCAGCAGCAGGGCGGTTTTCACGGCGGCGCCATGGGCGCGCTGGCCGACATCGCCGGCGGCTATGCCGGCCTGACGCTGGCTCCCGAAGGCATGGAAGTGACCACCGCGGAGTACAAGATCAATTTCCTCTCGGCTTTCGAGGGTGGCGAACTGCGCGCCACCGGCCGGGTGGTCAAGGCCGGGCGCCGCATCATCGTGACCACCGCCGAGGTGGTGCATGTGGATGGAAGCGGCAAGCACAGTGCCTGCGCCGTGATGCAGCAGACCCTGGTGCCGGTGCCCAAGAACTATTGAAGGAGATTTTCATGAACCTGCCCGGACTCAATTTCCAGCTCGGCGAGGACATCGATGCGCTGCGCGACGCGGTGCGCGAATTTGCGCAAGCAGAGATCGCCCCGCGCGCGGCCGAGATCGACCGCGACGACCAGTTTCCCATGGACCTGTGGCGCAAGATGGGCGACCTGGGCGTGCTCGGCATCACGGTTCCTGAGGCCTACGGTGGCGCCAACATGGGCTACCTCGCGCACATGATCGCCATGGAGGAGATCAGCCGCGCCAGCGCCTCGGTGGGCCTGAGCTATGGCGCGCACAGCAACCTCTGCGTGAACCAGATCAAGCGCAACGGCAACGAGGCGCAGAAGAAGAAATACCTGCCCAAGCTCATCAGCGGTGAGCACGTGGGCGCGCTGGCCATGAGCGAACCCGGCGCCGGCAGCGACGTGATCAGCATGAAGCTGAAAGCCGAAGACCAGGGCGGCTACTACCTGCTCAATGGCAGCAAGATGTGGATCACCAACGGCCCCGACGCCGACACCCTGGTGGTCTACGCCAAGACCGAGCCCGAGCTCGGCGCGCGCGGTGTCACCGCCTTCCTGATCGAGAAGGGCATGAAGGGTTTCTCGATTGCGCAGAAGCTCGACAAGCTGGGCATGCGCGGCAGCCACACGGGCGAGCTGGTGTTCCAGAACGTCGAGGTGCCGGCCGAGAACGTGCTGGGCACGCCGGGCGGCGGTGCCAAGGTGCTCATGAGCGGTCTGGACTACGAGCGCGCCGTGCTCACCGGCGGGCCGCTGGGCATCATGCAGGCGGTGATGGACAACGTCATTCCCTACATCCACGACCGCAAGCAGTTCGGCCAGAGCATCGGCGAGTTCCAGCTGATCCAGGGCAAGGTGGCCGATATGTACACCGTGCTGCAGGCCGGCCGCAGCTTCGCCTACACCGTGGCCAAGAACCTGGACCTGCTGGGCGCCGAGCATGTGCGCCAGGTCCGCAAGGACTGCGCCTCCGTCATCCTCTGGTGTGCCGAGAAGGCCACCTGGATGGCCGGCGAGGGCGTGCAGATCTATGGCGGCAACGGCTACATCAACGAGTACCCGCTGGGCCGCCTCTGGCGCGACGCCAAGCTGTATGAAATTGGGGCAGGCACCTCCGAGATTCGAAGAATGCTCATAGGACGAGAACTTTTCGCGGAGACGATGTGACGGCCGGGGGCCCCAATTCGGCGTAGGCTCATGTCCGCGCAGCGGACATGAAGGCGCCTGGCGTCGGCCGCAGCCAAATTGGGGCAGGCACCTCGGAGATCCGGCGCATGCTGATCGGTCGGGAGCTCTTCGCCGAAACGATGTAAAGGGATGGGCGGCATTTGCCCGGACAATGTCGGGCATGCAAATTTCTGAACCTTCCCGCGGTCGGCGCTGGCTGGCCCGGCTGGCCTCGACCACGCTGCAGTCCTGGTCCCTGGTCCTGTGTGTGGCCTTGGTCCTGTTGCTGCTGCGACTGGCGCAGATGGCCTGGCACTGGCCCGAGGGGCTGGACGTCCCGCTGTCCGATCTCTGGGCCGTGATCTACCAGGGCGCGCGCTTCGACCTCAAGGTCTGTGCTGCCGCTGCCCTGCTGCTCTGGCCCGTCTTCATGCTGCTGCCGCCGCGCTGGCATGGTGCGCCCGCGGGTGTGCTGGCCGTGGTCTTCGTGACGGCCAGCCTGATCAATCTGCATTACTACGGCTTCTACAAGACGCCGATCGACCCGGTGGTCTTCGGTTTCTTCGAGGACGACACCCAGGCCATCCTCCAGACCATCTGGAGCGACTTCCCCGTGCTGCTCACGCTGGCCGTGCTCGCCGGGGCCAGCTGGGCGGCGATCGCGGCCAGGCGTGAGCTCTACGCGGCGCTGAGCCTGCGCCTCAACGAGGCCATCGCGATCCGGCGTGTGCCGGCGCTGCTCGTCCTGTTGGGCGTGCTGCTGGGGCTGTTCCTGCTCGTGCTCACCACCAAGGGCACCTTGCGCGCCATGGCCCTGGGGCGGCAGAACGTCACGGTCACCACCTCGCAGTTCCTCAACGACATGGTGCCCAACGGCGTGATCGCGCTCAAGTTCGCCTGGGACGGCCGCAAGGCCTCGCAGAACTTCAGCGATCCGCTGCTGGGCCTGCGCCAGCTCGGCTACGGTACGCCGCAGGAGGCGGCGCGCGTGCTGGGCCTGCCCGCAGGCAGCGAGGCCGAGGTGCGCCAGGCGCTCTTCGCCCCAGGCGGAACACCGGTGCCGGGCCCAGGCAAGCACCTGCTGTTCTTCCTCATGGAGTCCTGGAGCGCCGAGCCTTTTCTCTACCACGACGAGAAGCACTTCAACGTGCTGGGCCGTCTCGCGCCCACGCTGGACCAGGCCTGTCATTTCTCCAACTTCGATGCGGCCCAGCCCGGCACGCATCCTTCGCTCGAAGCCATCCTGTTCTCCACCCCCATCACGCCGCTGACGCTGGGCGTGCAAGGCCAGCGGCCCATCCCCTGGGCCGTGCCCCTGCTGCTCAAGCAGGCGGGTTACCGCACGGTCTTCGTGACTTCGGCCCAGGCCGGCTGGCGCGGGCTGGACCGCGTGCTCAGGACCCAGGGCTTCGACGAGGTGATCGACGCGAGCTTTCTGCAGCGCGCCTATCCCGATGCGCAGATGGGCATCTGGGGCGTCTGGGACCACTATCTGTTCCGCTACCTGAGCCAGCGCCTCAAGGAGCCCCAGCCCCAGCCCCTCTTCGTCTTCGTGCTGACAGCCACCAACCATCCGCCCTATGACCTGCCGCCCGGCTACCGGCGCGTGCCGCGTGACGAAGCGCGCTGGGGTGGCGAGCGCAACTCCAAGGACCTCTGGCCCAATCTGGACACCTGGCACTACGCCACCGACCTGCTGGGCGGTCTGGTGCAGGAGGTGCGGCGCGGTCCGCTGGCGCGCGAGACGGTGATCGCGGCCACGGGCGACCACAATGTGCGCAGCTTTGGTCTCTATGCCACGCCCGAGCGTCGCCATTTGATCAGCCAGGTGCCCTTTGTGCTCTGGGGCGGGGGGCTGGCCTGCGGGCCGCAGCGCCAGTTGCCGGCCGGCCATGGCGACATGTTCCCCACCTTGTTTCCGCTGATCGGGGTGGACGCCGGCTATGTGCGCAGCGGCCGCAACCTGCTCGCTCCCGCAGGGGCGCCGACCGCCGCGCCGCCGCTGAGTCTGAGCTATTACGGCCGGGCGCGCAGCACGCAGGGCAGCTGGACACTCGGCGACGCGGCCAGCTTTGTCTGCACTCCGCCCGATCCGAAGCGGGCGGACGCTTGCCGCTTCGATGCGGCCCAGGACGCGCTGGCGCGCGCCCAGCTGGGCCTGCTGGACTGGAACGTGCGCGCCGCCCTGCGGCAGGGGCGCTGAACTGCGCGAGAATAGGCCCATGAACAAGACCATCGATGATCTCTTCGCCCACAACCGCGCCTGGGCGGCGCAGATGGAGCGCGAGCGCCCCGGCTTCTTCAGCAGCCTGCGTGCGCAGCAGCGCCCCAAGTACATGTGGATCGGCTGTTCCGACAGCCGCGTGCCGGCCAACCAGATCACGGGCCTGGACCCGGGCGAGGTCTTCGTGCACCGCAACGTGGCCAACGTGGTCGTGCACTCGGACCTCAACGCACTCTCGACCGTGCAGTTCGCCGTGGAACGCCTCAAGGTCGAGCACATCATGGTCGTGGGTCACTACGGCTGCTCGGGGGTGCAGGCGGCGCTGGAGGGCGCGCGCATCGGCCTGGCCGACAACTGGCTGCGCCACATCATGGACGTGCGCGACCGCCATCGCGAACTGCTCGCAGGGCTGGCCGAGCCAGTGCGCCACGACGCGCTGGTCGAACTCAACGCCATCGAGCAGGTGGTCAACGTGGCCCAGACCACGGTGATGCTGGACGCCTGGGGCCAGGGCCAGAAGGTCGCGCTGCACGGCTGGGTCTTCGGCCTGCACGACGGCCTGCTGCAGGATCTGCAGATCAACGTGGACAGCGTGGAGGCGCTCGAGCCTGCCTACCGTCAGGCGGTGGCAGCGGTGGCGCAGCGCAAGCGCGCCTGAACGGCGCTCGGGGCCGGCCCGGATGTTTCCGCAACGGCTCGATGCCTCGGTGGCCTACGGCATCGCGCGCGCGATGCTCGACGGCTTCCAGCGCCACTACACGCTGTTCCGTGCCGAGTCCGCGCGCGCCCAGCAGCGCTTCGAGAGCCGGGACTGGCAGGCCCAGCAGCGCGCCCAGCGCGAGCGCATCGCCTACTACGACGAGCGCGTGCGCGAATGCGTGGCCCGGCTGGAGCAGGAGTTCCAGGCCGGCACCCAGCCCATGGCCATCTGGCAGCAGGTCAAGCTGCACTACATCGGCCTGCTCGTCGGGCATCACCAGCCCGAGTTGGCCGAGACCTTCTTCAACTCGGTGACCACCCGCATCCTGCACCGCACCCACTTCCACAACGACTTCATCTTCGTGCGGCCCGCGGTCAGCACCGAGTACCTGGAGAACGAGGAGCCGGCGGCGCGCCCCACCTACCGCGCCTACTACCCCACGCGCGAGACCCTGGCCGCCACCCTGGAGCGCATCCTCGACAACTTCCGCCTGCAGTGCCCTTTCGAGGACCTGCCGCGCGACATCGCCCGGGTGCTGGCGGCCGTGAACGACCAGCTGGGACGCAACCGGCTGCATGCCAACTTCCAGGTCCAGGTGCTGTCCAGCCTGTTCTTCCGCAACAAGGGCGCCTATGTGGTGGGCAAGATCATCAACGGCGACGCCCAGCTGCCCTTCGCCCTGCCGCTGCTGCACGCGCCGTCCGGCGGGCTGGTGATCGATGCCGTGCTCTTCGGCGAGGACGACCTGCTGCTGCTCTTTTCCTTCGCCCATGCCTACTTCATGGTCGACACCGAGGTGCCCTCGGCCACGGTGCAGTTCCTGCGCAGCCTGATGCCGCGCAAACCGCGCGCCGAGCTCTACAACGCCCTGGGCCTGGCCAAGCAGGGCAAGACCCTGTTCTACCGCGACTTCCTGCACCATCTGCGCCATTCGAGCGACCGCTTCCGCATCGCGCCCGGCATCAAGGGCATGGTCATGCTGGTGTTCGACCTGCCGTCCTTCCCCTATGTGTTCAAGGTCATCCGCGACTGGTACCCGCCGCCCAAGGAGACCACGCGCGAGCAGGTGCGCGCCAAGTACCGCATGGTCAAGCAGCACGACCGCGTGGGGCGCATGGCCGACACGCTGGAGTACAGCCTGGTGGCCTTCCCGCTGGAACGCTTCGACGAGGCGCTGCTGGAGGAGATCCGGCAATGCGCGGCCAGCCAGTTCGAGATCAGCGAGCGCGATGGCCGGCGCGAGATCATCTTCCGCCATGTCTACATCGAACGCCGCATGATCCCGCTCAATCTGCAGCTGCAGGAGCTGCTCGAGGCCGGGGCGGCAGACCCGGCCGACGCCGGCGAACAGGCGCAGCGCGCACGCCGCCAGCTCGAACGCATCGTGGTCGAGTACGGCCAGGCCATCAAGGATCTGGTGGCGGCCAACATCTTCCCCGGCGACATGCTGTGGAAGAACTTCGGTCTCACGCGCCAGGGCAAGGTGGTGTTCTACGACTACGACGAGGTCGAGTACCTCACGGACTGCAGCTTCCGCGCCGTGCCGCCGCCGCGCACCGAGGAGGACGAGCTCAGCGGCGAGCCCTGGTACCGCGTGGGTCCGCGCGACGTCTTCCCCGAGACCTTCGCCCCCTTTCTGCTGGGGCACCCCGTGGTGCGCGAGTTCTTTCTCAAGCACCACGCCGAGCTGCTGACGCCGGCCTTCTGGCAGGGCCACCAGGAGCGCATCCTGCAGGGCCATGTGCACGACGTCTTTCCGTATGCCCAGAGCCGCCGCTTCGCCGCGGCCCCCTGAAAACTTGACCGCGGTCATGTTCCGGGGCTGGCCGCTTGCGCTATAGTCCGTCTTGCCCGGGGTGCAGACCGGACCGATCAAGGTCCGGATCCGCTGAGACGGTGATCCGAACCCGCGAACTTGATCCGGTTTGTACCGGCGTAAGAAGAGCCTGACCCGCAGTCCGTCTGCCGCGTCTGTCCCCGCTTGCTGGCCCTGTGCCATCCACGGTTCGCGTTCTGTGAGCCGTCCTCTCCGTGCCATCCATCACAAGCAAGGAGAGAACGATGACCGCACCCGACAAGCTGAACCAGCTGCTGTCCCTCACGCGCGCGCCTTTGCCCGCATCGCGCAAGATCCACCTCCACGGCAGCCGCAGCGACCTGCGCGTGCCCATGCGCGAGATCGCGCTGAGCAATGGCGAGCGCGTGGTGGTCTACGACACCTCGGGCCCCTACACCGATCCGCAGGCCGCCATCGATGTGCGGCGCGGCCTGCCCCAGGTGCGCGAAGGCTGGATCGAATCCCGCGGCGACAGCGAGTTCTACCGCGGCCGCCAGCCCTACGCGCTGGACGACGGCCTCAAGCAGGGCGAGACCGACAGCCTGGCCGCGCTGCGCGCCCAGGCTGCGGGCCTGCAGCGCACGCCGCGCCGTGCCAAAAGCGGCGCCAACGTCACGCAGATGCATTACGCGCGTCGCGGCATCGTCACCCCCGAGATGGAGTACGTGGCCATCCGCGAGAACCAGCAGCGCGAGTGGATGAGCGCCTATCTGGCGGACCCGCAGCGCGAGGCGCGCCTGGCCGGCCAGAGCTTCGGCGCGAGCATCCCCCAGGTGGTGACGCCCGAGTTCGTGCGCGACGAGGTGGCGCGCGGGCGCGCCATCATCCCGGCCAACATCAACCACCCGGAACTCGAGCCCATGGCCATCGGCCGCAACTTCCTGGTCAAGGTCAACGCCAACATCGGCAACTCGGCCGTCACCTCGAGCATCGAGGAGGAGGTGGAAAAGCTGGTCTGGGCCACGCGCTGGGGCGCGGACACGGTGATGGACCTCTCGACCGGCAAATACATCCACACCACGCGCGACTGGATCGTGCGCAACTCGCCCGTGCCCATCGGCACCGTGCCCATCTACCAGGCGCTGGAGAAGGTGGGCGGCGTGGCCGAGGACCTGACCTGGGACATCTTCCGCGACACGTTGATCGAGCAGGCCGAGCAGGGCGTGGACTACTTCACCATCCACGCGGGCGTGCGCCTGCCCTTCATCCACCTGACAGCCAAGCGCGTCACGGGCATCGTCTCGCGTGGCGGATCGATCCTGGCCAAGTGGTGCATCGCGCACCACCAGGAGAACTTCCTCTACACACACTTCGAGGAGATCTGCGAGATCATGAAGGCCTACGACGTGAGCTTTTCGCTCGGCGACGGCCTGCGCCCGGGTTCGGGTGCCGACGCCAATGACGAGGCCCAGTTCGCCGAGCTGCGCACCCTGGGTGAGCTCACGCAGATTGCCTGGAAGCATGAGGTGCAGACCATGATCGAAGGCCCGGGCCACGTGCCCATGCACCTGGTGCAGGCCAACATGACCGAGCAGCTCAAGCATTGCGGCGAGGCGCCCTTCTACACCCTGGGCCCGCTGACGACCGACATCGCCCCGGGCTACGACCACATCACCAGCGGCATCGGCGCGGCCATGATCGGCTGGTTCGGCACGGCCATGCTCTGCTACGTCACGCCCAAGGAGCACCTGGGCCTGCCCGACCGCGAGGACGTCAAGACCGGCCTCATCACCTACAAGATCGCCGCCCACGCGGCCGACGTGGCCAAGGGCCATCCAGGCGCACGGGCGCGCGACGACGCGCTGTCCAAGGCGAGGTTTGAATTCCGCTGGATGGACCAGTTCAATCTTTCGCTCGATCCGGACACGGCGCAGAAATTCCACGACGAGACCCTGCCCAAGGACGCGGCCAAGGTGGCGCATTTCTGCTCCATGTGCGGCCCCAAGTTCTGCTCCATGAAGATCACGCAGGAGGTGCGTGAGTACGCCAAGACACAAGGCGTGAACGAAGGGCAGGCGCTGGATGCGGGCATGGCGCAGAAATCGGCCGAGTTCCGGCGTGCCGGCGGTGAGATCTACATCCCCATCACCCCCGGAAACACCCCTACGTAGTCCTCCTGACCTTTGCCGTGCAGGCCCGCTGGCGCGGGCTTTCGCGGCAAAATGGGCAGCTACGCATGCAGACTCAGGAGCACACCATGTCCGATCCCATCGTCATCGTCGGCGCCGCGCGCACCCCCATGGGGGCCTTCCAGGGCGACTTCTCTTCCCTGTCGGCCCATGACCTCGGCGGCGCGGCCATCAAGGCCGCGGTCGAGCGCGCGGGCATCGCGCCCGAGCTGGTCAACGAAGTGCTGATGGGCAACTGCCTCATGGCCGGCCAGGGCCAGGCCCCGGCGCGTCAGGCCGGCTTCAAGGGCGGCCTGCCCAAGAGCGCGGGTGCGGTCACCCTGTCCAAGATGTGCGGCTCGGGCATGCGCGCGGCCATGTTCGCGCACGACATGCTGGCCGGCGGCAGCGCCGAGGTCATCGTGGCCGGCGGCATGGAGAGCATGACCAACGCGCCCTACCTCATGCTCAAGGGGCGCGGCGGCTACCGCATGGGCCACGACAAGATCTACGACCACATGATGCTCGACGGCCTGGAAGACGCCTACGAGGCCGGCCGTTCCATGGGCA
>LNFM01013393.1_pt1 | contig 18343 bp, 24 predicted proteins | sample 596031 | NCBI WGS metagenome assembly LNFM01 (sample SAMN04254537, study PRJNA301005) | activated carbon metagenome | isolation source: dual media filters at the Ann Arbor, Michigan drinking water treatment plant | place: USA: Ann Arbor | reverse complement strand
AAACACACGCGCAGGGATATTCCCTACATATGTTTGACTCTATTAGAAGAAATAAGTTCCCCTAATTAGAAGAAATCTTTTAAGCAAATTTACCTTGCTTATTAAGTATGCGATACAGCGTAGTCTTGCCAATACTGTACTTGGCTTTGATCTCTTCAACACTAAGCCTACGCTCAGCCCGAATAGCATCAACAGTTTCTTTGCTAACTTCAGTGTGGTGGCCTTTCCACCTGCCCTTAGCTACCTTGTCTCGCATGTTATCTAATGCAGTACCAAGGAACAAATGTTTGCCATTGATGCAGCTAGGATTGTCACAAGTATGTAGAACATCAAGCCCGTTGATGCTGTCAAGCGTAACGCCGTTATGCTCACAATAAGCAACGCGATGCTGGCCCACATACTTGTGGCCAACTTTAACCCGAGCGTACCCACCACTGCTAAGGCTGTATGTGCTAACAATGCAATCATTCATAATTAACTCCAAATCAGCTATTATATCTTCCTTGCAGATAGCTTGTCAAGTGTTATCTTCTGCACTGTCATCTGATGGGAAGCCAGCTACAACCCAATCATTGTAGTTGCGTTGATCTTCAACAGTAATAGTATGCATCACATCACCATCCATCACATCAATCGCAGATTCAGCAGTTACTTGCCAATCATACATGCCTTTGATCTCAAGCAGTTGTTTGATGCGCTCCATCGTTAGAATGTCACGTGGCTTAGTTACTTCAGCAACAACAGCATCAGTAGTCTTACCAGCCGCCAGCATAGATAGCTGAGTCTTTGCTTGCAACTCAGCAGTACTTGTTGTCAGTATGTTAGTCTGCCTAGTCTTAGCTTCAATGACTGCGCGAATAACAGCATCACGATCTAGGAACGTACCAAGGCTCAACCTCTTACCACGTACCATTATCCTTGCTGAGTATTGCAGATAGACTACGTTACCTGCTAACGACAAACCAACAGAGACGCCAGCCGGCAGGTTATCTCTTACCAACTTAAGTGTTTCAGACATATCAACGTAAATTAAAGGCATGATGTTCTCCAGATTAGATTGATTGGCAACGTAGTTGCTAAAGGATCGCGTGGCTTAGTTACACTAAGTGATACAGTGTCTCACACACATTGAGCAATGTCAAGTGGTAATTAATTGAGTTGACAACTAGCCAAATGTGCCATGCGCCTAAGTTGACCCTACACATATGCGCCCCCTTAAATGGATGGACATTGTTATCTACTCATCTATGCTGTGTATTGTGAGTTACCAGAGTTTGGTGTCTTATGGGATTGATCTATATACCCCTATTAAAATAAAAAGAAAGAAAATAACAAACTACTATATACCATATAACACTGGGAGATAACAATACTATGGGATAATAGATAACTACAATACTATGCATATGAAAGGGGGTGAAAGTGTACCCCCTCAATTTGTGTCGCTGGCATGTTTGGCTACATAGATTCTACTGGTATTGCCACATATCAATTAACAAATACTCAGGCTGTATAGTTTTAGCTAACCTATCCGCACACCAATAGAAATCCAATAGATCAAGACTATTAACAACAACAGCTGATAGATAATAACTATCCCATGAATTGTGCATAACCTGTTAGTAACTTATCCACAGCATATTAACATTGTGAATCCGATGAACGGTAAGAACTTATTGAACCGAACAGCCTCAAACATAGCGAGGGTGAATGATCGATAGCCCCAAAATCCTATAACCCCGATCACAAGGTAGAACTGAAATGACAATGCAATACTTGAACACCACCGCAGAAGGCAGCAAAGCAGCAGCGCTTGCCATGACAGCAGACCAACGACTCATCACCGCGCGATTCCGCAATCCGGCACGCATGGCATCCGTCGTTATCTCTGCTGATGCTTGGAAAGCACTGGACGCAGCAATGAACAGCGAAGCAGCGGCAGCATATAAGCCACTGATGGCAGCAGTGCTTGAGACAGCAGCGAAAGCTATCCTGACCCGCCGGATTGGTGACATGCAGATGTTCCCAACTGAGATTGACACCAGCATCTTCTCTGCTGACGCCATCCTTGCTGAAGCCACTAGCGGTAACAGTGAATGGATGACGAAGGAGGAACTGACAGCAGCTTGGGATAACAGCGCGACTCGCAAGAAATTCACCACGAATCCCAACTACGTTAGCAATCAGGCATACCGCAAGGCAGTGGACGCTTACAAGGAGATGATCCTCAAACTGTCAGGCAAGACAACCCAGTATGAAGAGAGCGAACTGGACGTGATTGTCAGTAAGATGGACGCTAGCGATCTGGAGTCAGAGCTTGGTGCGTTTGTCCTGCGCCGCGTTGAGCAGATTCGCAACAAGCCAGCCAAGCCGGCATTCTCCCTTGATCTGCTGTAAGCATCATGGCAAAGCAACAGCCATTCAACTTACCCGCAAGGCTAGTTAATGCTGTTGCTCATTGGTATCCAGAATGCAAGTTAGTCACTAAAGAAGATTGGCTTGATTTCATCAATGAGAACAGCGGACACATACCTAACGTAGGCGTAACGATAGAGCGCAAAGCACGCGAGATACTAGCATCTAGCAGCTAACTACTGCTAGCTTCCACAGAAGAGCCCACCTAACAGTGGGCTTTTTTGCTATCATGTATGTAAGTGAGTGCTTACATCCGCCTCTGGCTAGTGTTCGCTACGCTCACAAAGGCAGGGGGAGGAGGCCCTTTCAGGGCTGCCTTCGGCTTGTATCCTATACCACCTTCCCGAAATTTCTAAATTTTTAAAGTGTGCCGTATAGTTCGTAGTAACAACTCATGTTCTAGCCTTGCTGTTTTCAAGGGTGCTGTGAATGGGCCATCTGCTAATCTAGCGCGCTGCCGGTATCATTCTTAACATGGCCCTCCCGGCAACGACCCTGAAAGCACGACATGAGCAACTTACTTGCTGGCATCTATTCCAAAGCAGACTCGCTGAAGCGTGCGTTGAATAACGCGCTGACTGAGCCACTGGCGTATGCGCAGCAGACTATTGGTTACGGTGTTGATCGGTTGAATCAGATGAGTGCAGACTTGGAAACAGCAGACAGCAAAAGCGTGCTTGTGAGTAAGGAGCAAAAAGCTGCTGCCAAGGATCGTGCAACAAACACCATGGCTGACGCAGTTGCTGGTGCTGGCATCATTGTCCCAGCTCAAGCTCTCAACCGCTCACTGGCAAACATTGCTGAGCAACTTATTGGCCAAGGCAAAGCTCGTGAAGCTTATGCAACAACCAAGATGTTTCTTGATCCTGCTGATGGAGTTTTGAAAGCAGTGATTCCTGACAACAACCGTGTATTCAAGAATCTAATGCCAAACTCTGTAGCAGGAGCTAAGCCAAGCACGGTGCCAGATATGATGGATACCAGTGACCTGCCAAGTGATCTGCAAAAGCTGTTGGCACAAACAACTGTGGTTCGTCAGAAAGATCCAGGAGCCTACTACTCTGCACTGCAGGATAAGATTGGCCTTGGCCCTACGAATTCTGACCTGCAAGGTAAATCAGAAATTCTGCATGAAGTTCAGCACGCAAGTCAGTACATGTACGACATGCCACGCGGTGGTAATCCTGACTTCTTCTTTGAGGACTTCGCAAAGTTCCAGAATGCACGAGCTGTTCTTGACAATGCCAGTGAAGGCATGATGAAGAATCTTACAGACGCTGACTTCAAGAATGGGCTGAAGTCTAAAGGTCCCAATGAACTACGATACGAAGATCGTCGCCAGCTGCTATCTGATCCTGCCTCTATCTCCAGTTTGCAGAACTTCCTGCTGACTCCTCGCAAGAAAGCTTATGAACTGTACGCTGGACTTCCTGGCGAAGTGGAGTCTCGGCTGGTTCAGAAGCAGTTTGAGACCGGCGACTACACAACCATCCCCAATATGCTGCGTGATACACCAGCAATTGAGATGACTCGTGATCCCAAGAACGTGCCGAAGGTGGATGCTGACCCAATCACTCAGGCAATTCTCAACAAAATCCTTGGTTACGGAGAATAATGTCATGGTAGACAAGCAACTTGCCATCAAATACATGGCGCAAGGCATCTCAACTGACCAGATTGCAGCTGCACTTGGCTGTGATCCCAGTTACATCAGCCAACTTCGTGCTGATCCTGAGATTGCACGTCAAGTTACTGAGCAGACTTCGTCAGTCACCATCAAAGATGCTGCATTTGACGAGCGGCTGAACACGGCTGAGGAAGTTCTGCTTGGCAGAATCGAGAAAACAGCTTTCGCACGCTAAACCAGGCGCGGCGCCGCAAAGATGGCCCAGTTGGCGCCCCAGTTACCAACATCAACGTCACACTCACACTGCCAGCGAGTGCTTTGCCACGTTATGTGGTCAACAGCCAGAGTGAAATCGTGGAAGTTGAGGGACAGACGCTGATCAGTGCAACTCCGAAGAGTCTGGAGTCTGTAATGAACGCGCGCATCAACAAACAACTGACTCCTGCTGTCACTGCAACTGACAAAGCTGAAGCACGGCTGGGGTCACTGATGCCGTTGCCCCCTCGTAGTCCTCGTCGTTCACCACTTGAGCTGTCAACTGACATGCTGTGACTCTGTCACTTAACTAAGCCACGCATAAGCTGACCAGGACAACAACGAGATGAACGAAACAGTAGATATCAGCACAGAGTCACAGGAAGCAGCAGCGTTAGCTAAGTCTGACCTCAACTTCCTGGGATTGCTGGCAGCCCCTGAGCATTTCATCTTCTCATTTCCGACATTCTACATTGCTCTGTTCCAGCTGCTCACCAGCTTCAAGAAGAAAGTAGAACGGTTTGCCATTGGCATTCCCCGTGGATTCGCAAAGACGACATTCCTGAAGCTGCTGTGTCTGTGGTACATTCTGTTCAGTGACAAGAAGTTCATCCTCATTGTCGGAGCGGCAGAGGAACTTGCAGTCAACACGCTTGCAGATATCTGTGACTTCCTCGATCAGCCAAACATTGTTGCTTTGTTCGGTCGCTGGAACATTGGGATTGAGGTAGACACGCAGTCACTCAAGGTGTTTCACTTCCGTGGTAGGAATATTATCCTTCGTGCCATTGGTGCAGGCACTGCCATTCGTGGTATCAACAGGAAGAATGAACGTCCAGATGTGATCATCATGGATGACGTGCAGAAGAAGGAAGATGCACCTAATGCTGACATGGCAAAAGAGCTGCTGACCTGGATTCTGGGCACTCTCTCCATGGCTCGTAGCAATCGCGGCTGCACCTACATATATGTGGGCAACATGTATCCGCAGAACTGCATCCTGGAGAAGCTGAAGAACAACAGTGAGTGGACCTCTCTGATCGTTGGCGGATTGCTGGCAGACCTCACATCGCTGTGGGAAGAACTGCGGCCAGCAGAAGAATTGCTGTCAGAGTACCAGGCACTGATTGAGATTGGAATGCCTGAGATTTTCACCAGTGAGATTCTGAACAACACAGAGCTCTCTGGCATGAGTGGCATTGATCCGCATAAGTTCCCCTTGCTGGAGGAATACTATATTGATGCAGACGCTGAAGGCAGTTTCATTCTGATCGACCCATCCTCTGGAAAGAAGCAAGGCGATGATTGTACTATTGAGCATTTCAGTGTTATTGACAGTAAACCTATTTTTGATGAGTTACTGGCTGGGACTTTCTCTCCTCTTGAGACTATCGAGAAGGCAATCCAACTTGGGCTTAAGCGGAACACTCGGCTTATCTGCGTCGAAGACGTTGCCTACCAAACCACGCTGCTCTTCTGGTTCAACAAGTACTGCGAAGATGAAGGCATCTCAGGCTTTGAGTTTCAACCTACGTCACCCAAGAACAGGAACAAGAACGGTCGTATCAAGCTTGGACTTATCCGTGTCCTCAAGGGTGAGACTGGTTTGCATCCGCGTGTACGTTCGCTGGTTATCTCGCAGACCGTGGATTGGAACCCCCTGAAGATTAACAATAAGGATGATATAATTGATGGAATCGGGTACGTTGAAGAAGTCATGCGTGATTATCCAGAACTCATCGTCAAGAACATCTTCGACACTGATAGCGACTCAGTAACTTCAGCTCACAGCGAAGACTTAGCTCTGCCGTTCTAATCCAACCACAGGTACCAGCATGGCCACCACCAAAATCAACATCGTCAACACTCTCACGATCAAGGAGCGGGAAGCTTTCCTGTTCTACGCAAAAGATCGTGCACGCATGGCAGAAGGATCACTCAGTGACTTCCGCAGTTTGCTGCGCTATCGTGATCGTGCGTATCAGCGTCAGCTGGATGTGACTGCTGAGCAGATCAAAGCTGTTCGTGCCAACATGCGTGGCGATGCACGTAAAGTGCAGAACATGACGGTGCCGATTGTGATGCCGCAGATTGAATCTGCTGTTGCTTACCAAGCTGGTGTGTTCCTCACAAGCTACCCAATCTTCGGAGTCATTGCTACTCCCAAGGCGATGTCTGCTGCCAATCAGTTTGAGACTGCTCTTGGTGAGCAAGCCATTCGCTACGGTTGGGCACGTGAGCTGATCAAAGTTTTCCGCAATGGCTACAAGTACAACTTTGCCCCAGCTGTTGTGTCTTGGAAGAAGACGCCACTGAAAGCAGTTGTCACTGACACCAACATCAGTGCTGCTGGCATGGCTGCCATCAAAGAATACAGCTACGGTGGAAACTGCATTACTGCTGTTGACCCGTACAACTGCTTCATGGACATGACTGTCCACCCTGCCAACTTGCACACTGATGGTGAGTTCTTTGGCTACAACACCATCATGTCTCGCGTCAAGCTGAAGCAGTTGATTGCAACTCTTGATGGCGCCAAAACTACGCAGGCAAAAGAAGCCTATGAGTCGCAGTTTGCTGGTAGCACCACTGACACTGGTTATGGCTTGCAATACCATCACCCAGAAATCAATCAGTACATGAATCTCGGTGGCACACATGCGCTGCCAGGTGCTACGAACTGGGGGTCTTGGATGGGCCTCAATGGTAGCAGCACCAAGTCGCGCATCAACTACAAGGACCACTACGTTGTCACGCACTTCTACTGCCGTGCAGAATCCAGCACGTTTGGTGCAACTGGCAACCAAGTCAAAATCTACCACGCCATCATTGTGAACTGGCAAGTTGTGCTGTTCGTGGAAGAGATGAACACTGCGCACGATTACCTGCCAGCCATCATCATGCAGCCGTACGAGGATGGCCTGGGATATCAGACACAATCCATGCTGGACAACGCTCTGCCATTCCAAGATATGAGCAGCGCACTGTGGAACATCTCACTGGAATCCAAGCGTCGTCTGATCTTTGATCGTCTGGTGTACAACCCACGCTTCATTGACAAGAAGGACATTGATCCTGTCAGCTCTACCAGCCGCATCCCACTGCGCAATGCAAACATTGGCAAGGATGCAAATGCCATGGCTGCTGCCATCTTCCAGATTCCGTATCGCGAAGACAACTCTGCCAGCAACTTGCAGATGAGCGACATGATCTCTGGCATGGCTGATCAAGCTACTGGGCAGAACAAAGTTGATCGTGGTCAGTTCCAGAAGGGCAACAAGACCAAGACTGAGTTCGAAGAAACGATGGGCAACAGCAACTCGCGTCAGCAATTGTCATCGCTGTCGATCCAGCAACAGTTCATGACTCCTGTTAAAGAGATCATCAAGAGCAACACACTGCAATACCAAGCAGCTGGCACCATCCTCAATCGTGACAAGAAAGAGGAAGTCGATGTTGATCCAGTTGAGATGCGCAAAGCCATCCTGGAATTCAAGCTGACTGATGGTATGTTGCCAGCTGACAAGATGATGAACGCTGAAACGCTCACCGTCATGATGCAAACTGGTCAAGCTATTCCTGGCTTCGTGGCAGAGTATGACCTCATGGGAATGTACATCTACTGGCTCAAGCTGCGTGGTGCTTACTGGCTGGATGAATTCAAGCGCAATCCTGAGCAGCAAGCTCAGTTCATGCAGCAAGTTCAGGGCATGGCAGCAGCACAATCTACTGGTGAAGCAGCAGGCCCTGCCCAGATTGCGGCCGCTGCACCAGCAGCTTAAGGAGTCGTCATGCCAGCTATTGATCCTGGGCTCAAGCAGCTGTACGCAGCTGCATTGCAGCGGCCAGAGACTCGAGAGATTCTCGACTATCTGACTGCTCGTGGTGTTGATCCACGTAGTTCGCAGCGCACAGTTCCCATGCCAATGCAAGCAAGTGATCGTCCAATGATCACAGTTGATGAGTTGGTTTACGATCTGACGCAGCGAGCGGGCCACGAGATTCGAATGCAGCGCAAAGAGCAACCAGCAAGCAAGTTGGCTGATGCTGTTCGCAAGATGGAAGCTGGTCCACAGTCTCCTGGACTTGTGAGTGGTGCAACTGACATGCGAGTTCTGCTTGATCTTGCACTCCGTGAGCAGCGTGCCAATCCAGAGGCACAAATGCGAGCAACTCCCTACCCCAAAAAGAAAGCAGGAATGCTGTGACACATGAAATACGCCCAGATTTGAATGGATCGTTTAACCGCCTCATCATGAGTAATGAGGCAGAGAAACTATCCATGCAGGTTTCACCGCTGTTCTTTGCTTACTTGCAAAATAAGATTGCAACGTACGCAGAAGCAGCGATTGAAAACGTGTTGCCTTACGACCCCGATCCAACTCGGCAAGTCAAGGCAATCGTGGAGCATGAGCGGCTGAAGAACTACGTTTCAGCTTACAAAGAGCTCATGGCCGAATTGACAGAAGCAGCAAAATCCACCCAACCTGACTCGGAGTAATTACCATGGCTTTCCTTACTGGCATCTTCAACAAACCCGCACCAGCAGCAGCTCCTCCCGCAGCCCCAGCAAACCCTGGCGGTCCCATGAGCGTGCAAATGAAAAACAACCCAGGCCCAGTGAATGCAGCAGCCGATCCTGCAAACATGACTGGTGCAAATGGTACGCCAAATGCCAGTGGGCCAGAAGCTCCGAAGCTTGATCGCTTTGCTGAAATGTTCAAGCCAAAGGAAGTTGATCCTGCTGCTCCGAAGCAGCCAGGTCTTGGCGATCCTTACTTGACGCCACTCGATCCTGCTGCTTTCAAAGCACAAGTGGCCAATGCCAACTTTGCTGCTTCGATCCCTGCTGATCTGATGGCCAAAGCAGTTGGCGGTGACCCAGCTGCACTTGCTCAAGCAATCAACATTGCAGCGCAAGAAGCATTCTCTGCGGCCACCACACTTTCGCACGGCCTGTCTGAGCACAGTGCTCGTACTGTTGCAGATCGTGTCAGTGGTTCCCTCGATGGGCGCATTCGCAATTCGCTCATCAAGGGGCAAAATACTTCTAACGCGGTACTTGCGAATCCCGCCGTGGCACCAGTGTTCAACGCAATCAAATCCCAGATCGCAATGAACAATCCCCAACTGGCACCAGCAGATGTGCAGCAACAAGCCGAACAGTATTTCTCCGAGATGTCGGATGCAATGACTGCTCCTCAGCGCCAAGCTGAAAAAGCCAAAGACGCTCCCAAAGTCCAAGACTTCTCGTACCTTCTCGACAACAAGTGACCATCACAGCTTAATCGCTAGGTCAAACTTTCAAAGGAATCAGCATGGCCGTCGGTCTCATCTCCTCAGCAACTCCCCCAGCAGATCTGAACGCAGTATCGTTCGCATCTGCAATCACCCGCCTGATGCCCAATGGCACTGCGCCTTTGTTCGGACTCACCAGTCTGCTCAAAGACGAAACTGCCAACGACATCGAGCATGGCTATTTTGCCAAGACGATGATCTTCCCTGCCGCAGTGTCTGCTGCTGGTGATCTGGTTGGCGCTACCACGCTGACTCTGAACGCCTACACTGACATTGTTCCTGGCGACATGCTCTTGAACGAGCGTACCCAGGAAGTTGTGCTGGTGTTGACCACGCCAACTGGCACCACGATCACTGTGCAACGTGCAGTTGGTACCGTGGTTGCTGCTGCTTTGAACGCTGCTGATCAACTCCGTGTGATTGGCAATGCTTTCGAAGAAGGCTCGCTGCGTCCTGCTGCTGTCAGCATGGTTGCTGTGCGTTACGTGAACAACACGCAAATCTTCCGCAATTCGTGGGCTGTGACCAAGACTGCTGCTGCAATTCCGCAGATCGCAGGTGCTGGCGCCGTCTCCGAAAGCAAGCAAGACTGCGCTGCTTTGCACGCACAGGCAATCGAGAAGTCTCTGTTCTTCGGTCAGAAGTTCATGGGCACTCTCAAAGGCCAGCCTTTCCACACCATGGAAGGCATCATCCCACGTGTGTTGGCTGCTGCTCCTGGCAACATCACCACCCTGGGTGCTACCACCAACTGGACTCAGTTCGAAGCTGCGCTTGACCCAACGCTGCAAACTGTGACTGACCCCAAAGGTGGCAACATCCGCACGATGTTCGTGGGTGGTACTGCTCGTCGTGTGATTCACAACATCGCACGTTTGAACAGTTCGTACGAAATCACCACCACGGAATCCTCGTGGGGTCTGCAGATCAACATGATCCGCACGCCGCGTGGTACTTTCGAGATCATCGAACACCCGCTGTTCAACGCCTACGGTGCAGCCAGCATGTGGGCCAAGATGGCAGTGGTTGCTGATCTGAACGCATTCAGCCTGGCCTATCTGCGCAAAACCAGTGATGCTGGTTACAACGCAGCTGGCGCTCTGGTTGACAGCGGCATCGATGCTGAAGGCGGCACGCTGACCACTGAGCTGACTTGCGTGATCAAGAACCCTGCAGCGTTCGGTGTGATCTACAACTTCACCGCTGGTGTGGCTGGTTAAGCTAGCAAGCTCCAACTGAATCGCCTCACAGGGGAAACTCTGTGGGGCTTTTCCGCTGAGAGCGCACTCTCATTCCAACCAACTTTCCAAAGGAGCCAATCATGGCTGTCGGTACCGTCTCTTCTGCTGCTGCTGCTGTTCCCCAGCGCGCAACTCCTCCTGCTGTTCTGCGCTCTGGTGAGACGCAAGCATCCACTGCTGCTGCTCTCAAGAATCCCAACAGCAAGACCTACTTTCACCGTGTTGCCGGTGCGCAGTTCATCATGCCTGATGGCCTGGCTCTGCAATTTCTGGGTGGCCGCCTTGTCACCGATGATCCTGCCATCATCAGCGAGTTGGACAAAGTTGCCAACAAAGCTGCCAGCATGATCTTCACTGAGCAGACTGGTATTGCTGTGGTCGTTGCACAAGAGCAAGCAGCCGGTGCTGATGCCAGCAAGACCCAAGGTGACGATCCTGCTGCTTAATCGCAGCAACAACAGGTGAGCACGCAATGACTACTTTTGCTGAAATGGAAGCTCTTGTGATTGCGCAAACGCGCCGTCCGGAGATTCCAGCAATCACACAAGCTGCCATTCGTACGGCAACACTGCGTGCTCATCACGTTGACTTCTTTCCGCGTGATCAGGTTTCTGCACCTGTGACGTATGCTGTTGATAGCTCTGCGAATTACTACGATTTGCCAAACATCAGCAGCACACTGCCGCGATTGAGGTCACTCAAGTTTCTCCATGGTTTGGACAATGCAAGCTTCCGGCCCGTGGAGAGACTTGAGTATCGTGATTCTGATGATGCCTACGATGCTGACGGCAACTTCCGTCGTTCATGCTATACGCTGATCGGTGATACGCTGCGTATCTGGCCGCAACTGCCAACTGGACGCATTGAAGCTTGGTACTACGCAAACCCACTGACTGCTGGACTCACCTACAACAGTTGGATTGCTGATCTGTATCCTGATGAAGTTGCTCAGTGGGCAGCTGGCATTGTGTGGGCACGCACTGGCTTTGCTGAGATGGCACAAGATACCATGCGTACTCACGTTGGTCCATTCAAAGAGATGCTGGTCGCAAGCCATCTTCTCGGTAACGTCGCTTGAGCTTTGCTCAATTAACATAATCTGGAGCAGACATGGCAACATACGTTCCAAACGCAGCTGATCCTACGCAGCCAACGGAAGACAAGTTCGTTAACTCAGCTGCGTTGGAGTTCCGCACTCTGAAGACGCAAGAAGTTCGAGGACTTCGCTTCCCTGCTACTGACGCTGCTGGTAACCGTGGCGAGCTTCCTACTGCTGCCAACCGTGCTGGCAAGTTTTTGGCGTTTGATGGAGTCACTGGTCAGCCAATTCCTGGCCCACTGCTGAATGATGTTACCATCACTCAAGCAAACATTACCAGCATCAGCACTGTGGCAACTAACATTGCCAACGTCAACACTGTAGCTGGTAATATTGCAAACATCAACACCGCAGTAGCTAACTTACCTGCTCTTGCTGGCAAAGTCTCGCAAACCAGTGCAACTGGCTCGGCTGTCATGCCAACGGGCACAACTGCTGAACGTGACGCAGTTCCAAGCCCTGGCTACACACGATTTAACACAACTCTTGACGCACTCGAAGTCCGCAAGAATGGTGGCACGTGGTCGCCTGTGGGTTCTGGTGCTTCTGGCCCCACGAACAACCCCATGTTCTATGAGAACGATAAAGTCCTCTTGGATGATTACACGATTGTTGGCACTAAGAATGCATCAATCACTGGCCCTTGGAGCATTGCTGCTACCAAGACTCTGACAATCGCCACTGGCGCAACTTTGGTGGTGCACTGATATGCCTTCAGTAATTCGTGGAAGCGATAACTTCGATACTGCCGGTGGCAATGCTGTCAAAGCATGGGTGAATTTCAATGGCACCGGAACGGTGGCAATTCGCGCAAGCCACAACGTCAGTTCGATCACAGATAATGGCGTTGGCGATTACACCGTTAACTTTGCTACGGCAATGCCTGATGCAAACTACGCGCCACTTCTGACGACAGTCAGCTTAAACGCGTCTAACAACCACGATAGCGCTTTGCTTGTACGCGGGACTCCAGCGGGGGGCGCTACCTTAAAAACCACTACGCAACTAAGGCTTAGTTCAGGCAACATCACTGCAGCCACCGCCGGGGATGTAGCTGAAGCTAATGTTGCTATCTTCCGCTGAAAGCCTACTATGAGCACCATCAAATTCAATCAGTGGCTCAATCCAGACAACACGGAAAATTACAAATGCCGTGCTTGGGTTAATTTCAATGGCACGGGCACCGTGGCAATTCGCGCCAGCGGGAATGTGAGTTCCATTACCGACAATGCTGTGGGTGATTTCACCATCAACTTCGCTGCTGCGTTTTCTGATGTGAACTACGCGGCGCTGGGCAGCGCGCACAACCCCGGGGTTGCCACCGGCGTGTTTAACGGCCCTGCTGCCAGTTCAGCCAACAAAGCCGTTGGCTCTTTTCGGGTAACTACTTTCGTGCCTTCATCGGGAGCACCTTTTGACTACCCTTTTGTCGACGCTGCGTTTTTCCGCTGAAAGCCCACCATGAGCAAACTCAAAACAAATACTCTTGAGAATGTCGCTGGCACCAAATCAGTTCCGGTTTCCACTGTAGTTGATGGCAGCGCAAAGGCGTGGGTTAACTTTAACGGAACTGGCACGGTGGCAATTCGCAAGGCATTTAATGTTTCCAGCATTACAGATAACGGCGCTGGCGATTACACCGTTAACTTCACCAACCCGATGCCTGACGCCAATTATGCCACCAACGTCACATTCGGCATGACGGGTATCACTGCCGTGGTTATTCTTGGCACAACCAGTTTGATTGCGGCAGCCGTCGGATCACGGCGTTTCAGTTCTAACCTAACAAGCACTGGTGCTGCTACTGATGTGGCTGAATTAAGTGTTTCCGTCTTCAACTAAAGGAGCTTATCTCATGTCCGACAAACGACTCATTTTCACCCGCATCGATGGCGGCCTTTCTGTCATCATCCCCGCGCCCGGCGTGGACATGAAACGTGTCATGCAGGATATTCCTGCTGACGCGGTTGATCCGCAGATTGTGGAAGTTGCTGACATTCCACAGGATCGCACTTTCCGTGCTGCTTGGAAACAAGAAGGCAAGAAGTGCGTGGAGTGTCCAGTCAAGAGCAAAGAGATTGCTCACGATCTGCGCCGTGCCAAGCGTGCTGCTGAATTCGCACCTCACGATGAAGTGATTGCCAAGCAGCTTCCAGGCAAGGCAAAAGATGCAGAAACTGAGCGCCAGAAGATTCGTGACAAGGATGCCAAGCGGCAACTTGCCATTGATGCAGCTGTCGACACAGCAGAGCTGCGCAAGTGCTTGGCTGAATAAGCCATGACTTTCACATTCACTCTTTACTGGAGCGATTTGCTGTGGATACTCTCGCTGGCGTTCTACATTCTGTGGATGGGGTACATCCTCACGATGGAGCTGAAGGAAGAATTCAAAACTCTTCGATGGGAAGTCCAGGTAGCTGGGCTGTTACCAGCGATCCTAAGCTATCTGCTGGACGTGATCCTGCAGATGGTGCTGTCGCTACTGTTCTGGGAACTCCCAAAGGAAGTGACCGTTACGAGACGGCTCAAACGTTGGAAATCGATGCCGACGATCGCTCCTAAGAAAGCTAAGTTTGCCAGCTACATTTGCAACAGCTGGTTGAATCCATTTGACAAGGGACACTGCTGAAATGTCTGCAACAACTGCGATCGATCTTGTGACGCTTATCCTAGGAGCGCTTGTGGCTAACATCTGGCTGGAGATCAAAGCTCTGTGGCAGGCAAAGCACAATCACACAACGGAGTTGGCAGCTCTGAAGATTCTTGTGGTTGGTGACTACGTCAAGCGGGAAGAGCTGAAAGACATCATGCGGGAAGTTACCGGCGAAGTTCGCAGTGGCTTCCAGCAGATTGAGCGCAAGATGGAATCCAACCTTTCGCAGTTGTACGACGAGCTGAAGAACAAAGCTGACAAGCACTGAAAGAATACCATGGCAGTACAACGGTTCAAAGTTCCACTGAACAACGCAGTGTTTCCGCTCGTCTCGACAAAAGCTCCACGAGCCGTATTCATTCCGCAGTTGGATTCTGCCCCACGTCTCGCGCGAGGGTTCGTTGGCTCCGAAGATTCAGTTGATCAGAACGTCGCGCAGATCATCTATGGTGAGAACTTCATGCCAGTCAGCAGTGGCGTGCGAAGTGTTGGTTACCAGCAGATCATCGCACCCACTGGCAACACTGACTTTGACAGCATCTTTCCTTTGCGTGACGTGGCTGAGAAGACTGTTCTCTACTCGCCATCCAGAGGAAAGAACTACGTCTACGATGGTGTGGCTGGTGCATGGTCGCAAGACCTGAGTGCTGATATCTGGGCACCTCTGGTGTTTCGTGCCAGCAGCATTCCAGCTAACAGCAAAGTCACGTATGCTTACGTGGATGGCAAGACTTTTGTCTGCTACTCTCGCTTGTGCAGCACTGGATTGTCAGCTCCAGTTGTGACTGCTCCAAGCACTTCAGGCGCTGGTGGCACGCTTGCTGCTGGTACATACTACTACCAAGTCACCGCACTTCTTGGGCTTGGTGAGTCTCTGCCATCTGCCGAAGTCAGCCGTGTCACTGTTGGCACGACTAGCACTGTCACGTTTACTTGGCCAGCAATCCCTGGAGCTACTGGTTACCAAGTCTACGGTCGCACGGCTGGGGGCGCAAAGCAACTGCTGGCAACTCTTGGCACCGTGCTGACCTACACAGATACTGGTGCAGCTGTGCCATTGGCGGGGACTGGATTGCCCACAGACAACAGTGCTGGCACTGACATGAGCATCATGGAGTGGGACAGCGCCACGAAGACGCTGATTCCTGCTACGCCGGTGCTCGCAAACATCCCATTCGTGCCGGGTGAGATTGATGGCATCTCAGCTTCCAACGGCTTCTTGCTTATCTGGTCTGGACTGTCAGTTGCTTGGGCAAACTTCAATGGCTCCCAGTTCAACTACATCAACTACCTGAATGGCAACTTCACTGGCTCTGGCAATCAGATTCCAGAAGATGTGAAAGGTAACATCACTGCCATCCTTCCGCTGCCAGGTGGCTTCCTGATCTTCACAACTCGCAATGCTGTGAGTGCGAACTACTACGCACAGTCGATTGCCAGCCCGTGGGTGTTCCGAGAAATCAGCAATGCTGGTGGTTTGGAATCCTACGAACAAGCTACGCTTGAGGGCAACCTTGGTGATGTGATTGCATACACCACTGCTGGTTTGCAGAAGATCAGCTTGAACTCTGCTGAGCCGTTGTACCCTGCATTGTCTGACTTCATTGCCGGTCGCAGGACTGAGCGCTACGACTTTGCAACTCACAGCCTGATTCGCGGCGGTACCTCAGTTGACTTCTTCACAAAAGTTACTGCTGTGTCCAGTCGCTACGTTGTGCTGAGCTACGGCTTCTTCCCTGGCGTTTACTCCTACGCAATTGTGGTTGACTTGTTCTTGAAGCGTATGGGCAAACTGCGCATTGTGCACAAGGACTGCTTCTACTACACGCAGGAACAGCTGCCAGTTGGCTTGACCTACTCCATGATGCTTGACGTGCAGTACAGCGATTTGACGCTGACTGAATACAGTAAAGTAACTGGGGCTGGTGAAGGCGTTACTACTGCTCAGCACTCGCTGTCATTCCTGCTGGCAACTGGTGAAGTGCGTACAGCTATCTGGTCAGACGATGCTCGCACAGAAGATGATCCAGCAGTCGTGATCATTGGCCGTGTGCAGCTGACTCGCAGCAGCAATGCTCAGTTCAACCGAGTTGAGGCAGAGGGCTTGGAAGCTGGCAATGTGTTCGTGACTCCCAGCTACAACGGCAGGGATTTGGATGCTACGATTCCACTGATTGACATTGAGCGCACTGCCAGCTATCTGTGTGCAGGTGAAATGATTGACTGCAAGAACTTCAACTTGGTGGTAGAAGGATCATTCGATCTGAGCACCATCATCCTTGAAGCAACAACTTCTGGTAAGGTGTAACCATGCCTCGCTTTGACCTACAATCAGGTCTACCATCTCAACCTGCTGGCCTGAGTGACAAGGACTTTGCGCTTGTCATTCCCCTGTATCGTGCTATTGCTGCTCTAACGCAGCAGGTGTCAGCAGCTACTGGCACTGTCACGTACGATACTGCGGAGATGGCGATGGCAGATCAGTTCAGCAAAGTACTGAGTCAGCGATATAACAAGGTGTTTGTGAAAGCATCTGTGGCTCTGACGTTTGGCAAGCTAGTTAATCTGCACTTGGTTGGGGGCAAAGTGGAAGCCAGGTTGGCAGACGCCACAACCGCAGTACTTCCTGCTCACGCCATCGTTGATGTGCCCGATGGCATTCCAGCTGGTGGCTACGGCGAAGTCATTCTCATGAATGGCAGGTCTGCTGGTATCGGCGGCACAACCTTTGGTGCCCGCTATTTCCTCAGCACAGTTGGCAATGTGCAGCTTGCAGTTCCATCAGCTCCAGGCAACTTGGTTCAGATCGTTGGTATTGGTCTTGGTAGTGCAGGTTTCTTTCTCAACATCATCCCTGGAGGACCGTAATGTCTCATTTCAAACTGTCAGCTCGCAGCAGGAAGAATCTTGAAGGAGTTCACCCTGAGTTGGTGAAGGTTGTCGAGCGTGCAATTCAAATCACTGATGTGGATTTCATGGTCACAGAAGGTGTGCGATCTGTTGCACGTCAAAAGCAGCTGTTCAATGCAGGTGCCAGCACGACGCTGAACAGTCGGCATCTGACTGGTCACGCAGTTGATCTGGCTGCCTGGGTTAACACGTCTGCGAATCGTGGCGAAGTTCGCTGGGATTGGCCGCTGTACCATCGTATCGCTGCTGCCATGAAAGTTGCTGCCAATGAACTTGGCGTCAGCATCATCTGGGGCGGTGACTGGAAGACTTTCAAAGACGGCCCGCATTTTGAGTTGTCGCGAAAAGTCTATCCTTAGGAGTTTGCATGTCCCCCTGTATTAACAGTACGTATAGTGTGTCATTAACAGCACCGTATCCTCGCGTTCGGGTTAATGGCAAAAAGATTGCGCAATCTCGTGTAGTCTACTGCAGTGCCAATGGAATAGCACTCGCAGCAATTGACGATAAAGTTATAAGGCACGAGTGTGATAACCCGCGGTGCATCAATCCTGCGCATTTACTGCTGGGAACGCAGCTTGACAATGTACAAGATAGCGTGCAGCGCAACCGCGCTATTCGTTCCCCCGGGGCCGCAAACGGGCGTGCTAAGTTGACAGATCAGAGTGTGCGAGAGATACGCGCAAGTAGCTTGCTTGGCATTCAACTAGCAACTAAGTACGGCGTGAGCAGTACGGTAATTAGCCAGATTAAGTCTGGAAAACTTTGGAGTAGTGTATGAGCGATCAAGCTGAAATCATTGAAGGTGGAAGTGGCTGGAGCAAAGTCGGCAACTGGCTCAAAGG
>LNFM01007964.1_pt1 | contig 18343 bp, 24 predicted proteins | sample 596031 | NCBI WGS metagenome assembly LNFM01 (sample SAMN04254537, study PRJNA301005) | activated carbon metagenome | isolation source: dual media filters at the Ann Arbor, Michigan drinking water treatment plant | place: USA: Ann Arbor | reverse complement strand
CTCCGTTGTGTTAGGGTTTTGTGGTTTTAGGCTTTCCTGAGTAGTTCTGCGGTCAACATCACGATCATGGCTTGCTTCAAGCACTCGTCATCCTCGCTAATGTGCTCCTGCCAGATGGTCAGAAGCGAATGAATGCTCTCGACGGTGCTGTCCCCACGACGAAGCGAGCGGCGAATACTCGCCACCCACTCTTTATCTTCGCGTGCCAGCGTCTTTGTTGTTTTCGAAACAACAGGCACAGCGCCGCTGTCCTCGCTCATGCTGCCTCCCTCACTCGCTGCGTGACTTGCACTTCGACAACTTCGTAGTCGGCGTTGACCATCCAGCGGCGCATCAGCGGCACGTATGCTGCACCGAGTTTGCCTTTGATGGTCTCAGCGTCTGCAATGGCAGCGCCTTTCGTTTCGTACAGCTCGGCTTTGTTGAAGCGGACTTCATTGTTCGGCAGCAGCCAGTGGATGCGATACTGCGTTGTCTTGGTGATCTTCGTCATTGTCGGTACTCCTACGCTACAGTTACGCTGAAAAAAGAAAAGACAGCCGGGGTGATTCCCGACTGTCCAAATAGTATAGCACTTAACGGTGTTTGGGTAAACATTTGCGGCGTGGATTTACAGCTCCGCTTCCAGCCGCTTTATCTCTGCCGTGATCGGGTCAATCGAATCGTTCAGCTCGGTCCATTTTGCATACTCGATAGGGAACTCCCGCTGGCGTGAACTATGGTTGAATGATTGCAGGTCAATTTCTTGCTCGACAGCGTCGCGGTCGGCAGCGATGCCTGCACGCTGCGCCTTGAGCTGCTTGATGCGCTTTGCCCGAGTGTCCTTAGCGGCACGTTCAGTATCTTTTGCCGCTCGCTGCTCATCGGCAGGCTTGGCTGCGTCCTTTCTTTTGTTGGCGCGGTACTCGACCAGCTTTTCCGGGTAGCGCAAGAGCGCGCGAACCAGATCAACCGAGGTCGCCGGGTAGAAGTATGCCTCACTTGCCTCGCCAAGTAATTGCAGATCGGCGTCGTTATAGCGAAACGTCACTGGCTTTGTCATTTCAATCCCCTTTCAGTTTGATTGCGTGCCGAGACGCGTTTCTATACCTAAAACCATGTAATGCTGTCAACGGCTATACGCCTGTTGTTTCCAAAACAACACTCAGGATCGGCGCGCAGAAAAGTAATAGGTACGTCGGAAGATGTTATGGAATAGATTATTCAATGGTTTTAGGGTGTTAGGTGATTGGTTAGCCTACAGGTGTAGGGCCATGTTGAGTGCTGGCGAAAACAAGAGAGGGGGGTTGCTGAGGGGGTGTTATGGTTTTGGGTTTTAAATTTTATAATAATCGAATGGGGCTCGCGTAGGGGGCTATATATCTAGATTAGTTTGAAAGAGTAATAGGTATAGGGCTAACAGACATAAAACCAAATAATATCAATAATTTAGAAGATTCTCCCAACTTTTGCCGGTTCGCTCACCCCCCTCAAGCGTAAACTCATATACGCTATCTAGCTTGTTGTTTTCAAAACAACAAATCGGTTTTGCTCTACTGGCAAACGGGTGCCCGTTAGCCCACCCCCACGACCTCACAATAATCCGTGCACCACTACAACTCGCCAGAGCGTCACTGGCTGGCGTTTGGGTTTCAAGCTACCCCTATAGCTACCCACCCCCGCAAGCCTATCAGGCGACGCTCTGTGAGCCTCACAGCGCACAAAGAAAAGCCGGGCACAGTGCGCACTGTGCCCGGCTGAATCCCCAAAACAAAAAAGCCGGGCATTGCTGCCCGGCTTCCCCTAGTCAATCGCCAGCTGGCGATTAGTCAATTTCAATTTCGAGTGTATCGAGTAGATCGTTCAACATTGCGTCAAATAACTTGGCGTTCTTATCGTGCACAAGAATTGCTTCAAGAGCATTTGCACGCCAAGTCTTTTCGCCTTTATCGCCGCCAAACAACTTTGCAAAGATTGCAGCGGGCGAAGCCGGTTTAGCTTCAACCTTAGTTTTTCCGGCCGGACCCTTGGGAGTGTAATTGATCACGCCTAATTCGCCCAATTCGGCCCGCGCTTGCTTATTGACGAAGTTTTGCAGATTGCTCTTGTGCTCTTCTTTTACTTCAACGCCGTGACAGAACGCAAGAAACGCAACCTTGATCTTGCTAGCTTCTGCCCGTGCCATCTTGTAGCCAAGCTTCTCCAACGTATCGCACACCGCCGGGTGCACTTGTGCATCATAGTCTTTTGCTGTCATGTTTTCATGCTCGGCCGCTTTGGCTTTGAGTAGATCAATCCATGTCGCTTCGACCTGACCGATCGTCGCGTCATACTGCGCCCGTGCTGCGTCGCGTGCTTTCTTGCTTGTATGCATCGCATTGGCGAGATCAGCGCCAAGTGCCGCGCCGGAATTGTCACCGGCTTTGCGAGATTTGTTGTGCAATGTGGTTGCCTTGATTGCACCCATTGCTTTGGACGGCTTCGAAACGATCTTCATTTTAGTCTCTCCGTTTGTTTTCGGCCCGCACAATTGCGGCCGAATCAAAAGATAACACACAATGGATTAACAAAACCCTAACACCAAATAACTTTGTGAGCCTATTATATATCTAATTGCATTTTATTTTATGGGGCTAATTGTGCCTGTTGTTTCCAAAACAACAAATTGAGACGTGTTTCGGGCGAGATTCTTTTATGGTTTTATGGTGGGGGGCACCCACCCCTCCCCCGCCGTGGGACCAACGCCCCCGACCGGCATACCCCCCTCCTCAATGCCTTGACATGCAGCACGACCACATGATACTCAATGGTCCCGTACACACAACCCACGGACCATAAAATGTCAAAACACGTTGGCCAGACCTACGGCCCTTACAAAGTCCTCAAGCACACACGCACAGACAAACATCGCGGCCCGTCACGCATCTCGTACGTGCAGTGGTTTCAAATCAAATGCGTCTGCGGTTTCACCGAAGAGCGGCGACTTCAAAATTTTCGAACTGTAAAGCACTGTACACATGACCCAATGGCGCAACTGGAGCACGCCGGTCTTTTTCACAACATCCACGAGCGCTGCTATAACCCCAACAACAAAGCCTTCAAATACTACGGCGCAAAAGGCGTGCGGGTGTGTGATCGGTGGAGTCGTACAACCGAAGGACTCCGAAATTTTTTAAGCGATATGGGGCCGCGCCCTAGCCCGCAACACAGCGTTGATCGCAAAGACCCGTGCGGCGACTACGAACCCGGCAATTGTCGGTGGGCGACAATTACTGAGCAGAACAACAACAAACGCCCGAAGTGTTAAGCACTTGACAGATTAGCCTAAAACCCCGTAATCATCGAGACATAACGCTCACCCTTCCCAAACCCCAGGAAACCAGTCATGCTCATCATCGCCCGCTCCTGCTCTAAAAGCTCCTCATGGTTCAACGGCGCAACCCGCCACTACTGCGCAACACACAACCACGAAATGACGCCAGAGCAATATCACTGTCAGCTTGGGCAGCTAGAATCCCAGATCATCGCGCAGGTGCAGCCGGTCGTAACATCACTCACAAACCGCATCGCGCAACTCGACAACCAGATCACTCCCTCGCTGCGGACCTTCGCAGAAAACTTGGAGAAGCTACATGAGCCAGACACCGGACCTCCCACCACAAAACCCTGACACTGAGAACGATGACAAAGTCATCAACCTCAAACTTGTGACGGTGCAAGACGAGATTCGCCTCGACTGCATCGAGCTGCTGGAGGACTACTTGGCTCTTGCCAAAGCCGGGAAGGTTGTGTCGCTCGCGATTGTTGCGATCAAATCTACAGACAACGTGTGCTACGGATTTTCTGCGATCCGAAACAAAGTAATGCTTCTCGGCGCTGCCGACATGCTGCAGAATCTACTTCGCGAAGAAATCAAAAAGCACTGCAACGATGATCTTGGCGAAGACGACGAAGGCTCACCCGAGGGAGATTCCCCCGATGCCTAGCGCTCTTGTGAAACAGATGATGGAGAAGATTAGTGGGAACCGTAAAACACGGACATGCTGTCCGTCGATCCCCAACCTATTACTCATGGACCGCGATGCGGACCCGGTGCCTCAACCCGAACTACACAGGGTATCAGGACTACGGCGGGCGCGGAGTTACGATATGCGCACGCTGGATGAAGTTTGAAAACTTCCTTGCCGACATGGGCACACGGCCAAACGGCAGCACACTAGACCGACGAGATAATACTCGTGGGTACGAGCCTGGAAACTGCGTATGGAGCACACCAAAGCAGCAGCGTGCAAACCAGCGCCCCCCTCGCGCTCGCAAACTTGTCAGCGGGAAATCAATTCGTGAGTGGGCAAATGAGTGGGGGGTGTGCTACAGCACCGCTCGCGACCGTATCCAACGTCAGGAATCAAATCATGGATAAAGAACGCGCTCAGCTTCTGTTTGCCTACAAGCACCTGCCTCCGCATCTGGCCGAGGTCTCCGAAGAGTTCTACATGCTCGCGATGTACATGTTTGACCCAAGCCTGCACATGTGCCCGATTGAGCGGACGGTCTCACTCCGTTCACTCTTGCTGGCGAAAGACGCCGCAGTACGCGCGAAGGTTCTCGGTGACGGAGTATGCTCGTGACCTTTATCGAACTCACTGCTGTATTGGTTGTGTGGTGGAGCAATGGCCAGCACACCATCTCGACGCACTCGCTAAATGATTGCTATGCAATCGAAGCTGCGGTAAACGAGCTGGAAGGGTCGGACCCGTCGTACGTGGATCAGCTCCACATTCCCGATGACTTTGTCACGGCGAACTCGGCGGTGTGCTTCGACCCGTTCCCGCCTGAATCCGAGCACGCAACCACCGAACCACCCAATCCTTGAGTGCCAAATGACATCGCCCCCAGCGCCACTTCAAGTAAAACCTGAGTTTATCGTGGACTTGGCGCTGGGGATTTATCCCCCGGACAAACTGTGCGCGAAGCACGGGGTGTCGGACTTGGAGCTGATGCAGCTCTACACCCAGGAATGGTTCAACCGGGCCATCGCGGAAAAGAAAGCCGAACTCGAAAAAGCCGGGTTTAACTTCACGGCCAAGATGAAGATGATGGCCGAGGACATGCTGATCGACGCGTACCACGCGGCCAAGCTCAGCGACGCAGTGACCCCCAAACTCGATGTGGCCAAGCAGCTAGTGAAGGTCGCAGGACTCGAGCCTACCCCTGCCGCGAACGGGAACCTGAATGCTCCAGGGTTTACGATCAACATCTCCCTGCCGAAAGCGTACGTGGATTCGTTGCACGACAAGAGCATCGTGCAGGAGATGACGCTCACCAGTGCCGAGTACTCGCACGTTGAAGAGCCGCCGACCGAGCTGGAAGGCGTGCCACCTGCGCTCGACATCACACCCGTCAACAACAAAGACCTGACCTGATGCCAGTATTTGACCCTACTGATCCCAACGGTCTGCCGTACCAGCCCGTGCTGTCGCTCGCGCCGTATTTCGCAGGGACCGCGATGCAGAACTTCGCGGTAGGGCCGGTCGGCTCCACGAAGACAACCGCGTCGATCATGAAGGTCGCGTGGGAGGCGGGACAAATTGCCAAGTCGCGTGACGGCATCCGACGCTCTAGGTATGCCGTGGTTCGAAACACACGCCAGCAGCTGCTCGACTCGACGATCAAAGACTGGCTCAAGTGGTTCCCTGATGGCCAGGGCGGCACGTTCCTCAAAACAGACATGACGTTTCAGCTGAGGTTCAATGATGTACATTGCGATGTTCTGTTTCGTGGTCTGGACGATGCTAACGACGTTCGGCGGTTGCTATCTCTGCAGCTTACTGGCGCGTTCATGGATGAGTTCCGAGAAATCAACCCGGACATTTTCAACGCGCTCACCGGTCGTATCGGTCGCTACCCGGACGGGCTCCTCGTCCCGCACCGTCCGCAGTGGGGCCTCGACCACAAGGGCAACCCGATACAAGGCTGCGTGAACGATCGCGGCAAACCGATGAAGCGGGTGTGGGGGTCGACCAACCCGCCCGACATGGATACGTTCTGGCACGAGTACTTGAGCAACCCTGCCGAGGGCGTCAACGTCACGATACAGCCGGGCGGCTTGAGTGCTGAGGCTGACTGGATCGACCTGCTGCCGACCGACTACTACGAAGATTTGATGGTTGGTAAGTCGCAAGACTGGATCGACGTCTATGTGCATGGCAAGTGGGGCAAGAGCCTCGCAGGTCAGCCGGTGTTCAAGGCGTTCAACCGCGAGCTGCACGTGGCCAAGACCACGCTGATGCCGCTCAAGTCAGCACAGAACCCGATCATCGTTGGAATGGATTTCGGGCTGAACCCGAGCGCAGTGCTCGGACAGATCGACATGTTCGGACGGCTCGTGATTTTCGCAGCACTCACCAGCGACGGCATGGGGCTCACGCGCTTTCTGCAGACGATCTTGCGGCCCTACCTCACGCAGCGCTTCCCTGGCATCCCTGTGGTCGTCGTAGGCGATCCTGCGGGCATCACGCGGGCGCAGACAGATGAGCGGTCGTGCTTCGACATTCTCAAGAAGGAAGGCTTCAAAGCCCTGCCCGCTCGGACCAACTCACCGGTTGCGCGAATCGCGGCGGTGGACACGTACCTGATGCGGCAGGTTGACGGCAAGCCGGGCGTCATCATCGACCCGAAGGACGGCCACCCCCTCATCAAAGCACTCGGCGGGGGCTATCGCTACAAGCTCAAGAAGTCCGGCGAGCTGGAGGAATCCCCCGAAAAGAATGCACATTCTCACGTTGCCGACGCGGCGCAGTACCTGTGCCTGCATGCAGACGGCGGGCTCCGTGGAACCCTGATGGGCGGTGCGCGGCGGGAGGTTAAAGTGGTGCGCCACGGGGGCTGGACATAGCCACTAGACGGAAGGCCGCGTACCCCTTAAGATGTTGGAAGGCGTTCCCTCTCAACATGCAAGGGTTTTCTCATGGTCGGTCTCCCGGTCCCGCAGCCGAATATGGCCGCGTCGCAGTTTGGCAATCCGATGGGCGGCAAAGTCATCTCGATCGGCTCGCTCCGTGCCGTGCCCAACAGCGTCATGCTGGAAGAAGAGCGTCGGGAAACTGAGAAGGCGCAGGCCGCGCCACTCATCCAAGGGCTCGCCGCGCACGTGCGGAAGCACTGGAGTCAGGCACGAGATGCCAAGCGCAACACCGTCGAAACTAGAATGCTGCAGAGCATCCGCGCCCGGCGCGGTGAGTACGACCCCGACAAGCTCGCACAGATCAAGGAGATGGGTGGCTCCGACGTTTACGCGATGATCACTTCGGTCAAGTGCCGCGCTGCAGCCTCGTGGCTGCGCGACGTGCTGCTCGCCAACGGCAGTGAGAAACCCTGGACCATCCGACCCACGCCGATCCCCGACCTGCCGCCCAACATCAACGAAGCCATCATGAACCGCGTGCTTGCGCCGATGGTCGAAGCTGCGATGGCTGGCGTGCCGCTCCCCGATGAGCAGGTGCTGGAACTGTTGGGTACCATGCGCGACCAAACGCTCAGTGAGATTCGCGCACATGCTCGTGTTATGTCCGAGCGCATGGAGAACAAGATGGAGGACCAGCTCGTCGAGGGCGGGTTCATCCACGCACTGAATCAGTTTGTCGACGACATCGTCACGTACCCCGCCGCGATCCTCAAGGGCCCGGTGGTGCGCAATAAGAACCTGCTCAAGTGGGAGCAGACGGCAAACGGATGGGAAGTCATCACGGAGAAGACGACACGACTGGAGTGGGAGCGGGTATCACCCTTCAACATTTATCCGTCAGCAGAGGCCGAGGGGGTCAACGACGGTTATCTGATCGAGAAGCACCGCCTATCACGCACCGACCTGAACGATCTTATAGGGGTGGATGGGTATGACGCTGGTGCTATTCGTATGGTGCTCGATCTTTATGGTCGGGGCGGTTTACGTGATTGGCTCTATGATGATGTTGGTCAGATGGAGGCGGAAGGTAAATCCGCGGTTCACACGATCACTAACCCCGATGGACTCATCGACGCTATCCAGTACTGGGGAAGCGTGCCAGGAAGCTTGCTGCTCGAATGGGGAATCGACAAGAGCGAAATCGAAGAGCCCACGCGAGACTACCACTGCGAGATTTGGCTCATCGGCCCACACGTTATTAAGGCCACGCTTAACTATCACCCCCTTGCGGAGAAGCCCTACTACAAGGCGTCCTACGAAGAGATACCGGGTGCTTTTTGGGGTAACTCTCCTTGTGATCTTATTCGCGACGCACAGACTGTCGTCAACGCTGCGAGCCGAGCACTTGTCAACAACATGGGACTGGCATCCGGCCCACAGGTGGTTGTCAACGTCGACCGCCTCGCGGTGGGAGAGGATGTCACCCAGCTCCGGCCCTGGCGAATCTGGCAGGTGACGAGCGACCCGATGGGCAACGGATCATATCAGCAGCAGCCCGTGTCGTTCTCGCAGCCTGACTCGCGCGTGGCTGAGCTTGCCGGGATCATCCAGACATTCATGGAGCTGGCGGATGAGTGGTCTGGCATTCCGAAGTATCTCACGGGTGACGCTCCCGGTGGCGCAGGTCGCACGGCCTCGGGCCTCTCGATGCTCATGGCCAACGCGGGCAAGTCGCTCAAGCAGGTCGTGTCGAACATCGACAACTACGTCATGCGTCCGATGCTGCAGCGGCTGCACTACTGGAACATGAAGTACGCCGAGGACCCGGACTTGAAGGGCGACATCAACATCGTTGTTCGCGGAGCCAACGCGCTCGTGGCCAAGGAAGCCGCACAGGTTCGCCGCAACGAGTTCCTGGCCGCAACTGCCAACCCCATCGACATGCAGGTGCTGGGCATCGAAGGTCGGGCCGAGGTTCTGCGCGAGGTCGTCAAGACGCTCGACATGGACACCGACAAGGTCATCCCGTCCGCCGAGATGCTGCGCATCAAGCAGGCCGTCGCTGCCAAACTGCAGGAAGCTGCAATGGCGCAGCAGGCGATGGGCGGACAGGCAATGCTCCCGGCTCCTGCCGGTGGCACCCCGGCACAGCTCGGCGGGCCAAGTTCTTCTGGACAAACTCTGGCAGATGGGGCACCTGTACAGGACAACTTTAGTCCACCTAGCATAGGGTAACGATGCCGAGTCGATCACACGGGCACAGTCGGGCCGCTAATGGTGGCCCAACGCCAGAGTATCGGTCATGGCAGGCTATGCGTGACCGATGTCTAAACCCCGCCAACAAGAAATATCCGCAGTGGGGCGGACGAGGAATTGCCATCTGCAGTCGATGGGACGAATTTGAGAACTTCCTGGCCGACATGGGAGAGCGCCCACCCGGCACGACACTCGACCGCAAGGACAATGACGGCCCCTACTCCCCACTCAACTGCCGGTGGGCAACTCCGGCGCAGCAGCGGCGCAATCAGCGTCAGCGAACTGACCTCGTACTTTACCAGGGACAGACCGTTCAGCACTGGGCCGTATGCTGGGGCGTAACCCGCCGCGCCGCTGCGTATCGTATTGCTCGCTTGACAGCGGCCTAACAACTTAGGTAATGATCGTGCTGATAAAACCGACCCGCCCATTTGTGCAGGCACTACACACAGTAGTACACCTCCCGCAATGGCGCGATATTGGCAGTCATCTCGAAATTGAGCTTCGCGAAACTTTGAAAGCCCTCGTAGGCTGTGCCGACCCGGTACAGGTTCACTACTTGAGAGGCCGGGCCGCGATGCTTTCTGAGCTACTGAGTGTCGCTAGTGATACTCGGGAACTTCTCAACAAGCTTGAGAAGTGACCACCCCCAGCAGACCGTTAAGTCGGTGCATGGAGACTACATGACTAACAAAGTTGATCTGCCGCGCCAGCTCCAGCGACAGCAGGAAGAGATGGAACAGTACGATCGGGATATTGCAGCAGCTGCAAACCCCGACCCTGCCACCCCTCCGGTTGAGACGCCCGGTGCCACGGACGGCCAGGATACACCGCCTCCCGCTCCTCCCCCGCCGCCTGCTCCTGTACACGACGACCAGTGGGAACAGCGGTTCCGCACGCTCAAAGGCAAATACGATGCCGAAGTGCCTCGCTTGCACAATGAGCTGAAAGAACTGCGCACGCAGCTCACCGAGCTGCTGTCACGTACCCCGAAGGTCGAGACGCCGAAGGAGCCGCCACGGCCGAAGGCGAAGCGAGTGACGGAAAAAGACACTGAAACTTTTGGCGCTGACCTCATGGATGTGGTGCGCCGTCAGGCAGAAGATATCGCAGCCGATGCCCTGGCGGAACTCAACGAAAAGGTCAGCACGCTCGCCGCTGAAAACGAGCAGCTAAAGCAGGCCATGAATGGCGTGTCGACTACGCAAGCCGCGACCTCCCAGGAAGTCTATTTCGGTAAACTGACCGCAGTCGTCCCCGACTGGCAGACGGTCAACACCGACCAAGGGTTCCTCACGTGGTTGGGCGAGATTGACGAGATTAGTGGAGAGCCCCGTCAGGCACATTTGAACCGCGCGTTCGAAAGCCTCGATGTGGAGCGCACTGCCAAACTCTTCAACGCGTACAAGCGCACCGTCACACCCCCGGTCCCGCCCGCGCCGCCCGCTCAGAAGCGAACCGAAGTCCAGCGTCAAGTTGCCCCCGGCAAGTCCAAGACACCACCGGGCCCGGCTTCGTCCGATGCAAACTCCAAGATTTGGCGCGCTGCCGAAATCGACGAGTTCTACAAAGCACTCGCGACGGGCCAGTACCGTAACACTCCTCAAGAAGCGGCGCGAATCGAAGCAGAAATCGACGCGGCGGCAGCATCAGGACGGATACGCGCATAGCGTACTCACACTGCGACTGCCGCTGGTCCTTAGTCCCATGAAAGGGGAATACCAATGGCAGTCGCAGTAACTGGTGATTTCAACACATCGCCCGCCTACTCGGGCTACTTCATTCCGACCATCTGGTCGGGCAAGCTCAACGTCAAGTTCTATGCCACCACGGTGTTTGGCGAAATCGCCAACACGTCGTACGAAGGTGACATCAAGAGCATGGGCGACAAGGTCATCATCAACAACATCCCGTCGATCACCATCAAGACGTACGTTGTTGGTCAGAGCCTGTCGTACGAAGTGCCTGCTCCGTCGAAGGTCGAACTGATCATCGACAAGGCCAAGTACTTCGGCGTCAACGTCTCCGACGTTCTCGAATACCAGTCGCAGCCCAAGCTGATGGACATGTTCACGTCCGACGCTGCTAAGCAGATGGCGATCGAAATTGACCGCGACGTGCTCCTCGGCACGTTCGATCAGTGCGCCGCTGCCAACAAGGGCGCAACGGCTGGCGTCATCTCGGGCGCGTACAACCTCGGCACCGACGTTGTTCCGCTTGTTCTGACCACGTCCAACGTCCTGCAGACGTTCACGGCTCTCGCATCCGTGCTCGACGAACAGAACGTTCCCGACACCGACCGCTGGCTGGTGATCACGCCGTACGTTCGCAACCTGCTCATGTCCTCGCCGCTCTCTCAGGCTTACCTGACGGGCGACTCGCAGAGCATCCTGCGTAACGGCCGGATCGGCATGATCGACCGCTTCACGCTGTACGTCAGCAACCTGCTGCCGTCTGCTGAGGCTGGCGAAGACTTCGACACCACGCTGCTCGACAACACCGATCGTCGTACCGCGATCATGGCTGGCCACAAGACGGCCATCACGTTCGCCTCGCAGATCGCAAAGGTCGAATCGCTCCAGAACCCGAACGACTTCGGTACGCTGGTGCGTGGTCTCAACGTGTACGGCTACAAGGTGATCAAGCCGGAAGCACTCGCCCTCGCTGTGTACGCGACGGACGGGACCGTGACGACCTAAGTCCCTCCTTGGGGTAGTCACACATGAGCACTGAAAGGGGCTGCATCGAAAGGTGTGGCCCCTTTTTTCATGAGAGGGCGGAACGTGGCAGCTCGTAAGAAACGATTACGGCACGGGCACCGATGCGGTGCGACATCGAGCGGGACGTACGTGACATGGCGAAAGATGCTCACTCGCTGCAAGAATGACGCGACCTACGCCCACATCAAAGTTTGCAAACGCTGGCACAAATTCGAAAACTTCCTGGCGGATATGGGTGAACGACCCGAAGGAAAAACACTTGACCGCCGCGATAACAAGCGAGGATATTGCAAATCGAATTGTCGGTGGGCGACTCCACGCCAGCAGGCCAACAACCGCCGCAACACTGTCATCTTTGAAGGCCGCACGCTACGAGAGTGGGCGGACATCCTGGGAGTTAATCACTCCACCGTACGCACCCGCTACCGCCGACTTGGAACTGTTCACCTACCACCCGCGAGGATCACATGCCGTCCAGCTCAGGCAAAGGCGAGTCCTTTGTCAAACTCTACCTCCCCGAAATCGCGCCGCAGAAAGTCATCGACGTCGGCTGCGGTAAAGGAAATCTCGTGCGGCGCTACCGCACCCCAGGCCAGCACTGGACCGGTGTCGAAATCTTCGAACCGTACATCGCAACGTACCAGCTCAAAAAGAAGTACGAGAAAGTCATCTGCGCTGACGCGCGAGAAGTCGACTACGGCGTCGACACGTACGACCTCGCCTTCGCAGGCGACGTGCTTGAGCACATGTCGTACGAAGAGGCGCAAGCCCTCATGCAAAAACTCCAGCGCGCTGCGCCGTGGGTCATCATCTCGATCCCGCTCGGTTACTACCCGCAAGGCACCGTCAACGGAAACATGCACGAGCGCCACATCACGAACTACTGGGATGCCGACAAAGTCCAAGAGAAGTTCGGCCCGTACGACTACTCAGCCATCACGCTGCCGGTAGGCACATTCATCTATCGGAGGAAGCCATGCGAATCGTGACCTGCTTGATGACGTGCGACCGGCCTGAGCTGACAGAGCAGGTCGTCAAATCCTTGATCGAGCCCGGCGAGCTGTACATCGGGCACACGATCTTGGTGCACGGCGATGACGCGTCAAGCTCTTACGCTAACCACGCGGTAGCACAGAACGCCGGGTTCAAGACGATCGTCCAAACGAAGGAGCGGGTCGGTGCGTTCGGGCTGCGCAAGCGGCTTATTGAATCTGCGGTCGAGCTGTACAACCCCACGCATATTCTCATTTGGGAGAACGACTGGCAGTGCGTCCGCCCGATCCCGTGGCGTGCCGCACAGAAAGCCCTGGACCTCGACACGTGGCAATTCAGGCTGTATGGCAAGCACAAGCAAGAGGACGGCACGCGCCCGGCTGGCAAGACGCACGCAGGCAAGAATGGCAAAGACCCTGGCTGGCAGAAGTTCGTGTCGAACGGGTCGGTGTGCGAGCGCGGCGATGTGCACTGGGCGACCCCGCCTGCGTTGTGCCGGGCTGAGGAACTGATGTACATCTTGCGTGACGCAACGTGCGATAAGGATATGTGGCTCAAGAGCGGCGACTTGTCGACACTCACGGCACGTGTCGTGGAGAACGTCGTCTGGCACGTAGGGTTTGAACAGACACCAGGATTTCGCAAATGAAGCTCGCCATCTGCCTGCAGTCATGTGGGCGTCACGACCTGACTACCCAAACCCTCGAATCATTCCACCGGTACAACGGGCAGCGGCTGACCGCACCGTTCGATACTTTCCGGATTGCTGCAGAGGATGGCGGTGTTGACCCGCAGAACATCAAGCTCGCGAAGTCGTACGGCTTTGTGGATGTGTCCCCAAGCAAGCGCCTGGGCAACACCCGCTGTCGGCACCACCTGATTCATCGTGCCTCAAAGATGGGCGCGACTCACGTCCTGCTGTGGGAGAATGACTGGGAGAGCATCCGCGAGGTTCCGTGGGACGCGGTTAATTACTGCTTCGCACACTCGGACATATATCACATGAGGTTGTGGCATGAGTGGAAAATTCCTCGCAAATATCATGCGTGGGTGGAAGCGGGCAGGCCGAAGTACATCAGCCGCCACCGTGGACGCAACGGTGCTGATCCTGGCTGGAAACTGCTCACAGGGGCACCAGAGCCGATCGAAGTCGGAAGCATTCACTGGTCCGCTCCACCTGCAATCACCCGTATCGACGAAGCCCTGTGGCTGCATCAGGCTGTTCGCGCCGAAAGCGGCTCTATCAAAAAGTCCGGTGAGCTTGACCTGCACGTTGCGCGAGTCATGGAGAACGTAGTCTGGCACATTGGCGAGGCGCGTCGCACCGAGGAGTTTAGACGATGACTGCCCGCAAAACACACGGCCTGTCCAGAACCGGCACCTATCAGTGCTGGGCAGATATGTTGCGCCGCTGCCGAAATTCGCGACGACCGGAGTACGTCAACTACGGCGGTCGAGGAATTAGTGTTTGTGCCCGATGGGAGCGGTTCGAAAACTTTTTGGCCGATATGGGTCAGCGACCCGAGGGCCTGACACTGGACCGGAGAGATAACGGAAAAGGCTACAGTAAGTCCAACTGCCGGTGGGCAACCTACCGCGAGCAACTCGCAAATCGTCGCCCGCAGAAGTCTCGCGCCTTATACGGCGGCAAAACAATCAACCAGTGGGCGCAGGAGTGGAGCATACCATACCATTCAGCAAAAAGTCGCCTCTATCGCGCAGGAGTGCCCCGTGAAACTTTCCCTAATCTATAGCTACTATAATTCTCCGAAGATGCTCGCGACACACTACGACCACTGGGCGTCATTCTCGACGGACACGAAGCGACAGATAGAGGTTGTGATCGTGGATGACGGCTCGCAAGTCGTGCCAGCCGTCGATGTCCCACGTCCCGAGGGCCTGCCACCGATTCAGATTTGGCGCATCAATGAGGATAAATTTTTTAACTGGCCCGGCGCACGAAATCTAGGAGCGCATGTCGCGCGCGGTAACTGGGTGCTTACGACTGACATTGACCATATAATACCTGAGCCCACCGTCCGCGCGCTGACGACAGATTGTGTGCCTGGGCACGCGTATAGATTTGCGCGGCTTGATTACCCGGCTTTGACACCGACGCTGGGCAAGCATGGTGAGAAAAAACCTCACCCAAACACATGGTGCATGGAGCGCGCCGAGTACAACACGCACCTGCAGTACGATGAATTTTTTTCAGGGCACTATGGCTTTGATGGGCTGTACCATACGCGAGTTGGTCAGCGACTAAAAATCATCGAGCGCCCGGATGCTATTTGGCGTGTCCCACGTGAGGCGGTATCGGACGCGTCGACTGACCACAAGGCACTAAAGGCCGCTCGGCCCCCGAACTACCATAAGATGATGAAGCAAAAGAAAGCAGCGTCGCCATCGGCAGGTAAAATCTTGGCGCTGCAGTTCACATACCAAAAGGTGATATAATGAGCTTAGCGGTGATTTGTTGGAAGTGGACGGGCTGGCGCGGGCAGATGTACCAGTCGCACCACGTCAACGTACTGGAGCACATGGTCAAGGAAAACCTCACGCAGCCTCACCGCTTCGTGTGCGTGACAGACGATCCCGAGGGCGTGAACTGCGAGACAATCCCGATCTGGAACGATCCCGAGGTTATGGTGCAGGGCAAGCGGCCGAACTGCTACCGACGCCTCAAGGTGTTTGCGTCGCACGCCAGAGACATCTTCAAGGCTGACCGCATCCTGTCCATCGACCTCGACTGCGTGATCCTCGGTAGCATTAACCGGCTTGTCACACAGGACGACTTCAAGATCATGCAGGGCAAGGCGTCACCGCTGAACGGCTCCATGTTCCTGCACACGCTCGGAACCAAGACGCACATCTGGAACACGTTTGGGTGCAACGCACAGGATTTGGTGCGGAAGCGCGAGATGCAGACCAAGGTGCGCCTCTATGGCAGCGACCAAGCCTGGATGAGCTACTGCGAACCGAAGGCCCCTGTCTGGACCAAGGCTGACGGCGCGTACCACTACAGCCTGCTCCAAGGCGATGTGCCCTCAGACGCTCGCATTTGCTTCTACGCGGGCGGCTTGAAGCCGTGGAACCCTGAGACCGCCAAGAAAACCCCACGCGCCCACGAGACCTACATGCGCCACAGCGAGGCGGTGTTAGCGTCAACTAGGTAACTCTTTCCAAGCGCCACAGCTTAAGATACTAAGGGGCATCAACTTCTCAGGGTGCCCCATGCCGATTACTGCTGCCTCTGTAATCACGCGCGTGCGCGAGCTATTGATCGGGACTGATGCTGAGCTGCTGCGCCACCTGTCAGATGGCCAGCGCGCCATTGCGCGTGCCGAGCCTACGGCTGTCCAGAAAGTCGCCACGGTAAACCTCGTGGCCGGTACGCGGCAGTCGCTGCCTGCTGATGGCGAAAGCTTGCTGACCATCACGCGCAACATGGGTATCGGCGGCACCACGCCGGGCCGGGCTGTGCGCATCATCCGTCGCGATATCATCGACGACCAGAATCCGATGTGGCACACGGACGGGCGCGTGCTCACAGTGTACAACTACATCTACGACCCGACTGACGAGAAGGCGTTCTTCGTGTACCCGCCGTCCAACGGCCAAGGGTCCGTCGAGTTGAGCTACTGCTATCAGCCCGCCGAGCTGACCGCGACGACTGACACGCTCGATGTGTCGGACATGTATGTGACGCCGCTCACTGACTACGTCATGTTCCGCGCGCTGCAGAAGGATTCCGACTTCGCGGCGGGGATGAACCGTGCGCGACTGCACTTTGATGCGTTCGTTGCGTTTGTCGACGTCAGCAGTGACATGGACGTGAACCCGAACCTGCAGACCATTCCGTTTGACCCGAGCAAGAAAGGCACCGCGCGATGAGCCAAGTTGAATACAGCGCGTTCCTGCCTGACGTGTTGCCGTACGTTCGGGACTGCCCCGAGTTCGTGGCGATCAACGCGATCCGCAATACGTGCATCGAGTTCTGCGAGAAGTCCACATGGTGGCGCACGTCGATGGAGCCGATCCCGCTGGTCGCTGGGCAGAGCGAGTATGACCTTGACGTTTGCGTGGGCGCGGCAATTGCCGCGATCATGTCGGCGCATCTAGGCCAGCAGCCCCTGCAGTTTGGCACCGAGGAAAAGCTGATCGAAGTAATCGGGCCTGACTGGCGTACGCGCGAGGGCCCTGTTCGCTACGTGGCGCACGATGGCGACTTCTCCATTATTCGCGTTGCCCACGTGCCGAACTACACACCAGAGGAGCCGCTGACGCTACACGTTGCGCTGCGCCCCATCAAGTCGTCTGTGCGCGTGCCCAAGGAACTCTACGAGCGCTGGAGCGAAATCATCGGCTTCGGCGCTCGGGCGCGGCTGCACGACACTCCTGGCCAGCCGTACAGCAATGAGAAGGCGGCCCGCGAATACCGCAAGTGGTTTGAGTCTGGATACGGTCAAGCCACCATCCAAGCCAACCGTGGTCGCAGCCGAGCACCGCTTATGGTGCGCCCGCCCCGTCTCGTGTGAGGAAATCATGGCCGCATATTACGACATCAGCATCGAACAGGGTGCCACGTACAATCAGCTGTTCGTGTGGAAAACCAGCGAAGGCGACCCTGTCGACATTACTGGGTTCACTGCACGCATGCAGATTCGTCGGCGCAAAACATCCGTCGATGCTGAGCATACCGCGACGACCGAGAATGGGGGCATTGAGCTTGGCGGCGTAGATGGGACGATCCGAGTCATCATCTCTGCTGCAGACACAGCGCTGTTTGATTTCTGTGGCGGCGTGTACGACTTGGAATTGGTGACGGGCGGAACGGTTGTGACGCGACTGATCGAAGGCGCGGTGACGGTGAGCAGGGAGGTAACGCGATGAGCGGTTCCGTAGTTGAGACGATCGAGCAGGAAGTCACCGTCGTCGAAATTATTGCTGAGGGCCCGCAGGGCATCCAGGGCTATAAGGGCTGGAGCCCGCAGCTGGGCGTGACAAGCGACGGCGAGCGCCGCGTGCTCCGCGTAACTGGCTGGACTGGCGGTGCAGGCGACGCGCCTGTGTCTGGGCAGTATGTTGGTCCGACTGGGCTTGTCGACGCTGTCGGTGACGCTATTGATGTGCGCGGCCTTCCGGGCACGGCCGGGTGGAGCCCGCAGTTTTCGGTCGTGATCGACGGTGATCGTCGCGTTCTGCGCGTCATTGACTGGACTGGTGGCGAAGGCCCAAAGCCCGCGACCGGACTGTATGTCGGTGCCAGTGGGCTCGTCGCGAGTATCGGTGACGGCATCGACATTCGTGGTCCCGCAGGCTCAATGGTTGGCCCGACGACTTCGACCGATAACGCCATCGCTCGCTTCAATGGTACTGACGGCGGCACGGTGCAGGACAGCTCCGTCTTTATTGCTGACGATGGCTCGGTAATCATCGACACATCGTCGACCACGAACGCACTGCGCATCACGCAGCGCGGCACCGGCCC
>LNFM01006881.1_pt1 | contig 18347 bp, 17 predicted proteins | sample 596031 | NCBI WGS metagenome assembly LNFM01 (sample SAMN04254537, study PRJNA301005) | activated carbon metagenome | isolation source: dual media filters at the Ann Arbor, Michigan drinking water treatment plant | place: USA: Ann Arbor | reverse complement strand
AACCGAGTCGGGCCGCCGCTTTCGTGCTGCCTGCCGCTTACTTGGCAACCGGCAGCGACGAGTGGTGCAGGACGATGCGCAGCCCGCCCTTGTCGTCACGCACATAGCCCCAGGTCTTGTCGACCGTCGTGACCTTGCCAGCCTTGTCGGTGATCATGACGTTGCCCATCGACATTGCCGTATCGCCGTTGAGATACAGCGCCGAATTTCGGATCTCCACCGAGCGCCAGCCCTTGAGGGCGAAGCCGGTGTCGGCCGGGAACGCCGGATCGCCGCCGACGAAATAGGCCAGGGCACCGGCGCGCGTCGGACGGAAAGTGTGCGGCGCGGTGGTCAGGGTGGGCTTGAAGAGCACCGGGCCCAGGTTGTAACCGTAAGCGGCGTCGAGCACGGCCTCGGCCGTGGCCTTCGCCTTGGCAAGGCCGCCTTGCTCGAAATCGGTCGAAATCTTCACGAGCGCCTCGCCCCAGGCGCGCTGCGCCGCCAGCACATCGGCCTCGACAATGTTATGGCTCGCGACCGGCGCCTTGGCACCCGAGTGAACGGCAACGTTGCCTTTGGCCACGGCATGCGTGCCCGCTGCGAGTCCACCCGACACCAGCAGTGCCAGCGTGAGATTGCGAAGTTTGAACATCGAATCCATGAATCAGCTCCCAAACGTGGTTAAGTGGACTGGAACGGGGAGCAGTATGGTCGCCAGGCCGTGGCCAGGCATTGGCCTTACGGCAGATGCCATCATCCGCCGAACGGCATATATACTCACGGCATGACGGACGAACCCACGACCAGCGTGCGGGCAATGCGCTCGCAGCTGCGCGAATCGGCGCGCGAAGCCAGTCGACTGCGACTGCTCGAAGCCGCCTGCATGGCCGCCGCAGACGAGCGCCAGCCGCAGTCGGCCCTGCGCCTGGCCCTGGCGCACGCGCAGAGTTTCCTCGCCGCCGACACCGCGGCCGCGCTGCGGCTCGAAGCCGGCGGTCTGACCGTGCAGGCCGCGCAGGGTTTCGCACTGCCGCCGGGCGCGCGCGTCGCCGCCGCAGGTGCGCTCGGCACGGCCCTGGGCGTGCCCATCCTCGTGCGCGAACGTTCGGTCAGTCCAGTGCGGATGGTGGGCAAGGAAGCCGCTGCGGTGGAAGTCCTCGTACCGCTGCGCTTTCGCGGCCAGGTCGGCGGACTGCTCGCGTTGTCGAGCACCGGCCCGATCGCGCTGCCCGATGCCGCCGACACGGTGACGCTGCAGGCGTTCGCAGCCATACTCGCGACCGTGCTCGAGGAACAGCGTCCATCACGCTCGACACGCGCGCCACGGCGCGAAGCCATCGCGCTGATCTCGCGCCTGACGGCACGCGAACAACAGGTCCTGTCGCTGCTGCCGCGCGGACTGAGCAATGCGGAACTCGCGCAGCAGCTGGGCATCGCGCCCGGCACGGTCAAGGTGCATGTCGAGCGGATCCTGCACAAGCTGGGCGCGAGGGATCGAACTCAGGCCGCAGTCCGGGCCGCGGAATGGGGTCTTGGCAAATGAATCTCGCTCGGACGCGCTGGCAAGACTGGTCCCTGGGCTGGAAGGGCGCAGCGGTCGTCGCCCTGCCGCTGATGCTGCTGCTGGCGGCGCTTTACTCCAACTACACCCTGCAGCGCGATATCAGCCGCGCCGACGACGACGTGCAGCGCACGCTGACGACGCGCGCCAACATCCAGGCGCTGCACACCCTGATCGCCGAGGCCGCCTCGGGCGTGCGCGGTTACCTGCTGACCGGGCGCGAGGAGTTCCTCTCGCCCTCCTGGAACGCCGAACAACGCATCCCGCCTACCCTCTCGACGCTGCAGCAGGCCATCCAGGATCCCCTGCAGGCATCGCGTCTGGAACACGCCGCGCAGCTGGTGGCCACCAAGCGCGCAAGCCTCGACAAGCTGCGTCGCGAGGGCGCGCAGCTTGCGCCCGAGGCGCTGCAGACGCACCTGCGCGCCAGCAAACAGGTGCTCGATGACTTGCGCACCCAGATCACCGAACTGGCCGATGGGGAAGCGCAGTTGCTGACCGAGCGCATCGCGACCGCTGCGGTCGCGCGGCGACGCGAGTCCATTGCGAATGTCGTCATGGCCATCGTGGGCCTGGCGGGTGCCGCAGTCGCGCTATGGATGCTGTCTTCGGGCATCATTCGGCCGCTCCAAACCGCAGCGACGAATGCCGAACGCCTCGCGAGCGGACTGCCGCTGATGCCGCCGCCGGTCGCGCGCGACGAGATCGGACAGCTCGCCGAGCGATTGCACCGTGCCAGTCTGCTGCTCGCCGAACGCGCCGAACAGGCACGCAGTGCCAGCCGCGCCAAGACCGAGTTCCTCTCGCGCACCAGTCATGAGCTGCGCACGCCGCTGAACGTGATCCTCGGATTCGCCCAACTGCTCGAAGCGGATCTGCGCGGCATGCCGGCGGCCACCAGCGTCGCGCAGGTGATCGGCGCCGGACGTCATCTGCTGTCGTTGATCGACGAAATGCTCGATATCGCGCGCATCGAGTCCGGCGAGATCACGCTGCATCCGCAGTCCGTGACGCTCGCGCCCCTGCTGCAGGAGTTGCAGGCGCTGACCACCCCACTGGCCACGCAGAAGGGCGTTCAGCTGGAACTCGTCGATACCGGCACAGTCGCCGTGGAGGCCGACCAACAGCGACTGCGACAGGTGCTGTTGAACCTGCTGACCAACGCCATCAAGTTCAACAAGCCGGGCGGCTCGGTTCGCCTGTCGGCCGAGCGAGACGACGCCCGAGTTCGGATCGCTGTCGCCGACACCGGTATCGGCATCGCTCCCGAGCAGATCGAACGCCTGTTCTCGCCCTTCGAGCGTCTCGATGCCGAACGGCGCGGCGTCGAGGGGACCGGGCTCGGCCTCGCGATCTCGCACCAGCTGATGAAGCGCATGCACGGCAGTATCGAAGTGCGCAGCGAACCGGGGCGCGGCAGCGTATTCACGCTCGTGCTCGACAGCGCAGAGCCCGCCGCCAAGGCAGGCGACGTCGCGCAGTCCTCCCAGTCGCACCCGTCCGCCATCGTCCGGCCACCGAGCCGCACGGTGCTTTACGTCGAAGACAATCTCCCCAACATCGCGCTGATGCAGGCGGTCCTGAGCCGCAGGCCGCACTGGCAACTGAGCATCGCGCGCACGGCCGGCGAAGGCCTGGACCAGATGCGCGCGACCCGACCTGATCTGCTCCTGCTCGACCTGCATCTGCCGGACATGGCGGGCGAAGCGGTGCTGAAAGCTTTGCAGGAGGACCCGATGCTGCGTGACCTACCCTTCGCGATCCTGAGCGCAGACGCATTGCCGGCAACCGTCGAGCGGCTGCGCGCAAGCGGTGCGGCCGACTATCTGACCAAGCCGCTCGAACTGCCGCGGCTGTTCGCACTGCTGGATCGATACGAATCATGAACGACAACGACATTCTCGCTTCGCGAATCCTGATCGTCGACGATCAACCGGGCAACCTCCGGCTGCTCGAAGACCTGTTGGGCAGGGAGGGGTTCGGCAACGTGCTCAGCACGACGGACTCCGCCCAGGTGGTCGATCTCTACACGGCCTTCGATCCGGATCTCGTGCTGCTCGACCTGCTGATGCCCGAACTCGACGGCTTCGCGGTGCTCGAGCGCCTCGCGCGCTGCCGGGGAACGGACGACTTCCGGCCCGTGCTCGTGCTCACGGCCGACGCCACACGCGACGCCAAACGCCGCGCCTTGTCGCTGGGCGCCAAGGATTTCCTGACCAAGCCGTTCGATACCGTCGAAGCGATGCTGCGAATCTGGAACCTGCTCGAGACGCGGCAACTCTACAAGCGCCTGCGCCAGGTCGTTCCCGATGCCGCGCCGCCGGCCCATTGGCGTGGCGGGGGATAGACTCGGCCGACAGCGCTCACGCAACGTCGCATCGAGTTGGCTGACCGAGGGTTTCGCGGCAATGCAGCCTGCCCGTGAAGTCGCTCGATTACGCCACCGGCCACAGGGCCGACCGACCGTCGTCGCCGGGAGGTGAGCCAGATCAGACTCAAGCCCCCTCTCGCAGCAGGCGAGCGACACGACGCTGTGGCGAAACCTCCCAGCGCTGCTTGAACTTCAGTATGCCGGAAGCGACTACCCCAAGCAGGCGAGCCACCGTTTGCACGCTTCCACGAAGCCGCGCGGGTTGTCGAGCGTGACGTGGTGATCGCAGCCGGCCACCTCCGCCACTTGCACTTGCGGCGCATGAGCCCTCACCTGCTCGACGATCTCCGGCGAAATGCGGTTGCTGCGATCGCCCCGCAGCAACAGCGCGGGAACCTTGATGCGCGCCCAATACGGAATGAGGTTTCTCCCGACGCGACGCGCATACACATCGCGGTCGACTTTGTTGCGCCAGCGCCCATCCTCGAACTGTCGGCCGCTGTGCTTGCCCAGATGGCGCACCATGTCGGGCGTCGCGCTGCTGCCCGAGGGACGAATCTTGTAGTTCGCCAGGAATTCGTCGGCACTGGCGTAGCTGCTGCCTTCGCGGCTGCCCACTGCGTTCATGCTGGCGATGCGCTCCTCGGGCATGTTGAGCGAGGAATCGACCACGATGAACGCTCGCGCGCGGCCGGGATAGGTTGCCGCGTAAACGGTCGACACCAACCCGCCCATGGAATGGCCGACGAGAACGAAATCGCGCAAGTCGAGCTTTTCGGCAAGTTCGTGCAAGTCGGCGGCGTAACGATCGTAGTTGTAATCGGGGCTCTGCGAACGATCCCATTCGCTGTCGCCATGGCCGCGCAGATCCGGTGCCAGCACGTGATACTCGTCGATCAATCCGGACGCGACGAAATCGAACCAGTGCGCGTGCGCTGCGCTCCCGTGCACGCACAGCATCTGCGGCTTGCCGGCCGTGCCGTAGTCCTGCACGTGGATCTTCAGCCCCCCGACTTCGACGTAGCGATCGGCATAAGGTGCGGGCTCCAGGGCCGCGGTGCTATTGGACTGGTTCGACATCGTTGCGCTTACACTCCCTTCCGGGTTAGCTGGTCTTCAAGAAGCCTTCCACCCCGCCTCGATGGAACTCGCCGGATGGTCCGCATGATTTTGCGGCGTTCGATGCGGGACCTCGATCGCCTCGAGGTTTCGCTCACGCGACTTGGCTCCGCCATCGTGGGCGGTCAGGTCGGCCCGGCAATCACGCGCGAGGCGCGCCGGTACCCATGCCAGTCAAGCCATATTTCACCGGCCGGGACTGTAGCGTGCGCCCGGTGCAGCGGTCAACATCGCGAAAATCGATGCGGCTTGCGCCCGATCGACGCTGAGGCGGGGACATCGCGATGCTCGGGGCATGCGTCGGGCAGTCGACCTCGCGTGCCTGACCCGTCATGCACGGCGCGGTGATCGTATTCGGGCCTGTCGGACGAGACGCCCGTCTGCCTTCCGGATCCCGGCAACGATCTATGATGCCTGCATCTCGGTGATGAACGGGACCCGTCGTACCCTCGTCTGACGGAAAAGCTGGCTTCCTGGGATACGCGAATACGGACGCATGCGTACTAGCGCCTGTGCCACCCGACCGTTCGCGCGTCGTCCGAGAGGTCGGCGTCTGAGCAGCATCGCGTCGGCGGGTGACATGATCGGGAGCCGACGTTCATGGCCGAGCTTGTCCCTCGGACCAATCGCATGGAGAAGACCCGCCCTGCCCCGGTGCTGACTGCCCGAGCGCAGCAGGCGACACGGCGCAATTCTCGGCGCCCGACTTCCTGGCCGAGGCGCGCCCATGCAAGCACTGCAAAATAATAAATATCTGATTATTCGTGGACTTTCGCGTACCATTGGCACTCATGGGCGACGAGTGCCAGTATTCGCGCCCGCCCACCGAGGAGCACGCAGCATGAAAATCCGCCCCCTGCACGATCGCCTGATCGTCAAACGCATGGACGAAGAACGCAAAACCGCCTCGGGCATCGTCATTCCCGACTCGGCCGCCGAGAAGCCGGACCAGGGCGAAGTCCTGGCCATCGGCACCGGCAAGGTCATGGAAGACGGCAAGGTCACCCCGCTCGACGTGAAGGTCGGCGACCGGGTTCTGTTCGGCAAGTACGCCGGTCAGACCGTGAGGGTGAAGGGCGAGGAACTGCTCGTCATGCGCGAAGAAGACATCATGGGTGTGATCGAAGGCAAGTAGCCCTACCGGGCCCACCCGGACCGGCGCTCGCACGTGCGGCTGCGATACCCGCAGCCCGGCGAACCCGGCCCGCATCAGAATCCACAGGAGATAGGCATGTCAGCCAAAGACGTCAGGTTCCACAACAACGCGCGCAGCAAGATCGTCGCGGGCGTGAACATCCTCGCCGATGCAGTCAAGGTCACCCTCGGCCCCAAGGGGCGCAACGTCGTGCTTGAGCGCTCCTTCGGCGCCCCCACGGTGACCAAGGACGGCGTGTCGGTCGCCAAGGAAATCGAACTGAAGGACAAGTTCGAGAACATGGGCGCACAACTGGTCAAGGAAGTCGCTTCCAAGACCTCCGACGTGGCCGGCGACGGCACCACGACGGCAACCGTGCTCGCGCAGGCGATCGTGCAGGAAGGCATGAAGTACGTCGCCGCCGGCATGAACCCGATGGACCTCAAGCGCGGCATCGACAAGGCCGTCCTCGCGACGGTCGAGGAACTGCGCAAGATCTCCAAGCCTTGCACGACCAACAAGGAAATCGCCCAAGTCGGTTCCATCTCCGCGAATGCCGATGAAGCGATCGGCAAGATCATCGCCGATGCGATGGACAAGGTGGGCAAGGAAGGCGTGATCACGGTCGAGGACGGCAAGACCCTGGTCAACGAACTCGAGTTCGTCGAGGGCATGCAGTTCGACCGCGGCTATCTCTCGCCTTACTTCATCAACACCCCCGAGAAGCAGATCGCCGTGCTGGATGATCCGTTCGTACTTCTCTACGACAAGAAGATCTCGAACATCCGCGACCTGCTGCCCCTGCTCGAACAAGTGGCGAAATCGGGCAAGCCGCTGCTGATCATCGCCGAGGACGTCGACAGCGAAGCCCTCGCCACGCTCGTGGTGAACGGCATCCGCGGCATCCTGAAGACCTGCGCCGTGAAGGCGCCTGGCTTCGGCGACCGCCGCAAGGCGATGCTGGAAGACATGGCTGTCCTGCTGGGCGGCAACGTGATCTCCGAAGAGCTGGGCCTGAAGCTGGAGAACGTGACGCTGAAGGACCTCGGCCGCGCGAAGCGGGCTGAGATCGGCAAGGACAACACCACCCTCATCGACGGCGCAGGCGAGAAGGCAGGGCTCGAGGCCCGCATCAAGACGATACGCGCGCAGCTCGAGGACACTACCAGCGACTACGACCGCGAGAAATTGCAGGAGCGTGTCGCGAAGCTGGCAGGCGGTGTGGCGCTGATCCGCGTCGGTGCCGCGACCGAAATGGAAATGAAGGAAAAGAAGGCCCGCGTCGAAGACGCGCTGCATGCGACCCGTGCTGCCGTCGAAGAAGGCATCGTGGTCGGCGGCGGTGTCGCGCTGATTCGCTGCTGCGAGGCGGTCGCGAAAGTGAAGGGCGAGAACCACGACCAGGACAGCGGCGTGAAGATCGTGCTGCGCGCACTGGAAGAGCCGTTGCGACAAATCGTCGCCAACACCGGCGACGAACCCTCCGTCGTGCTCAACAAGGTCGCCGAAGGCAAGGGCAATTTCGGCTACAACGCACTGACCGGCGAGTATGGGGATCTGGTGAAGATGGGCGTGCTCGACCCGACGAAGGTCACACGCTATGCGCTGCAGAATGCCGCGTCGGTGGCGGGCCTGATCCTGACCACGGCCGCGATGATCGCCGAGTCGCCCCGCGAGGAGTCTGCGGGCGGTGACCTGGGTGGAATGGGCGGCATGGGCGGCATGGGTGGCATGGGTGGGATGGGCGGCATGGGCATGTAGTCCGCGCCCCGACCGAGCGCTCCCAACGTTCGGTCGACGATGCCGCTACGGCGGCGTCGGATCGGCTGCAGGAGAGAAACCCCGCGCGAGCGGGGTTTTCTTTTTGCCAATGCGCCCCGCCCCATTCGGCCCCAAGCGCTTGTCGGAAGACGCGGGCAGGCCAGGTTCCACCGAGCGCGTCAACTACGCGCGCAGCGCAGCTGACCTAGAAGTACAACCAAGATCACCGGATCATCATGGCCGAGCCGCGCAGGCGATGCCGACCGCAAGGCGCCTTACGGGCCTGCCCTCGGTCCGAGCCCGGCCCTGACCTTATCGCACGTACCACCCTAAACATGCGCGTGGCGCGGTCGATAAGCGCCCTAACTCAGTGCGCGACACGACAGCGTCCTGGCCGGCATCGGGGCCTGCACGCGAATGTCGGCGAGCACGGGACGAACGAACGACGAGCCTAGGCACGGAACGAGCGACGGCGACACCTCGCAGCCACCGTGCATCCATCCGATCCAGCCGCCCAAGAGGGACATCTATGTTCTGGTCCGCCATGACACTCGGAACCCGCAAGAAGAACGACGGCAGCCTCCTCGCCGATCTCCGAGCACAATTCGCCGCCATCGACAGGGCTCAAGCCATCATCGAGTTTTCGCTCGACGGCACGATCCTTCACGCCAACGAGAATTTCTGCGAGGCGATGGGTTACGCGCTCGACGAGATCCAGGGCAGGCACCACCGGATGTTCGCCGAGCCCGCGTACGCGGCGAGCACGGAATACCGGGCATTCTGGGAGAAGCTCGGCCGCGGCGAGTACCACGCCGGCCAGTACAAGCGCCTGGCCAAGGGCGGCCGGGAGATCTGGATCCAGGCGACCTACAACCCCATCTTCGATGCGAGCGGCAAGGCGTACAAGGTCGTCAAGTTCGCCACCGACATCACCGCGGAAAGACTCAAGACCGCGAACTACGAGGGCCAACTCGACGCCATCGGCAAAGCTCAGGCGGTTATCGAGTTCTGCCTGGACGGCACCATCCTCACTGCCAACGACAACTTCTGCAAGGCCATGGGATACGCGCTGAGCGAGATCCAGGGCAGGCATCACCGTATGTTCGCCGAACCCGGGTACGCGGCGAGCGCGGAATACCGGGCGTTTTGGGAGAAGCTCGGCCGCGGCGAATTCCATGCCGGCCAGTACAAGCGCCTGGCCAAGGGCGGCCGGGAGATCTGGATCCAGGCGACCTACAACCCCATCCTCGACATGAACGGCAAGCCGTTCAAGGTCGTCAAGTACGCCACGGACGTCACCGAGCAGGTGCGGGCCGCGGCTGCGATGCGGGAAGCCGTTGAGCAGACCCGGGCCGTCGCGAACGCCGCCCAAGTTGGCGACCTCACGCAGCGCGTGCCCATGACGGGCAAGACGGATGAACTCGAGATGCTGTGCGCCGGCGTCAACTCGATCGTCGAGTCCATGGCGGACATGGTAGGCAGCATCAAGGAATCGGCCCACGCAGTGGGTACGGCGGCGACGGAAATCGCCAACGGCCATGCCGATCTGTCGGACCGCACCGAGAAGCAGGCCAGTTCGCTGGAAGAGACCGCTTCCACGATGGAGCAACTGACCGGCACGGTGAAGCAGAACGCCGAGAACGCGCGCCAGGCCAATCAGCTTGCGCTGGGCGCCTCGGACATCGCGGTCAAGGGCGGTCAGGTGGCCGGCGAGGTCGTCACCACGATGAGCGGCATCAGCGAGGCGAGCAGGAAGATCGCGGACATCATCTCCACCATCGACGGCATCGCGTTCCAGACCAACATCCTTGCGCTCAATGCGGCAGTGGAGGCCGCGCGCGCCGGGGAACAGGGCCGCGGCTTCGCCGTCGTGGCGAGCGAAGTGCGCAATCTGGCGCAGCGCTCGGCGAATGCCGCAAAGGAGATCAAGCAGTTGATCGAGGACTCGGTCAACCGTGTCGAAGCAGGCTCCAGGTTGGTCGAACAGGCCGGCCGGACCATGGAAGAGATCGTGTCCTCGGTCAAGCGCGTGACCGGCATCATGGCCGACATCGCCGCGGCGAGCCAGGAGCAGAGGTCCGGCATCGAGCAGGTGAACCTGATGATCGCCCAGATGGACGAAGTGACGCAGCAGAACGCCGCGCTGGTCGAACAGGCTGCCGCCACCGCCCAGTCCATGCAGGAGAGGACCCAGGCGCTGATGGCCTTCGCGTCGCGCTACACGGTGACGAGGAGCACCCTGCGTTCAGGCGGCAGCGAGCGCCGCGGACCGCACGTCGCTGCAAACCCGTCACGCGCATCCGGCACCGGGGCCGCGCGTGCCGTGGCGCAGGCTCACGCGTAGAGAACAATCGCGTCTGACCCAGCGTTGCAGCATTCCCGCTTGCGAGCAGCGCGTCGACCTGCCCGGCGTGCTTTCTGACACGATGTGCTTGGCGTTGCTCGACTGCAACGACCCGACGCGTATAGCGATCACCGCGTCGGCGTCGGCCGATGTATCGACCTGGCGGGCTGCGCGACATGCTCACCATGACGGGTGCGTCGGGCGGCACCGGGATGATCGGCTGCAAGTACGCCTCGATCTTTCGCGGCCTGCGGATCAAGGTGAATCTGATCAACACGCGCGACAAGCTCCTTTCGTTCCTCGACGACGAGATCATCGATGCGCTCGCCTCCCCCTTGGCGAGCGCGGGGTACTGATCGGGCACAGCGAGCGATCGATACACCGAGATCGGTGCTTTCGCTGCCGACGCCCGCGCGCATGACCCGGGCGGCGCAGGCTGCGTCACGGCGCGCCGCCAGGCTGCGGCCGACGGTTGCGACGCCCGAACTCAAGATCCCGTGGACCCTGCCGTTGCCCGATCGATGCGCGTCGCTTCCGGTGCGCGCCGGACCCAACAACACAGAGGAAGGCTCATGTTCGACTGGATTGCCGCTTGCCGCCCGGCGCTCACCGCCTGGGCCCTCATCACCGCGAGTCTGCCGGCGCTGGCCCAGCAGCCGATGTACGAGATCCACAACGCCAGCGACCAGCCTGTCGCGTTTGCCACGATGGACCCTGCGCGGGGCACCTGGAGATCGCAGCAGCTGCAGCCCAACGAGCGCAGGAACCTCAAGTCGGCCTCGGGCGCGACCGAGGGCAGAATCCGCATCGGCACCGAGGGCCGCGGGTACGTGCTGTACGAAGTGCGGGCCGGCCAAAAGTACGCCGTCGTCTGGAGCGACCGCAAGGGCGTCTGGGATCTCTCCAGCCGGGGCCCCATGGCGCAGCCCGGCGTGACGCTCAACACGCCGCCGTCATCGCATCGGGGCGGCATGCAGCAGGCAGTGGGGTACGGCTCGCCCCAGCACCCACAGCCGTCTGCCTCGTGGACGCTGCACAATCGCAGCAACGAGCGCATCGAATTCCAGACTTTCGACCCTGCTCGCGGCACCTGGAAGAACCAGGTGAGCTATCCGAACCAGACGACGCCCTACAGGCTGAGCCCCGGGGTCGGCAGCGGAAAGATCCGCGTCGGCACGGCCAACCGCGGCTACGTCGAATACGATGTCGAGGCAGGCGGCTCGTACAGCATCGTCTGGAACCGGCACAGCGGGGCCTGGGACGTACGCACGCACCGCGACGGTTAGCCTCCATCGGTCTGCACGGTATGCGGGCGCCGGGTGGAAACCAGTCACAGGAAAATCGGCAGCAAGTGGCCGCAGCAATCCGGCCCGCCTCGGTGCTAGTTCCGTGGCGGCGGCAAGGTCTCCACGATCGAGGCGTAGCCGCCCATGCGCTCGACCCAGGCGCAAAGATTCGGGCGGCCGTCCTGCCAGCGGAATCCTTGCGGGCGGTCGTTCATGCGGCCGTGGAAGACGCAGGCAAGGGTGATCTGCGCCATGTTAAGAGGGCCGGACAGGACCTTGCCCAGCACTTCCTTCTCGAAAACATCGGCGAGGCGCAGGGCACGCGCCTGCTCGTGCGCCATGATCGTCGCGGATCGGATTTCTGCTTCCCGGTAAAGAAACTCACGCGACCACAGGCTGACCCCGTCGAGCATGCTGCGCGCCGTCGCCTCGATGCGCCGATGCTCGAGCCCATCCATGCCTTGCGGCGGGTGCAGGACCGGATCACCGTCGAGATGATCCATGAACCAGCAGACGAGCGTCGAGTCCTCCAGTATGGCCCCGTCATCGAGGATCAAGGATGGCACCCGGCCCGACGGATTGACTGCGTAATACGGATTGTCAACGCCCCGAGTCTGCACCGGCTCGAGAGCAATGCGATCCGCCAATCCCCTTTCGAGACGGACGATCCGGGCGATGCGGCCGTACGGGCTGGTCAGCGTGGTATGTAGCTTCATCTTGCGCTACCGATCCTTCCGCGGTTCTGGAATACGAGCACCCTAGGACGAGCCTGCGGTCGTCGTTGTGCCGAACCGACGCCAGGCGGCTTACGTGCTGAGCGTGGCTGGCAGGCCTCGCACGAATAGGCTTCTCAAAACACCTTCCTTGTTTCGCTCCACTGTATCGCCCGGACTCGGAACGGTCAACGACACGCTGTCATCAGACCGTCCCGATGGGTGCGGAGCGTCGCGAAAGTGCGTGTAGCGGCGCCCGCGCGAGCACACCCAGACGGGCGGGGATCGTCGCGATCACGACCCTGTCTTCGATCTCGGCGAAGATCTTCAGTTTGCCGCCGCACTCGCAACGCTCGATGACGCATACGTCACGCTGTCGACCGATCGCTTATGGCCGAGAGCGGCGGCACTCGATCTTCTCGCCTGACTGGCCCCACAGCCGCATAAGCGTCCCGTCAGATTGCAAAACAGAACCACGTAGCCCGTGCAACGCTATTCGCGGAAAACGTTCTACAAAGGTGCTGTCCTCTGCTCGTTGCGGCCATCGGTCTGAAGCAGACCTACCGCCAGCGCCGACTATTCGCCTACCGATACTTCCACGGCGGTGCCGGTCCCAGATCACGCAACCCGCGCCTTTCCCCTCCTGATGTGACGTAGATCAACGATTGGGCGAATAGGTCCAAGCGGGCTATTGCCACGACGCTCCGACTAGCCACATCCTCTTCAGAGCTATTTCTCACTCCCCGGAGCGCTTCGTGAAAACACAGAAGTCATTCGTAGCGGCAACCTTGATCCTCGCGCTATGCAGCGCCGGGGCTAACGCGGCTGCCTGGAGCATTACTGATCTGGGCTCAGCCGACGGCGTCGGGACCATGGCCTTGAACGACAACGGCTGGGCCGTCTTCGGCAACAAGGTTTTCAGCCCGAACGGCGCGGGTGGCTACAACACCACACAATTGTTCAACGCGCAGGGCAACAGCAGCAACTTCGCGCTGTATGACATCAACAACAACAATACGGTAGTCGGCATCGACCGGAACACATCATCGGTGGTTCAGGGCTTTGTCTGGTCAGGCGGAACGCGCACGAACCTGCCAACCGTACAGAACATGTACGGCGTCTATGTCGCCGAAGCGAAGGGCATCAACGATAGCGGCCAGGTGGTAGGGAACATCGCCGAGACCGCCGCAATCTGGTCGCCGAACGGCAGCGGCTACAGCATTCCCACCCCATTGGGTTGGTACTGGAACGGCACAAGTATCGGCAGCGGCGCAGGCGTGAGCATCAACAACAACGGCTTCGGGCTGATGTCAACCGTGTATAACACCTACCGACCCGGCTACACCAATGGCTCCGGCCCCGCCTCTGCTGCAATCACCATTCTTGGTGACGGACTGATTGAATCGCCTGTGGGCATGGCCATCAATGACCGGTATGCCGTCGCAGGTTACGGCACTTACAACTGTAGCGGCTACAGTTGCAACAAGCCTTTCATCTGGACCAGCGGCAACAATGTGGCGCTCCTGCCGCTCAGCCCCGTCACAGGGTGGCCCTACAACGGTCAGGCTCATGCACTCAATGAAGACAATGATGTCGTTGGCATGGGTTGGTACGGCTCCTACGACGCCCGCGCGGTGTTGTGGTCCGCCAACCCCTCCGGAGGATGGCAGGAAATCGATCTGAACACGGTACTGCCGGCTGGCTCGAACTTCTATAAGCTGGCTATCGCGATGGACATCAACGAAAAAGGCCAGATTCTCGGCATGGGTCTCGTCCCTGGTGCAAACGGACAGTGGGAGCCACCTCATGCCTTTCTGCTGACCCCCGCCGTGCCTGAGCCTGAAATCTACGCGATGTTCATAACCGGCTTGGGGTTGATGGGCTTCATCGCTCGCCGTCGCAAGAAGCAAGTCTGAATGCGTTTTCCCGCTTGAACAGACCTCGCTGCGGCGGCGTTCGACGTTCACGTAATGTCCGCTTCTGGCAGGCTGTTCGAATGAGCGTTCCAGCCATCAATGACCGCAATCGCCGCTATGCGGGTGCGAGCAAAGCAGATCGGCCGCGCGGGAGCAGCTTTCTGAAGTCTCGGTCGAAGCTGACGAGGTGGTGCCCGGACTCCGCTTCACTCCTTCCCGCTGCGTCACGGGACACGACCGCGTAGCCCGTACGAGGCGCGACCGCGCTGATGCCGGGAAATGAACGCCGCGCATCTCGACCGCCGCCCCCGGGACTGCACTTCGCTCCTCCCGGGTTCCCATGCCGCGTTTCGTGCCGTCCCTCGGTCAATGGGGCTGCACAGTCCGGGTCGATCAACCCGCCAGTACGAACACCTGCTCGAGGATCGCGCCCCGCCCGTCCGGGAGGGTGAGGATACGGGCGGTGCTGTCCTGCCGTAGCCCGATGATCAGCTTGCCGATCTCACGTTCATCGGCTTCGATGGGGAGGGAGCGCTTCAGCGCCGAGACGGCCGGCACTGTGAACAGGGCTTTCCTTCCATCGCCCTCGAAGAAGGTGGTTCTGAACGTCGCATGGTCTGCCGACAAAAGCACTTCCTGCCGCCCGGCCTCGCAAAGGTGCGTGCGCTTCGCCATCAGGCCGGATTTGCGGATCTCATACTGCCTGCCATCGAAGTCGAATCGCTTGAGCACGCCATCGAGCACGACTGTGGGCGCGACGACCGTGCTGACGACTTCATCGCGATGGTTGCGAATCAGCATTTTCATCGCGGCTACCTTGGTCGTATCGTGCCACACGGCCCACAGAAAGCCCGGCCCCACGAGGAGGTCCCTGGTCTGGGCTGCCACCTCGGAAGCACGCAAGTCGAGGCTTTCGGCGTCGTGGGCACGCCGTACCCGGACTGCCACGACGGTCAGTACTGCCGTGAATAGCGCGATCCCGCCGAACACCGCCGCGAACGCCGTCACTTCCTCATTCGACATGCAAACCCCTGCCTGAAGATCGGCTCCCGAGAGGGTATCGGCCATGGAACCGGAAAATGAATCGATCACCTTTCCGTAGCCCCCAGCGACCCACACGCACTCGGACAATCGCGGCTATCCTTCGCCGCCTCGGCAATCCGCCGTAAGTCCGGTCCGCGAGGGCCGGGCCACCCCGCTTCCTTGCAGCCCCCCATGCCACGCCGCAGCTTCAAGATCATCGGCAAGCGGTTCCAAGGCCCGTGCGGCGCGCTTCCAGGCCTTTGAAGGCGAAGTCCTGACGCCCATCTTCATGCCGGTCGGCATGCAAACCACCGTCAAGAGCATGAGCGCGGACGAGCTCGAAGCCGTCGGCTCCCATGCCTTACCGCCGCCCGAACACTGACCCGATCATGAGGGGCTTCGCCGATTGACGGGTGACACACACGCAAGCCCAGCCAGCCCCCGATTGCCATAGACGGGCATCAACGTACTGCTTATTCCCTCCGGGTTACTGCGAGGTCGGCACGGCGGCTCGAAACCTGATCGGCGCCAGCGTCTGCAACTTCGCGTCGTTCATGTCGATCCCCATGCCCCGCATCATGATCGATCCCCGCCGCCCCTTCAGACCCTTACCCCGTTGGAATAGGCTCGCGGAATGCAGTGCCACCCTGCGGAGAGAGTCGTCTGAAATTCCTATTCGCCGGGGATCAGATCCGGGAGCAGGGTCTCGAACCGGAAGCGCTTCGCGGCCTGCTGCGCGCGCAGACCGTCCGGTGGACCAAGGTGGTCGACCACGCAGGCATCAGGATGCGCAAGCATCGGCGCGATCGCGACCCGCCCGCGGTTCGCCCAGAAGGCCTGCATCGGACTGCGGGCCAAGAAGCGCCTGCCGATGCCCTCGAAACTAGTGCGCGGGACTCGCTGCTTTGCGTTTCGCGGTCCGCCAGCGGACGGCGAGCATGGCGGACAGTGCAAGACCCAGAAGGGCGAGTCCGGAGGGTTCCGTCAACGCGATCAGCGGTCTCGCGGCCAGGTCGATCTCCACGGCGGCGATCACGCCACAGAGGAAGACGCCGATGCAGTCCGCCCCGGCCGAGCCGCCGGCGACGTAAGCGACCGTGTTGTCGCCCGCGAAGACGATGGCGTCGGTGTCGAGGAATTCTCGCGTGGTCAGACTCAGATAGAACACGAGCAGGTCGTCGCCGGCGAGCGAAAAGGGTGCGATCAGCGCGTTGCCCGAGAACGTCAGGGAAAACCCGCTGATCTCGTTGATCGCATTGAGGCTCTCGCGCTCGAGGAAGCCGTCCGCGTTCAAGTCGTTCCCGACGACGGTGAAGCGCAGTTCGGCGCCATCGGTATAGCCCCCCTGCACGAAGCTGAGGACGGCCGCACTGGCGGGACCTGCGAGGCAAAGCGCGAGCAGGGCGGCCATGGCCGCGTTCTTGATGGACATGGGATCACTCCGATTTATGGTGGTACAAGGGCACTACGCAAAGCGCACGCGAACGGATGCAACCCGGAACGCTCGATGGCGCGCTCAGCAACTGCATGTCCTGTTGGGGCCGACGCAGCCGCCCGCTACGGCTGCGCACCCCCCGAGTCGCTCACGCCGCTGCTACGCAGCGTGCACCGGGTGATCACGGGTTTCCTGCTCAGCTCCATGGCTCGTACCCACGAGCTTCAAATGCACTGCGGCCCTTTGCTCGGCGGCAATCAGCCGCGCGTTGACTCCTGGGCGGGCGAACGGACGGTCGATTCGCGGATACAGCGACTGTCGACCACCGGCCCGAAGAGGACGACCGTGTCTCTATCCGGGTCCGGCCTGTGCTCTGCCCTCGGCTCTGCCGCTTCCCTACCGAGCCTTGCCGACCCCCCAACGCTTCGCCGGCGACACATACACCTCGCGTGCGCCGTGCCGCTGTTGCAATGCAATCGCGGGGCGTCGCCTCCAGCCACGTTTCGGCCACTGCGTTAGCGGCGTCCTTGGGCCAGTCGTCAGAGGCGAGCCGAGCGGAAGGATGCTGCGACCTGGGCGGTCACGGCCGGGGACGGCACATGACGACGTCACGACGCCGTGCTACGGGGTCTCCCAGGCCCGGTATTCGGGCGGCAGTTCCGAATAGGGCTTCACCGTCGCAGACACCGTAAACCGGTTGCCTTCGGCGCTGGCCTGAAGGGATGCAGGAAGCTGGCCTGCGACCGTGCGCAAGCGCTGCATGGCCTGGCGGTACTCGCCGCTGTTCGGATCGTGTCCATGGAATCCTGGGCCGGCCTGGGTGCAGGTCTCGCAGCCGTATGACTCGCGGTTGTAGACCTCGACCGGGACGCCCGGCGGCAGTCCCTTGAGCTCCTGCCGATACTGACCGGCGAGGATGACCTTCTGCAGCACCACACCCGGCGCGACGTCGATCGTCCATTCGACCGGATCGGATCCTAGCAACGCGAGTACCACCGGTGCCGCCGTGTAGGTGACCGCCACCTCGGTCTGGCCCTTCGTCCGCAGCGAGGCGAATTTCTTGTGGCACTCGGAATCGGACATCGCCGGATCGTCCTTGCACTTGGCCCACCACGGCCTGTCGTCGGTTCCGGGTGGGTAGCTCCCGCGCTGTATGCTGACCACGTGCAGTTCGCCCGGTGGCGCAGCGGGCTTGGCGGAAGGGGCAGGGGCATCGGCGGGAACGGCAGCCGCGGCCGGCCCCTCCTTCGATGGCGGCGAAGAGGAGTCGCAACCGGTCAACAGCACCACCGGCGAGAGCAAGGCCAGCAACAGTACCAGTACCTCAATCAGACGATGCGTTTTGCATGCCACCGTGCGAACTCCGTCGTTTGTCCCGAACTGCATGATACCTGCGGCGGAACGGTGCCACGAGTCCGCCCCCCCGGTTGGACATGCAACCGTTTGGCTCGCGCGATATCGGGGTCACGCGATATCGGGGTCAGGTCTTGAATCGTGCCATGCGGTGTTCATTACCAAGGAGGGGTAGTCGCTTCCTCTTGAACCACGCGGCGTCATGGGGCTGGAGGGCGTTCTGGCTTCATATCCATCCTGGCCATCGCTGAGTCGTCGTCCGATTCCCGATGCAAGAAGCATGAAGCCGGCGAGCGAGGACAGGGGCGCTGCGTAGCAAGACCTGACCCCGTTGCTTCTCGTGACCCC
>LNFM01008446.1_pt1 | contig 18349 bp, 16 predicted proteins | sample 596031 | NCBI WGS metagenome assembly LNFM01 (sample SAMN04254537, study PRJNA301005) | activated carbon metagenome | isolation source: dual media filters at the Ann Arbor, Michigan drinking water treatment plant | place: USA: Ann Arbor | reverse complement strand
CCAGGAACGCGGTCAAATCACGCCACTTACCCGCGCCAGCGACCCCTTGCGCAGCGGGCCACTCAATTCGGCTACTTGTTCAGCGCAGCCTTAGAATCGAGCGCATGTCCTATGTCGTTCTGGCCCGCAAGTACCGCCCGCGCAATTTCACCGAAATGGTGGGTCAAGGGCATGTGGTGCAGGCCCTTTCGAACGCACTGACCACCCAGCGGCTGCACCACGCCTACCTGTTCACCGGCACACGCGGTGTGGGCAAGACCACGGTGTCGCGCATCCTGGCCAAGTCACTGAATTGCCTGGGCGCCGACGGGCAGGGCGGCATCACCTCCGAGCCTTGCGGTGTGTGCCAAGCCTGCACCGACATCGACAGCGGTCGCTTCGTGGACTACACCGAACTCGACGCCGCCTCCAACCGCGGCGTGGACGAGGTGCAGGCGCTGCTGGAGCAGGCGGTCTACAAGCCGGTGCAGGGCCGCTTCAAGGTCTTCATGATCGACGAGGTGCACATGCTCACCAACACGGCGTTCAATGCCATGTTGAAAACGCTGGAAGAGCCGCCCGAATACCTGAAGTTTGTGCTGGCCACGACCGATCCGCAGAAGGTGCCGGTCACGGTCCTCTCACGTTGTCTGCAGTTCAACTTGCGGCCGATGGCCCCCGAGACGGTACAGGCGCATCTGGTGCAGGTGCTGCAGGCGGAAGACGTGTCGGCAGATACCCAGTCACTGCGCCTCATCTCCCGTGCCGCGCGCGGCTCCATGCGCGACGCGCTTTCGCTCACCGACCAGGCCATTGCCTTTGGCGGCGGCCAACTTCAAGAGGCCACCGTGCGCCAGATGTTGGGCGCTGTAGACCGTTCGTATGTGCTGCGGTTGATTGACGCGCTGGCGCGAGCCGACGGCGCCACGGTGGTCGACACCGTCGACGCGCTGCGCCTCAACGGCCTCAACGCTGCCACCACGCTGGAAGACATGACGGGTGTGCTGCAGCGCATGGCGGTGCTGCAGGCAGTGCCGGGCCGCGCGCCGGCCGATGGTCTGGAAGATCCCGACGAGGTCGAGATCGAGCGCCTGGCGGGCAGCCTGCCGGCCGACGAAACCCAGTTGCTCTATAGCCTGTGCCTGCATGGGCGAACCGAACTCGGTCTGGCCCCCGACGAATACGCCGGACTCACCATGGTGCTGCTGCGCCTGCTGGCGTTCAAGCCAGCTGGGTCGGCATTGGCCACAGCGGAAAAAAAAACTCTGAAACTCGCTGAGGCGGCGCCACAAGCAGTGGCGGCTGCCGTGCCAGTGAGTGCGCCGGTCGCCCGCGCAGCACCCGTGGCGTCGCCCCCAGTGGCTGCACCAGCGCCAAAACCCGTGGTGGTTTCGCCCCCTGCGGTGGTCGTTCCACAACCCAAACCCGTTCCAGTCGAAGCCCCTGCCCAACCGGCCGCGGCACCGCCCGAGCTGTACGAGGCGCCCTGGCCCGAAGACGATGGCCCGCCCTGGGAAGAAGGCCCCGAGACCGCGCCGATCCCGAGCCGCACCGTAGCCATTCCAGTGCGCGATGCGGGGCAGCCGGGTCGCGCAGACCAGCCGCAAGCCCGGCCGCCTGCAGCACCGTCTGCGCTTGCACCGATTGCACCCAGCGAGGAGGGGGACTTCTGGTTCAACGCCGTCATGCAACTGGTGCGCGCCGAGGCGATTTCGGCGCTCGTGCGTGAGCTGGGCCTGCAGTCGCAATTGGTCGCGCGCGACACCGACCGCTGGGTGCTGCGTGTGGAACGTGAGTCGCTCAACCAGGGCAACAGCCGCGAGCGCCTGGCCGCCGCCTTGCATACCATCGGCCACCAGGTGCGCCTGGTGGTGGAAATCGGCACCGTGGCCGACTCACCGTCGCGGCGGCTCGCGCTGGAGGCCGAGCGGCTGCAGCGCGAAGCCGAAGCGCAGATCATGGGCGATCCGTTCGTGCAAACCATGATGCGCGACTTTGGCGGCAGAATCGTCCCCGGCACGCTCAAGGCCACAAGCGCCTGAGCCCTCTCATTTCATCCCACTCAGAAAGACACACAGCATGTTCAACAAAGGACAACTCGCCGGCCTCATGAAGCAGGCCCAGGCCATGCAGGACAACCTGAAAAAGGCGCAGGACGAACTGGCTTTCATTGAAGTCACGGGCGAGTCTGGTGCCGGTCTGGTCAAGGTGCTCATGACCTGCAAGCACGACGTCAAACGCATCACTATCGACCCCAGCCTGCTGGCTGACGACAAGGACATGCTCGAAGACCTGGTCGCCGCCGCCTTCAACGCGGCAGTGCGCAAGGCCGAAGAGACCTCGGCCGAGAAGATGGGCAAGATCACCGCCGGCATGCCGGGCCTGCCCGGTGGCATGAAGTTTCCTTTCTGACCGGCACTGCATTGCATGCCCGAAGCCCATTCCCTTGAACATCTGGTTCAGGCCTTGCGCCGACTGCCAGGGGTGGGCGTCAAGTCGGCCCAGCGCATGGCGTTCCACTTGCTGCAGCATGACCGCGAAGGCGCGCTGGCGTTGGCGAGGGCGCTGGACCACGCAGCCGAAACGGTGCAGCACTGCGCGCTGTGTCACACCTTCACCGAAGACACGATCTGCCACACCTGTCTTGACCCGCGACGCGATCGCAGCCAGCTGTGTGTGGTGGAGACGCCCGCTGATCAGGCTGCCATGGAGCGCACGGGTGCATACAAGGGCCTGTTCTTCGTGCTGATGGGCAAGCTCAGTCCGCTGGACAACGTGGGCCCGAAGGACATCGGCCTGCAGAAGCTGTTCGACCGTATCGACGCACCCGCGCAAACGCCCACGGGCGTGTCCGAGGTGCGCGAGGTGATCCTGGCGACCAACTTCACCGCCGAGGGCGAAACCACCGCGCATGTGATTGCCCAGGCACTCAAGGGGCGGGGGGTGGTGGTGACGCGGCTGGCGCGCGGTGTGCCGGTGGGCAGCGAACTTGAGTATGTGGACCTGGGCACGATTGCCCACGCGTTGGTGGACCGGCGCTGAGTTCCTTCGATTCACTTTTCCTGAAAGAACCACTCATGAAACTGGCGGGACTGACCGTGGCTTACTGGTGTGTGCTTGTGGCGTCGCTGCTGCCCATCGTGTGTGCGGGGCTGGCCAAATGGGGCATGTTCGGCACGCCCAGACGCTTGGGCGGCTACGACAACAACCACCCGAGGCAATGGCTGGCGAAACAGACCGACTGGCGCGCGCGTGCCAACGCCGCACAAGCCAACAGCTTCGAGGCACTGCCTCTCTTCATGGGCGCGGTGATCATTGCCCATCAACTCGGCGCCTCGCAGCTGAGGCTGGATGTGCTGGCGTTTCTTTTCATCGTGCTGCGCCTGCTCTACATCATGATGTACGTGGCTGATCTGGCCACGGTGCGCAGCATCGTGTGGGTGCTGGCGCTCGTGGTGAATATCGCCATTTTGTTTGCCTGATTCGCACCCGGCAGGCTGTGCTGCACGGTTACATCCGCTTGCAATAGGGGTCCCAATATCGCTCCGTAGAAACCCGCTCAGGAATGGTCCTGATGCGGTGATTTCTTTCCTTGCCTAGTCTCTCTGTATTCCTAAAGCAATACAGAGAGGCAGATCGGGCATGTTGAATCGGAGAGATTGGGGTCGAATGTCGGCGGCGCTGGCCCTCACTGCAGCGCTGCCACATGGGCGAGCACAGCTGACCTCCCCTCCCACCGTGCCCTTGTCGCGCAACGCACCCAAGCTGGTGATTGCGGTGGACAACCGCTCTGATTTTTCCTGCCTTCCGCTGACCATTGCCGACCGGCTGGGTTACTTTGCCAGCGAGGGCGTGGATGTGGAGGTCAGGGACTTCCCCGATGCCACCCAGTCCATGCAGGCGCTGATATCGGGCGCTGCCCACGCGGCGTCGGGCACCTACAGCAGCACCATCGCCTGGCAGATGCGGGGCCAGGCCCTGCAGTCGTTCGTGCTGCAGGGGCGCACCCCACAGATCGTGGTGGGCGTCTCGACCAAGACCATGGGGCACTACCGACATCTGCTTGACCTGCGGGGCAAGCGGGTGGGAGTGCAGTCGCTGGGTTCCACCTCACATCGGGTCGCACGCGCTGTGTTCAGTCGCGGCGGACTCAAGACCGACGAGGTGCAATACGTGGGCATGCCCAATCCCTGGGCCGCCGTTTCTGCGCTTCGCAGTGGCGCGCTGGACGCCATCAGCTACACCGACCCGACGATCACCCACCTGGAGCAGGCGGGTGAACTGCGCGTGGTGGCCGACACACGCAGTGTGCGGGGCAATGCCGATGTGTTTGGCGGGCCGATGCCATCGGCCTGCCTGTGCGCTACCAGTGAGTTCCTCGGGCAGTTCCCTCGCGCCAGTCAGGCCATGGCCGACGCGATGGTGCATGCGCTCAAGTGGCTGCAGACAGCGGGGCCCTCGGACATCATCAAGGTGGTGCCCGAGCGATACTTCCAGGGCGACCGTTCGCTGTATCTGGCCGCTTTCAACCGGGCACGCGAGGCGTGGTCGCCCGACGGCTTGATGCCTGCCGAAGGGCCTGAAATCGCAGCCCGCCTGGTGGCTCAGTTCGACGAGCCGGGGTCCATGGACCGCTTCGATCTGGCGAGCACGTTCACCAACGTGTTCGCGCGAAAGGCCAAGGCCCGTTTCAAGGCCTGAGGCCTGCCGTTCAGTTTTTCTTGTCGGCCTTGGCGCTGGAAGCCACACGGGTCTTGGCGCTGCTCGACGACGCGGCCTTGGTGGCAGGCTTCTTTTTGGCCACCGTTCGCGCTGTCGACTTGGTCGGCTGGCTCGCACTCTTGGCCACCTTGCGGGTGTTGCCAGGGGCTGCTGCCTTCTTGCCTGCGGTGGTGCTGTCAGAGGCCAGAGCGACTCGCTTTGGGAGCATCAGTGTCACCCGCTGACCGGGCTTGAGCGCCGCATTCACCGCCAGCTTGTTCCAGCCCGCCACGCTGACGGCGCTCACCCCATGGCGTTGGGCCAGGCGCGCCAGTGTGTCGCCCTTGCGCGCCTTGACCACGCTGCGACGCAGGACCATCTCTGGTTGCAGGTTGAGCTGGGCGTTGTCGGCCACATGCAGGGGTACGTCGCTGTTGCGCTGGTCGGTGCGCGGCACCAGCAGGCTGGAGCCCGCACGCAAACTCATGCGGGGAGGGATGTTGTTGACCTGGCGCAATTCGGATTCACTCATGCCGACGCGTGAGGCCGCCTGTGCCACCGTCATGGTGGCGGGCACGACCCAGGCGGTCCAGCTGGCCAGGGGCCCGTTGTGGGTCATCAGCTTGTTCTGGAAGATCACCGCGTTGTCCCAGGGCAGCAAGATGTTGGGCGTGCCCGCAGCCATCACCACCGGCTGCTTGAGCGAGGGGTTGAGCGCGCGAAAGTCGGCTTCGCTCACCTCGGCCAAGCGCGCGATCACCGCCACGTCAATGTCGCGCTCCAGCGTGACCGTGTCGAAGAAAGGGTGGTTGCCGATCAGGGGCAGGGTGGTGTTGTAGGCCTGGGGCCGGGCCATGATGTTCTTCACGGCCTGCAGCTTGGGCACGTACATGCGCGTTTCCAGCGGCATGTTGATGTCGGTGTAGCCGGTGGGCAGGCCTTGCCGCTTGTTGTTGGTGATGGCGCGGTTCACATTGCCCTGACCCCAGTTGTAGGCTGCCAGTGCGAGGTGCCAGTCGCCGAATCGGCCGTGCAGCTGCTGAAGGTAGTCGAGCGCGGCGCGCGTGGAGGCCAGCACGTCGCGGCGGTCGTCGCGAAAGGCGTTCTGTTTCAGATCGAACGACTGCCCGGTGGCGGGCATGAATTGCCACATGCCGGCCGCGCGCGCGCTGGAGACGGCTTGCGGATTGAACGCACTCTCGATGAAGGGCAGCAGGGCCAGCTCCATGGGCATGTTGCGGCGCTCGATCTCTTCGACGATGTGGAACAGGTAGCGGCTGGAGCGCTCGGTCATGCGCTGGATGTAGTCGGGCCTCGTGGCGTACCAGCGTTCCTGATCGCGCACCAGATCGCTGTCGAGGTCTGCCATGGCAAAGCCGCGGCGAATGCGCTCCCACAGGTCGGCCGGTGCCGCCAGCGAGGCCACGGGCGGCACGCTGGTTTCGGCCACACCGATATCGCTCAGCGGGATGTTGCCCGGCAGGCGGTAGGAAGGCAGGCGTGGGCCACTGGGGGCGCTGGACACGGGTTCACCCACTGCGGAGGGGCCAGCTGTCGAGCCGGTGTCGACGGTGGCACAGCCCGCGAGAAACAAGCCGAGGGCGAGCGCGGCGGCGACATGCCAACGCGGCTGGCGGATGGTGGGAAAGGAGGCGGGGGGCAGGGCGCAGGCTTGGGTCATTTGAAGTTGTTTTTCCAGGTCCGCAAGGTCGCGAAAACCGACACGGCGTCGGTGGTGGTGGCCGGTTCGTGGTTCCGTGCCGACTGCACCACGGCCGCTTCGGCAGTGCGCAAAAAAGGATTGATGCGTTTCTCGAGACCGATGGAGCTGGGCAGGGTGGGAAAGTTCAGCGCGCGCTGCTCTTGGCAGCGCAGTGTGTAAGCGGCGAGGTCGCTGTTGTCGGGTTCGATGGCTTGCGCGAACTTCAGGTTGGACAGCGTGTATTCGTGGGTGCAGCAGACCCTCGTGGCCGCCGGCAGGGCTGTCAGGCGAGTCAGGGAGTCCAGCATTTGCTCAGGCGTTCCTTCGAACAGGCGACCGCAGCCACCCGAGAACAGCGTGTCGCCACAGAACAGCAGCGGCGTGTCTTCGGCTTGGGCGGCGAAAAAGGCAATGTGGCCGGCCGTGTGGCCTGGCACTTCGATGACCTCGAAGTGAAGGCCCAGCGCGTCAACGTGGTCGCCGGCACCCACACGCTGCAGCGGCTCGGGCATGGGCTCGTAAGCCGGACCGATCACGCGCGCACCAGTGGCTTCGCGCAGTGCGGCCACGCCGCCGGTGTGGTCGGCGTGGTGGTGGGTGATCAGGATGGTGTCGAGCTGCAGATTGTGTTGGTCGAGCCAGGCCAGCACACCGTTGGATTCGCCAGGGTCGACCACCAGGGCGCGCCGGCCGTCGTGAAGGGTCCAGATGTAGTTGTCGCTGAATGCCGGCAGGGGGAAGAGTTGCATCGTTTGTGCTGGTGCGTTGCAGGGGTGTTGGCGTGTAGAGTGCGGGGGTTTGCCCGGTGGTTTGCAGTGTCGCAGACTTCGGCAGTTTCATTGCCTGCTTCACACGACCCATGCCCGAAAAATCGACCGGTTTGACCGAATGGTTCCAGACCCCGCCAGGCCAGTACCTGCTGGGCTGGGAGCAGGCCCAGTTCGACCTTGCGGTGGCAGATCTGTTTGGCTATAACGCGCTGCAACTGGGCCTGTCCGAGCTGCAGGCCCTGCAGGCCAACCGCATGCCGCACCGCTGGCTGGCGTTGCCCGAGGAGTTGCTGCCGAGTCAAGTGGAGCCCTGGACCCCCGCAGTCGTCACTTCTGGTGCACCGGGTGACACCACACCAGACACGCGCATGAAGGTCTCGTTGATCACCGATGCAGCGGCGTTGCCCTTTCCCGCAGCGAGCCTGGACCTGGTGGTGTTGCCGCACACCCTCGAGCTCAGCGCCGACCCGCACCAGGTACTGCGGGAGGTGGAGCGCGTGCTCGTTCCCGAAGGGCGTGTGGTCATTTCCGGTTTCAACCCGGGCAGTCTCTGGGGACTGCGCCAGGGAAGGGCGCGCGTGTGCGAACGCATGGGCGTCTCGATGCTGGGCGCCTCCAACCTGTTCCTGCCCGACGCGGGCGATTTCATCGGACCCTGGCGGCTGCGCGACTGGCTGCGACTGCTGAGTTTTGAACTCGAATCGGATCGGTACGGCTGCTACCGCCCGGCGATGAAGACCGACAAGTGGTTGCAGCGCACCGCCTGGATGGACCGCGCCGGCGCGCGCTGGTGGCCCATTTTCGGGGCGGTGTATTTCGTGGTGGCGGTCAAACGGGTGCGTGGCATGCGTTTGCTGGGGCCGGCGTGGAAGCCCCGGCGCGCCGCCTCGCCCGCACCGGTGCCGGTGACCAACCGGCGCTGATGGCGGCAGTATTCAACTTTTTGAGGAGTGAGACGTTTGAACCATGTGGTGATTTACACCGACGGCGCCTGCAAGGGCAATCCTGGACCTGGTGGCTGGGGTGTGTACTTGAAGTCCGACGGCCATGCCAAGGAACTCTGGGGTGGAGAGCGCGAAACCACCAACAACCGCATGGAACTGACGGCGGTGATCGAAGCGCTGGCCGCATTGAAACGCCCCTGCCGGGTTTCGTTGTACCTCGACAGCGAGTACGTTCGCAAGGGCATCACCGAGTGGATCCACGGCTGGAAGCGCAAGGGCTGGACCACCGCAGCCAAACAACCGGTGAAGAACGCCGACCTCTGGCAACGTCTGGACGCACTGGTTCACGGCGGCATTCATCAGATCGAATGGCACTGGGTGAAGGGCCATGCGGGCGACCCGGGGAACGAGCGCGCGGATGCGCTGGCCAACCGGGGGGTGCCGGCTGGATGAACGTCCGATCGGTGCGAGGGGCCAAGGGAACTTCACGCCCTTGTGCCGCTCAGCACTGCTACATTGCGGCATTGTGAGCATGCGACCAATTCGCTGGCACGTGCCTTGCGCGCTGTTGGCGCAACCCGTCTGACCCCAAACACGAACAACCATGGCCCAGAAAACGATTTACGTGCTGGTGGCAGTTGCAGGTATTGGCCTGGCATCCGGAGCGGCATGGTGGCTGCAAAACAAGCCGTCAACGGGCGGCGTGAGCGCTGCGCCTGCACAGCCTGGCACGGCGCGCAGTGGTGGTGCGGGTGCGCCGGGTGTGGAGGTGACAAAGGTAAAGGCGGTGCGCTTGCAAGACGACGCGCAAGCGGTCGGCACGCTTCGCTCGCGGCAGAGCGTCACATTGAAGCCCGAAGTCAGCGGCCGCGTGGTCCGCATTGCCTTTGCGGATGGCGCTCAGGTGAAGGCTGGCCAGTTGCTGGTGCAGCTGGACGACACCTTGCAGCGCGCCGAACTCAGCCAGGCACAGGCCCAGTTGTCGATCGCCCGCGCCAACCTCAAGCGCAATCAGGAGCTGGTGGCGCAGAACTTCGTGGCCACCCGCGTGGTGGAAGAAAGCCAGGCCAACCTGCAGGTGGCCGAGGCCCAGGTGGCGCTGGCCACGGCGCGCATGCAGCGCATGCGCATCACCGCGCCTTTCAATGGCACTGTGGGCCTTCGCAGCATCAACCTGGGTCAATACGTGGGCGACGGTGACGACCTGGTCAACCTGGAAGACACCTCGCTCCTTACGGTCGATTTCCGCTTGCCCGAGCGGTACCAGAGCAGCATTGCCGCGGGACAGGCAGTGCAGGTGCAGCTCGATGCTGTGCCTGGCAAGAGTTTCGAGGCCAAGGTGCTGGCAGTGGATCCCTTGCTGGATGCCAACGGACGCTCCATCGCGGTGCGCGCAGTGATGCCCAAAACACCCGACAACGACTTGCGCCCCGGCATGTTTGCACGTGTGCTCATTGTCTTTTCGGTGAACGACGCTGCGTTGGTGGTGCCTGAAGAGGCCATGGTCCCCCAGGGCGGCAGGCAGTTCGTGTTTCTGCTCGATGAGCAGGGGCAGGGCGACGCAAAGAAGCTGGTGTCGCGCCGGGTCGAGGTCGAGGTCGGGGTGCGCCGGGGGGCCGAGGTACAGATCGTCAAGGGCGTGGCCGCCGGCGACACGGTGGTGGTGGCGGGTCAGCAGCGCCTGCAGCGCGACGGCACCGCCGTGCGCGTGGTCAACATGGCCCGGACCACCGAAGCAGTGCCCCAGGGCGGCAAGCCCGCCACCCCCTGAGCTTTTGAACAACGGGAGACCCCATGCAGCTGCCTGAAATCTCCATTCGGCGCCCAGTGTTCGCGACCGTCCTGTCGCTCCTGATCTTGCTGGTGGGTGCGGTCGCTTTCAACGGTCTCACGGTGCGCGAGTACCCACGCATCGACGAGCCCAACGTCACGGTGAGCACGAACTTTGGCGGGGCTTCCAGCGAGGTCATTGAAACGCAGGTCACCAAGGTGCTGGAGGATTCGCTGGCGGGTATCGAGGGCGTGGACATCATCACCTCCATCAGCCGCCAGGAGCAAAGCCAGATCACGGTGCGCTTCAAACTGGAGCGCGATCCCGACTCGGCTGCGGCTGATGTGCGCGACAAGGTCAGCCGTGTGCGCCAGCGCCTGCCGCAGGACGTGGATGAGCCGGTGATTGCGAAGGTGGAGGCCGACGCCCAGCCTGTGATCTGGCTGGCACTCACCTCCGACGCGATGTCGTCGCTGGAGCTCAGCGACCTGGCCAACCGCGTGGTCAAGCCGCGCCTGCAAACCGCACCGGGCGCGGCGGATGTGCGCATCTTCGGTGAGCGGCGCTACTCCATGCGCGTCTGGCTCGATGCCGATCGCCTGGCCGCCTACAACCTCACGGTGCAGGACGTGGAGGATGCGCTGCGGCGCTCCAATCTGGAAGTACCGGCCGGGCGCATCGAGAGTGCGCAGCGCGAATTCAACGTGACGGCCGCCACCGACCTGCAGACGCCCGAACAATTCCGCGAGATCGGCGTGCGCACCGTGAATGGCCAGACGATCCGCATCGCCGATGTGGCCCGAGTGGAACAAGCCCCGCAGGACGAGCGCACCTCGGTGCGCTACAACGGGCGCGATGCCATTTCGCTCGGCGTCATTCGCCAATCCACCGCCAACCCGCTGGACCTCTCGGCCGGTGTGCAGGCCATGCTGCCTCGCATCGTGGCCGACTTGCCTGAGGGCGTGCAGGTCGAGGTGGCCAACGACAACTCCATCTTCATCGATCGATCGATCAAGGCGGTGTACACCACCATCGCCGAAGCCGCCGTGCTGGTGGCCTTGGTGATCTTCGTATTCCTGCGAACGCTGCGCGCGTCCATCATTCCGCTGGTCACGATTCCCGTGAGTCTGATCGGCTGCTTCGCGCTGATGGCCCTGTTCGGCTTTTCGATCAACACCCTCACACTGCTGGCGCTCGTGCTGGCCATCGGCCTGGTGGTGGACGACGCCATCGTGGTGCTGGAGAACATCTACAGGCACATCGAAGAAGGAATGAAGCCGTTTGAGGCAGCCATCAAGGGCGCGCGGGAGATCGGCTTTGCGGTGGTCGCCATGACCCTGACCCTGGCCGCCGTGTACGCCCCACTGGCGTTCACACCAGGCCGCACCGGCCGCCTGTTTGCCGAATTTGCGCTGGCGCTGGCTGGTGCGGTGGTCGTCTCGGGTTTCGTGGCGCTCACACTCTCCCCCATGATGTGTTCCAAGTTGCTCAAGCACAACCCTGAGCCAGGGCGCTTTGATCGCTTCATGGAACGTCGTCTGACGGCGCTCAGCGATGGTTATGCGCGTGTGCTCGGTTGTTCTTTGAAGGTTCGCTGGCTGGTGGTGGCCGTGATGGTGGCCAGCGCCGTGGGCAGCTGGTTGCTGTTGCAAGGCACGCGCCAGGAGCTCGCCCCCATGGAAGACCGCGGCGTTGTGCTGGCCTCGATCAACGGGCCTGACGGCGCCACGCTGGCCTACACGCGCAAGTACGCTGAAGCCATTGAGCGCATGGGTGCAGACATTCCGGAGTTCGAGCGCATCTTCACCATCGTGGGCAATCCGTCGGTGGCTCAGGGGAGCGTGATCATGCGCGGCCTGGCTTGGGAGGATCGGGACCGCACCACCATGGAGATTGCGCGCGAACTCTCGCCGAAGATTGCGGCCCTGCCCGGCATCAGCGCGTTTCCCATCACGCCGCCATCGCTCGGCCAGGGTTTCCGCGAGCGCCCGATCAACTACGTGATCGTGACTGGCGACTCCTACGAGAACCTCTCGCGCGTGGTGCGCCAGTTCCAGGACAAACTGGCGCAGAACCCGGGCTTCGTGCAGGTGGACACCGACCTGCGCCTGAACAAGCCGGAGATCCGCATGGACGTGGACCGCGAACGCGCAGCCGACATGGGCGTGTCGGTGGACGCCATCGCCCGCACCGTGGAAACCATGCTGGGCGGCCGCACCGTGACGCGTTACAAGCGCGACGGCGAGCAGTACGACGTGGTGGTGCAGATGGTCTCGGCCAACCGCAGCACGCCGGAAGACATCGACCGATTGTTTGTCCGCGGCCGCGGCGACGCCATGATTCCACTGGCCTCGCTCGTGACGACGCGCGAGGTGGTGGTGCCACGCGAGCTCAACCACTTCGGTCAGCGCCGCAGCGCCTCCATCACGGCCAACCTGTCGCCCGAATATTCAATGGGCGAGGCACTGGACTTCATGGACGCCACGGCGCGCGAGCTGCTGCCTGCGGGTTACACCACCGACCTCAACGGACAGAGCCGCGAGTTCCGCAGTTCGTCGGGCTCGCTGGCGATTGTTTTTGCGCTGTCATTGCTGTTCATCTACCTCGTGCTCGCCGCCCAGTTCGAGAGCTTCGTCGATCCGCTGATCATCATGCTGAGCGTGCCGTTGTCGATGCTGGGGGCCCTGCTCGCGCTCAAGTTCACGGGCGGCACATTGAACGTGTTCAGTCAGATCGGACTGATCACACTGGTGGGTTTGATCACCAAGCACGGCATCCTGATCGTGGAATTTGCCAACCAGCTGCGCGAGCAGGGGGTGGAAAAACTGGAAGCAGTGAAACGTTCGGCAGCGCTGCGCCTGCGCCCGATTCTCATGACCACCGGCGCCATGGTGCTGGGCGCGATACCGTTGGCACTTGCCAGCGGAGCGGGCGCAGAGAGCCGCCAGCAAATTGGCTGGGTGATCGTGGGCGGCATGAGTGTGGGCACCTTGCTCACCATCTTTGTGGTGCCGACCATGTATTCGCTGTTGTCGCGCATGAAGTCGCACCAACCGCCTGTGCCGGTGGATGGGCATGTGGAGGTTGTTCCCGCGAAGTGATGTCTTCGGGCGTGGTGTTTCTTGCCTGCACCTCGCGGGCTCGTGAGCGCATGGCGCTCTGCTCCGCGAATGTCCCCCGGCGGCTGGAGCCGCCTCCTCCTTGATTTCGCTGCGCAGAGTGCCATGCGCTCACGAGCCTGAAATGGTCTTGGCGTGAGCCTTGACGAGTGCGACGAGGTTATCGGCGGCCACGGGGCACGGCGCAGCGAAATCAAGGAGGAGGGGCCAAAGGCCCCGGGGGACATTCGCGGAGCCGTGCCCCGTGGTCGCCGATGACCGGACCCACCGGCGCGAGAAACCTCAAACCACCCCGGAAAACATCATCACGTCCACGGCATCGCCAACAGACACATTGCCCTGCGAGTGGTGCAACACGATCAAGCCATTGGCTTCGACCATGGAGCTCAACACCCCTGAACCCTGGTTGCCCGTGATGCGGACGGTGAGCGAACCGTCGGCCGCACGACTGACGATCCCGCGCTGGTATTCCGTGCGTCCGGGCTTCTTGCGCAGTGGTTCCAGGCTCTTCGCTTGCAACAACACCGGCGCAGTGGGCGCGCCGCCCATGAGCCGCTGCAGGGCAGGGCGCACGAACGCAAGGAAGGTCACCATCACGGCCACCGGATTGCCGGGCAAACCAAACAGCACGGAGGACTTGCCCGCCTCCGATATGCGCCCAACCGCCATGGGACGACCTGGTCGCATGGCAATGCGCCAGAACGCGACATCGCCCAGCTGCTTCATCATGGCCTTGGTGTGGTCGGCCTCGCCCATGCTCACGCCACCGCTGGTGATGATGGCGTCGGCCTGCTGCGCTGCGCTGCGAAATGCCGCTTCGAGCAAGGCGGGTTCGTCGCGCACCACACCCATGTCTATCACGTCCACACCCATTCGCCTGAGCAGACCGAATACCGTGTAGCGGTTGCTGTCGAACACCGCGCCTTCGCGGATGGGCTCGCCCAGCGTCAGGATCTCGTCGCCGGTGGAGAAATAGGCCACCTTGATGCGGCGGAACACCGTCACCTTGGGCAGGCCCAGGCTGGCGATGAGACCGAGCGCTGCTGGGCCGAGGGTCTGGCCCTGGCGCAGCGCAGGCTGGCCCGCCATCAGGTCCTCGCCCAGCAGGCGGCGGTTGTCGCCCGCCGCCACCACGCCTGGCGGGATCTCGACCATGTCGCCATCGACCTTGACGAACTCCAGCGGCACCACGGTGTCCAGCGCGGCCGGCATGATGGCACCGGTCATGATCTTCAGGCACTGGTCGGCTTGCAACGTGCCGGCCCAGGACTTGCCGGCGAAGGCCGTGCCGGCCAGGCGCAACTTCAGGGGCTGCCCTGGCCGCAAAAGAGCGCTGTCGAAAGCGAAACCGTCCATGGCCGAGTTGTCGTGGGGCGGCACGCTGATGGGTGAGACCACGTCTACGGCCAGCACGCGGTCCAGCGCTTCGAACACGCCCACCTCTTCGGTCGCCGTCACGGGCTGGACCAGCTGGGCCAGAAATTCGTTGACGCGGTCGGCGCTCAAGGCTTGCGGGTCGTAGCCCTGCAGCTCGGCCGCGATCTGCTCCATCGTCTTCATGGCGTCAGCTCTTCTCCAGCGCGTGCAGTTCGGCCAGGGTGTTGGTGTTATGGAAGGCGCGCGGGTCGTCGCCGGGCTGGTTGAACGGCACGATCACCGTCTTGTGCTGCGCGGTCCAGAGGTCGATCTTGCGGCCACCTCCCTGCGTGAAGGCCACCAGGCTTTCCAGCAGATCCACCCGCATCAGGCAGAACACCGGCTGTGGCCGCAGCTGTCCGTCTTCTTCAAGCGCGGCGGCCATGGCGATCTCGGTGCCCTCGTCTTCAAACGCCTGCGCCAGGCGCTGGGCCAGGTCCAGGGGGAACAGTGGCGTATCGCAAGGCGCCGTGAGCAGGTAGGGCGTTTCGCAACGCTCCAGCCCGGTCATGAAGCCTGCCAGCGGACCGGCAAAGTCGCTCAGGGTGTCGGGCCACACCGGCGCACCAAAGGCCTCGTAGGCAGACAGGTTGCGGTTGGCGTTGAGCATGAGCTCGCCCACCAGACCGCCTTCCTGCATCTGCAGGCGCAGCACGGTGTGCAGCGCCAGTGGTGTGCCGTTGAAGTTCTGCAAACCCTTGTCGAGCCCGCCCATGCGGGAGCCGCGGCCCCCGGCCAGGACCAGGCCTGTGATTTCGTTGGTGTGGATCATGTGTTCAGCCGCCGATGTAGCTCATCTCGACGCGCCTGGTTCCTGTTGAGGCATCGGGTGGCAGGCTGGCGCGCAGTTCGGAATACCGGTCGCTGCGCCCCTGCCAGATGGCCGCGATGGCGCTGGCCAGTTGTTCGTCGGTGGCGCCGCCGCGAATGAGCGGGCGCAGGTCGTGGCCTTGGCTGGCGAACAGGCACAGGTACAGCTGGCCTTCAGTCGAGAGGCGGGCGCGGTTGCAGTCGCTGCAGAAGGCCTGGGTCACGCTGCTGATCACGCCGATTTCGCAGCGCTCGGCGGTCTCGCCCGGCGCGGCCGCGCCGAGCTGCACCAGCGGCAGCTCGCGGTGGATGCGTTGCACCACCTCGGCGCTGGGCAGCACCTCGTCCATGCGCCAGCCGTTGGTGGCGCCCACATCCATGTATTCGATAAAGCGCAGCACGATGCCGGTGCCCTTGAAGTGGCGTGCCATCGGCAGGATTTCGTGGTCGTTGGTGCCGCGCTTGACCACCATGTTGACCTTGATCGGTCCGAGTCCGGCAGCCTGCGCGGCCTCGATGCCTTCGAGCACATCGGCGACGGGAAAATCCACATCGTTCATGGCGCGGAAGATGGTGTCGTCCAAACCGTCCAGACTCACGGTGACGCGCTGCAGGCCGGCGGCCTTGAGCGCAGCGGCCTTGCGCTTGAGCAGCGAGCCGTTGGTGGTCAGCGTGATGTCCAGCGGCTGTCCTTCCACCGTGCGCAGCGCTGCGAGCTGCTCGATGAGGATTTCGAGGTTCTTGCGCAGCAGCGGTTCACCGCCGGTGAGGCGGATCTTCTGCACGCCGTGGGCCACAAACTGTGTGGCCACGCGCGTGATTTCCTCGAAGGTCAGCAAGGCGGTGTGCGGCAGGTACGCATAGTCCTTGTCGAAGATTTCCTTGGGCATGCAGTAGCTGCAGCGGAAATTGCAACGGTCGGTCACGCTGATGCGCAGGTCGCGCAGCGGGCGGCCCAGCGCATCGCCCAGCAGTCCGGTGGGGACCACCGCTGTAGTGGGAATGCGCGCCACGGTGTTGATGAGGCGCTGATCGATCAGGGGGATGACGCGTTCGGACATCTCTTGATTATCGGCGACACCCCATGGGGTAGCGCGCCGGCCAGGGGTCAACCCGCCCCGACGCGTGTGTACTGGTCTGCGTTGCTGTTGAGCCAGTTGAGCGAGAGATCACTCGATTGCTGGTTGGGGTGGAAGTCGCGTCGGAAATAGGCGCGCCAAGGCTTGAAACTGGTGCTCAACAGGCCTTCGCGGCCCAGCAGGTGGCGGCCTGCGCTGCGCCAGGTGGACCAACGCCACAGCGTGCCGTCGCGATGCAGGTTGTGCACGGTCTGGCGCAGGGCGTCGGTGAGGAAGAACACGGTGACGCGTCGCATCCACTTCACGCGCCATGCATGGCTGCCGCCCAGGGCCTGATAGAGATCGAACGCGGTGCACTTGTGCTCGGCCTCTTCGGCGCTGTGCCAGAGCCAGAGGTTCTTCAGGCGCGGCTCGGTGTTGTTGAACACCTCGGGATGGGCGAGCATCCATTCGGCGAACAGGGCGGTGAAGTGCTCGTTGGCCGCGGTGATGGCCAGGTGGTGGCGCGGGTCGGAACCGGCCAGCACCTTCATGCGCTCTTCGATGCGTGGCCCCCAGGTGTTCACCAGCCCATGTTTTTCAACCTGGGCATTGAACAGCGCATGAATGCGCCGGTGCGTGGCTTCCTGGCCCACGAAGCCCTGCACCTCGGATTGCCAGACGGCTTGTTGTTCCGATGGCAGCCCTTTGGCGCCGTGTCGCACCGAGTCCAGAAAGAACTGTTCACCGACAGGAAAGCTCATCGACAGGGCATTGAACCAGGCGGTGAGGAAGGCGTCATTCGCGCACCAGTGGCGCGCCACGGGTTGCTCCAGATCGATCAGCAGTCGGCGAACGGTGAGGGTGGTCATGGTGTGGCTTGGGGGTGGTGTGGTCGGATTGGTACGAGTCGGTACCACAAGGCCGGATGGTGCGCGCCGAAGACCGGTCTGTCAAGCCGAGCGCCTAAGATCGCGACACATGAAGCCGAAGAATTCCCCCGGCGCTGATGACGCCTCGAACGAACACCGCGCACGTTTGCTGCAGGCCATGGCCAACGTGGCGGCCGCGCAAGGGCTGGCGGCCACCTCCATCGCTGCTGTGGTGGCCGAAGCAGGGGTGTCCAAGCGCACCTTCTACGAACACTTTGCCGACAAGGACGCGTGTTTCCTCGAACTCTACCGAGCCGCCAGCGCATCGGCCCTGCGCACGCTGCGCGAGTCGGTGCAGGCGGAGCGTCCCTGGCAGGATCAGGTGGAGCACGCACTGGGCGCCTACTTCAGGCACCTGTCGGTCGGGCCTCAACTCATCCGCATGCTGTTCGTCGAAATCCACCAGCTCGGGCCCGCAGGCGCACGCGTGCGGCGCGAGGTGATGCAGCACCTGGCCGACTACATGCTGGAGACGATCAACAAACAAGAGACAGTGCTCACGCCCACCATGGCGGTGGCTGCCGTGGGCGGGATCCACGAACTGGTGTTGCAGGCCATCGAGCGTGGCGAAGCCGCGCAACTGGAGCGTCTCACGCCGAGTGCCAGCGCAGTGGTTCGCCTGCTCGCGGATGCCCCGCCTTCATTCCTCACAAAGAAAAACGGCCCGCCAAGGCGGGCCGTTTGAACCGACAGGGGACGGATCAGACCGCCATCGGCAGCAGCGGCACGATCAGCAGCGCCACAATGTTGATGATCTTGATCAATGGGTTCACGGCCGGGCCGGCGGTGTCCTTGTAGGGGTCGCCCACGGTGTCGCCGGTCACGGCAGCCTTGTGCGCCTCGCTGCCCTTGCCACCGTGGTGGCCGTCTTCGATGTACTTCTTGGCGTTGTCCCAGGCTCCGCCGCCCGTGCACATGGAAATGGCGACGAACAGGCCGGTCACGATGGTGCCCATGAGCAGACCACCGAGCGCCTTGGGGCCGAGCAAAACGCCCACCAGGATCGGCACCACCACCGGGAGCAGCGAGGGAATCACCATCTCCTTGATGGCGGCGGTGGTCAGCATGTCGACCGCGCGGCCGTACTCGGGCTTGGCCGTGCCTTCCATGATGCCGGGGATCTCCTTGAACTGGCGACGCACCTCCA
>LNFM01006880.1_pt1 | contig 18349 bp, 15 predicted proteins | sample 596031 | NCBI WGS metagenome assembly LNFM01 (sample SAMN04254537, study PRJNA301005) | activated carbon metagenome | isolation source: dual media filters at the Ann Arbor, Michigan drinking water treatment plant | place: USA: Ann Arbor | reverse complement strand
GCGGAGGCGGCGGTGGCGCGGGCGGTGGAGGCCGGGGCGATGTTGATCCGGCCGGTGAAGGTGGAGTTCTACGGAGAGAAGACGGGCATGGTGACGGATCCGTTCGGGTTCTCGTGGTTCTTGGCTGAGGCCGTGGAGCAGGTGACGCCGGAGGAGATGCAGCGACGGTGGGACGCGATGATGAGCGGGAGTTAGGATGAGAGGGTGCGGGTACTGGTAACCGGGGTCAGCGGGTTCGTCGGCGGGGCCTTGGGAAGGTATCTGCGGGAGCAGGGGTATACCGTGACCGGGGTGAGCCGGGGGCCGGCGCGGAGCGAGGCTTGTGGTGCGTTTGTGCCGTTCGATCTGACGACGGGCGTAGTGCCGGGCAGTTTCGATGCCGTGGTGCATTGCGCGGCGCGGTCGGCGCCTTGGGGGCGGCGCGAGGAGTTCCACCGGCAGAATGTTGTGGCGACCGGGAACACGCTGCGGGTGGACGCTGGCCATTTCGTGTTTGTTTCGTCGAGTAGCGTCTACTACCGGTGGGGCGATCAATTGGGTTTGACCGAGGAGTCGCCGGTGGCAGAGCGGCCATTGAATGCGTATGCGGCGACGAAGCTGGAGGCGGAGCGGTTGGTGCGGGCGTCGGGGAGGCGGTGGACGGTGGTGCGGCCGCGAGCGGTGTTTGGCCCGGAGGATACGGTGCTGTTTCCGCGGCTGCTGCGGGCGGCGAGGAAGGGCATGCTGCCCCGATTCGGGGACCGGGAGCCGGTGGGCGATCTGATCTACATCGAGAACTTGTGCTTCCTGTTGGAGCGGGTGTTGGCGTTGGGCGCGACGGGCGATTTCAATGTGACGAATGGGCAGCCCGTGGGGTTGTGGACGTTTCTGAACGAAGTGTTCGCCGGGCTCGGGTATCCACCGTTGGGGCGGCCGGTGCCGGTGGGGTTGGCGATGCGGTTGGCGCGGGGGATGGAGATATTGTCGTCGGCGACGGGTTGGTGGGAGCCGCCGATTACGCAGTTCGGCGTGGAGGTGATGACGCATGCGAAGACGTTCGATGTGAGTAAGGCGAACGCGGTGTTGGGGCGGCCACCGGTATCGAATGAGGAGAGCTTGCGGAGGTTTGTCGAATGGCAGTCGCTGTTTATCTAGCGCTGCTGGCGGTGCGGGTGGGCTTGGCCTGGTGGATGGTGCGGCGGGGGGAGGCGGAGATTTGGCCGGGGGCGTTGACGATTCTGCAGCCGATCCTGGCGGGGGATCCGAAGCTGGAGCGCTGCCTGCGGGAGAATCTGGCGGCGAACCCGGGCGCCCGGTTCGTTTGGTTGGTGGATGAGGATGATTCATTGGGATGCGAGATCGCGAGGCGTTTGGCCGATGAGCGGGTGAAGCTGATGGTGGGGCCTCCGCCGGCGCAGGGCGAGAATCCGAAGATCGCCAAGCTGGCGCGCGCGGCGGTGGGCGATGGCATCGTGGTGGTGCTGGACGATGACACGCGCATTGACGAAGCGTCGCTGCGCCGCCTGACTGGGGCTGACCTGGTGACCGGGTTGCCGGTGTTCGTGGACGCGGGCACCGTGTGGGAGCGGCTCGTGGGCGGGTTCGTGAACGGGTCGGCGATTCTGACCTATCTGCCGGCGGCGGCCGTGGGGGTGCAGCGGACGATCAACGGCATGATCTACGCAACGCCGGCGGCGACTTTGCGAGAGGTGGGTGGGTTTGGGGCCGTGGTGGATTGCCTCACCGATGACTATGCGATGGCGAAACTGTACGAGGGAAAAGGGAAGTCGCTTCGGCAGGCCCCGGTGTTTGCGCGGGTGACGATGACCATCGCTTCGGCCGGACACTGCGGCCGGGTGATGCGGCGATGGTTGATCTTCGCCAACCGGTACCTGGCCGAGAACCTGACGGTGGGTTCGTTCGCGTTGGTGGTGCTGCCGGCTCTGCTGCCTTGGGCGCTGGTGGCGACAGGTTGGGGCTGGGTGTTGCCCGTCAAGGCCATTGTGAACCGGGTTTGCTTGTGGCGGTGGGCAGGGGTGCGCAGCGGCCCGGTGGACGTCCTGTGCGAAGTGGTAGCCGATTTGGCTTTGCCGGTGCTCTACGTGAGCTCTCTGGTGCGGCCGGGCCGGATGAGCTGGCGGAGCCGGCAGATCGATGTTTCCGACGGGAGGATCCGGTACCGGTGAGCTACTTTGCACGGTTGCGGGAATTAGACGACGAGGGGAGTCTGCTTGTGCCGGTCGAGCGGCGCGTGATGATTCTGACGGGGCAGAGTTCGTGGCGCGCGGCGCGGCTGAGTCCGGCGCAGGAGAGATTCCTTGATGCCGTGACGCCGCCGGGGTGGTCCGCTGTGCGGGCGGGCTTTCCCTATCATGCGGCCATGCTCGGCCCGGAGTTCGATGAGACCTCAATGATCGGTGCGAGTTGGCGAAACGCGGCGCAGGTGGCGATGTCAATGGCGTCGAGCGAGTATCGGGAGGTCGTCCGGCGGGTGCTGCAGCGGGCGATGGATACGACGCGGGTGCAGCTGCGGATCGTGACGGGTAGTTGTGGGCTGCAACTGTTGAACTGCGTATGGGCGGAGCTGCGCGGCGAGGCCGAGGTGCTAGCGTTAGGGCCGGCTTGTTTCGGTCCGCTGCGCGTGCCCGCCGAGGTGGTGCGCGGCGACGAGGATGGCTGGAGCCGCTTGCTCTATTGGGGCCGCGTGGACCGGCGCGTTCGCGGTGGGCATTTGGATTATTGGCAGGTGGTGCGATGAGGATCGTGTTTGTAGCGCCGCCCTACTCGGGCCATCTGTATCCGCAGGTGCCGCTGGCGGAAGCAGCGCGGGCGGCCGGGCACACGGTGGCGTTCGTTACCGGAGAGCGGAAGCGAGACGTGTTGGCCAAGCGCGGACTGGAGACCCTGCCACTGACGAGTGTACCGGACGGGGCGCTGGAGGCGATCGCGAATCCGCCGCATAAAGTGGGCAGCAATCCGCGGTTGCTGATGCAGCAGTTGCGGGCCAATTTGGGCTTGTTCCCCGGGATTCGCCAAGACTTGCGCGGACTGTTCGCGGGCTGGCGGCCGGACGTCGTCGTGGCCGATTTCGTGGCGCCAGTGGGCGGCTTTGTTGCGCAGGAGATGGGCCTGCCGTGGGTGACGACGATCCCGAGCCCGCTGGCGCTCGAGACGAAGCGGGGCACGCCATCGTACTGCGGCGGATGGACGCCGGGCTGGGGCCTGCGCGACTGGCTGGGCCGGATGGCCGTGCGCGGATTCAAGCGGGGCGTGAAGGCTTGGCTGGCAGCCGAGTTCCGGGCCGCCGGGGTGGAGGAACTGTGGCGCCCGGACGGGACGGAGGTAGTCTATTCGCCGGAGGCGATCCTGGGGCTCGGCATTCGGGAGTTGGAGTTTGAGCGGGACTGGCCCGCGTGCTTCGAGATGATCGGGCCGCTGGTGGAGGACCCGGAGGATTGGCCGCCCGTCGAGTACCCGGCGGGGAAGAAGGTTCTGCTGACGATGGGGACGCATCTGTTTTGGGCAAAGGAGCGGCTGCAGGTGCCGCAGGTGCCGGGCGTGGCGATGGTGGTGGCAGGATCGAAGGAGTACCCGTTTGTGCCGTATGCGCGGGACTTGGCGCAGTTCGACGCGGTGGTGCACCATGGCGGCGCGGGGATTGCCTATGCGGCGATTCTCGAAGGAAAGCCAAGCCTGGTATGGCCGCAGGACTATGACCACTTCGACTTCGCTGCGCGCGTGGAATGGTGCGGGGCCGGGACGCAGCGGGGGACAGTAGAAGAGCTGCTGGCGCGAGACTGGCCACGGCTGCCTGCGTTGCAAGCGGCGGCGCGGGCCTACCGCCCGCGGGAGGCGTTTCTCACGCGGATTGCAGCCATGGTTCGATGAGGGTGTTGCCCGGATCGAAGAGGCGCTGGAAGCGGCGGTGCTTGTTGCCGGGGGCAGGCCGGTAGTCGAACTGGACGGTAAAGTCGTCGTAGTCGTTTTGGAAGAGCGCCGCACTGGGCGGCAGGAGCGGGGCGAGTTCGAGGGGGAACTTGGGGGGACGGTCGCGGAAGACCATGAGGTCCTGCAGACGGCCTTCGACGGATTCGACGGCGGTGAACGGGCTGCCGCAGGGGCAAGACGAGGCGAGCAGCAGCACGTCATCGACGCGGCGATTGGCTTGGGGTTGGGTTTGGCGGACGAGGTCCGTGATTATAGGGAGGACGCGGCGGGGATCGTGGGCGAAGGACTGGAGGCGGAAGGCGAGCAGGTCTTCGTTGAGATGGTAACGGCCGTGGGGGCAGCCGTAGGCGAGGAAGCCTTCGCGGGCCTGGTAGAGGCCGCGGGGAGCGACGCGGAACTTCTGCCTTAGGGTCTCGCGGTCGGCGGGGAAGAGGGGTTCGGCGCCGGCCAGGACGGTGTGTGGGCGCAGCCCATCGGGAAGTTGGAGGAGCACGCTGGGCGGGCCGACGAGGACGTGGGGGCGCCAGGCGAGCAGATCGGGATAGGGCGGGGTGAGGCCGTAGTAGCGGAGACCGCGGACGCCCGAGTAGAGCCGATTGTTGTGCTTGAGGAAGAGGGCGACGCGGAGGCCGGGCAGCCGGTGGGGCGGGATGTACTTGCCGAGGATGTTGCCGGCCCAGCGGGCGCGTTCAGCCGGGGTGGTGATGAAGACGCCGGGCGGGCCCGTGGTGCCCGAGGAGAGGCCGAAGCTGTACGGCGGCAGGGGCGAGACGCCGGTGGCCAGTTCCTGTTCGGCGTAGGCGCGGGCGTCGGCTTCGGAGAGGGCGAGCGGTGGGACAGGAGGAACGCGAAGGGTGCGGAAGCGGCGGGCGGCGAGATAGGCGCGGAGCAGCTCAAGCATGCGAGGGGACGAGCCGGAGCGTGGGGCGGCGGCGGTGGAGAGCGTGAAGCTTTTTGAGCGTGGCGAGGATGGTGGGGCGATGTCCCAGGATGCGCAGGGCGGGTTCGGCGGGCAGGGAGAGATGGGTGATGTTGGTGAGCACCCAGGCGGCGTCGGCGACCAGGAACGTCTCCGAGCCGTCGCGGTGGCGGCAGAGCAGGCCATGCTGGCCGAGGGCGTGGCCGGGCAGCGGGATGGCGAGCAGTGAGCCATCGTGCAGCAGATCGTAGGCTTCGGTGAAGGGCGCGAGATCGGGCGGGGTAACGCGGGGGCAATCTTCAATGGCGCGAGAGGTGAACGACGGCGGGAGGAGTTCGGGCAGGAAGGCGTGGCGAGCGCGCTGATAGGGCGAGAGGGTACGGAGCTGATGGAGCGCTTCGCGCGAGTGATAGAGCGGGACGGCAGGCAGCGAGCGGAGGCCGCCGATGTGGTCCGGATGAAAGTGCGAGACGACGATGGCGGATAGGCCATCGGTGGGCAGCGGTTCGGAGGCGAGCGTGAAGGGCAGCAGGCGGCGATAGAGGCGGGCAGGGAAACTGGTCGAGTTGGCGAGGTGGGGGCCGTAGCCGGTATCGAAGAAGATCAGGCCGGCCTTGGGATGCCGCAGTGCGGCGACCAAGGCGGGCAGGGTGATCTTGGCGAAGCCGCGGGTGCGGTCGACGAACCAGGCGCGCTCGCGGCAGTGGCCGCCGGAGTGGAGCGTGAGGTCGACGTAAGGCATCGCCCTTCAGGCTACAACGGTGAGAGGCCGGCGGGCGGCTGGAAGAGGGACGCTATAGTTTTTAGATGGCTGAGAGCATCAATAGGAAGTATGTCCTCTGGCTCACAGGAATTGCGGTTGCGATCCTGGGAGTAGGCCTTCTCCTCCGTCCGAAGAAACCGGCTCCGAAGCCTCCGTCTTCGTCCGAGACAGCCAACCTGCAGCGCCTGGTCCGGCGGGATGAGCTGCGCAACATGGGCAAGTATTTTGCCGAGCGCGCCAGCGCGGTGGCCGAGCATCTGCGTTACCTACCGGAGACGCAGGCCAGCGGGGTGTATTGGGAGAAGGCAGGGCAGGTGGTGTCATCGAGCCGCCAGCTTCCGGTGCGGGCGGTGCAGACGGAGTCGATGGCCGTGCCGCCGCTTGCCTCGCAGGCGGAGTCGACGGGTGGGCGCTGGGTGTTGCTGGCTTGGATGGAGCCGGGACAGAAGGAGCCGGAATGGATTACGGCGATTGACGGCGGACGGCGCGAGTCGGTTTGCGACGGGGAGAAGTACCGCGAGTTGATCGTCAATTCGGCGTTGACGACGGAGATGCTGGGCGCCGCAGTGTTTGACCTTGACGGGGTGCTTGTGGGGCTGGTGGCGCAGTGCGGCGCGAGTCTGCACGTGATCTCGTCGCAGAGCCTGCGGGAACTGCTCGGGAAGTTTTCGGACGCCGAACACCGGCTGCATGCGCTGCAGGGCGTGGCTGTGCGGAAGCAGGAAGACGGGCTGTTCGTCACCGAGACCACCACTCGCGGGGCAGGGTTCGCGGCGGGTTTGCGTCCAGGCGACTCCATCGCGGAACTGCCGGATGCCGCGGCGCTGCTGGCTTGGCTGGAGGGGCCGCGGGAGACGCCGCTTCGCGTGGTGCGGGGCAGGCGCAAAATGAACCTGGCGAAGGCCGCGACGGAGGGCTTGGAACTGTTGCCCGACTCGCCTCCGGCGCTCTACGTCGCTGCCGGCAGCGCGGCGGAACAGGCGGGCTTGCGAACGGGAGACCGGTTAGTGCAGCCGACGGTCGCCGAACTGCGCCGCCTGCTGGCGCCGGGTGCCAAACGCCCGCAGCCTACACTTTTGGTCTATGAACGCGACGATGTGCGCTTTGCCCGCTTAGTGGAGATGGCCCCGTGAACGAGCTGGCTTCGTTGGGCATCATTCTGTTCTTCGCCTTGCTGGCGGGCCACTTGGTGAAGTTCATCCGGGTGCCGGAGGTGACGGGCTACATCCTGGCCGGGGTGGCCGTCGGCCCCTCGTTTCTGGGCTGGATTTCGCATGAAAACCTGTCGAGTCTGGAAGTCTTTTCGGAAGTGGCGCTGGGCCTGATTCTGTTCTCGATTGGTTCCGTCTTCGAGTTCACCTCCTTCCGGCTCATCGCCCGCCGGGCCGTGTTGGTAACGCTCGTCGAGTCGGTGCTGACCGCGGTCGTGGTGACTATCGGGATGCTCGTGATGGGCCAGCCGTGGACCATCGCCCTGCTGCTCGGCGCGATTTCGATGGAGACCGCGGCGGCTACGTCGCTGATGGTGCTTCGCGAGATGAACGCCAAGGGCGAGATGTCGGACATGCTGAAGGGCGTTATTGCGATGAACAATATCTGTTGCCTGATTGGCTTCAGCATTGTGGCGGCCGTGGTGGACCTTTCGCTGAAAGCGCAGATGCCCGACGCCTCCATGGGGCAGGCGCTGTATGAAGCCGTCTATCCGCTGGTCTGGCAGATTGTCGGCTCGGCGGCGCTGGGGTTTTTGGTGGGTGGTCTGCTGAGTCTATGGTCCGGGCACATTGAAGAGCAGGGAGAGACCTTGATTCTGATGGCCGGCGGGGTGCTGCTGTGCGTGGGCATGGCCGATTGGATGGAGCTTTCGCCGCTCGTATCGAGCCTGGCCGTCGGCGCGACGATGGTGAACCTCACGACGCATAGCCGGAATCTCTTCGGCGCGCTGTCGCGGACGGACCCGCCGCTCTACGCCATCTTCTTCGTGATTGCGGGCGCGGACATGAACCTGAGCGCGCTGCCGACGGTGGGCCTGCTGGGCGTGGTCTACGTGCTCGGCCGGGTGTTCGGCAAGGTGGTGGGCGTGCAGGCGGGCGCCAGATATGCGGGCGCCAGCGTCACCGTGCAGAGGTACATGGGATACACAACCCTGGCGCAGGCCGGCCTGGCGATTGGTTTGGTGCTCGCCACCAACCAACGGTTCCCGCAGTTGGGGCCGCAGGTGGCGACGATCGTGCTGGCGGCTGTGGCCATCTTTGAGTTAATCGGGCCGCTGAGTGCGAAGTTTGCGTTGATCCGCAGTGGTGAGAGCCAGCCACAGGATCACGCCCCGGCGGTGCTGCTGGACTAATGATAGGCTGAGCAACATGCTGGCGCTGTTGCCATTGCTGCTGTGGACCGGGCCGGAAGTTACGCTGCTGGGCGGCCCGTCGCGCGATGGCCGTGTGATGTCGAACGTGCAGGCCCCTTCGCGGGAATTGGTCCTGTTCGACTTTGCTGCCAAAACGGTGAAGCGGGTGGCTCCGGCGAACGGGGGCGAGTTCGCCTACTTCTCCATCGTCTCGGCCGACGGCAAGCAGGTGGCCTACGCCTGGAAGAACGCCGATGGCTTTTATGAACTACGCGTGGATGGACGGACGGTGTACCGGAATGAAGAGGCCGGATTCGTGCAGCCCTGCGCCTGGACCCCCGATGGGAAAGCCGTGCTGACGCTGCTGTTCCGCAAAGATAATACGAGCCAGATTGCCATGGTGCCGCTCGCTGGCGGGCTGCCCCGGGTGCTGAAATCGCTGGCCTGGGTGTATCCGAAGCGCATGGACCTGTCGCGCGATGGGCAGTGGATTGTCTATGACTCACTGGTTGGCCAAGAGCGCAAACTGTACGTTTTGGCCGCGGATGGCTCGGACGAACGACCCGTCGGCGAAGGGGTGTTTCCGCTCTGGCGGGAGGACGGCAAGCGCGTGGTCTACGCCCTCGGTGACGAGCTGTGGGAGCTGACCGTGGCGAGCGGCGAGCGCAGGAAGCTGCGCGACGGGATGGGGCGGTTTCTGCCGCTGGGGATCACGGCGGGCGACGCGCTGATTTACGGACTCCGGGCCGGCGGGACCGAGGTCTACTACGGCAAGCGGCAGCCGGCTTCGCTGCGGTTTCCCGACCGCAACTCGGCGCCGGGTTGGAGTGCCGATGGCAAATGGTTGGCCTATGTCTCGCGGCGGGGTGAAGAGAACTTCGGGGAAGAGTCGCGGGTGTTGGTCGTGCGCGAGGTGGACTCGACCGTGGAGCGGGAGATTGATCCGGGGCTGGCGATAGTGGACGCGCCGGTATGGAGCAGCGATGCCAAGCGGTTGCTGGTGCGCGGGGCGGATCGGCAAGGCCGGGCGGGGGTGTTCGTCGTGGAGGTCGCCTCCGGGAAGGTGACGCCGGTCGAGCGCGAAGCGGGTTTGGAGCCGGCGCTGTTCCGCGCGGCGTGGGGCGAGGAAGACAGCATTTGGGTGCAGCGGGGCACGGAGTTACGCAACGGGGAGCGGCTGCTGCAGAACGTGCGGAGCTTCGCGGTGCGCGGGGGACGCCTGGCAGTGCTCTATAGCAATGGCAAGCTGGAGGTGGACGGGCAGGAGCGGGGTTCGAGCGCCGCGAAGGAGATCGTCTGGCGCGGCGACAAATTGGTAGGCGGGGGAGCATACGACTTCAGCGGAGAGCGCGAGGCGTGGACGGAGTCGACCGCCCGCAATGAGATCTGGCAGTGGGAGTTGCCGCGATGAACGCCTGGTGGTTGGCGGCGATCGTCGCCGTACCCCTGGGCCTGGATCAACTGATTCCGGCCCCGGCCGGCAACCCGCTTGAGGCGGGCCGCGTTAAGCTCGGCCGGAAACTGTTCTTCGATAAACGGCTGTCGCGGGATGGGACGGTGGCGTGTACCACCTGCCATGATCCGGCGCGGGCGTTCTCCGATGGCGCCGCGCGCGCCGTGGGCATTGGTGCGCAGACGGGGCCGCGGCGCAGTCCGCGGATTCTAAACCGGGCGTATGGAAAGACTTTCTTCTGGGACGGCCGCGCGGCCTCGCTCGAAGAGCAGGTGGTGCAGCCGATTGCGAATCCCTTGGAGATGGGGATGAGGGTAGAGGACGCCGCGGCCCGGGTAGGGCTGACGCGCGACGAATTGACCCAGGCGCTGGCGAGCTATGTGCGCACGATCTTGGCGGGCGATAGCCCTTATGACCGGTTTCTGGCCGGCGATCGCGGAGCCCTAACGGCGGATCAGCAGGCGGGCTTGAAGCTGTTTCGCGGCAAAGCCAACTGCGTGGCCTGTCATCTGGGGCCGAACCTGACGGATGAAGACTTCCATGCGACGGGGCCAGCGGGACCGGACCTGGGCCGCTACGAAGTCAGCCGGCGGCCGGAGGATCGCGGCGCGTTCAAAACGCCATCCTTGCGGCAGGTGGCGGAGACCCCGCCCTATCTGCACGACGGCTCGCTGGCGAGTCTCGAAGCGGTCGTCGACTTCTACGACCAGGGCAAGGGCAGCGATCCAGAGATTCGGCCGCTGCGGTTGACGGCCGCGGAGAAGCGGCAGTTGGTGACGCTGTTGCGGGCGTTTACTGGCCGCGTGCAGGAGGGGATGCCGTGATCGCCTCCTGGGTGCTGGCGTTTCAGTTGTGGCAACCGGTGGATTGGCGGGCGCTGCTGCCGCTCTATGAAGCCCGCGCGACCACCGAAGCCGGCGTTCGCGATGTCTCGCTCTTCCTGATGCGGGAGCAGCAGTGGGCCCTGGCCGAGCCGTGGCTGCGCAAGTTGGGCGAGGCGGAGATGCTGGCGGACTGCCTGGCCGCCATGGGCCGCAACGACGAGGCCGTGGCGGAGTATGCCAAGGCGCCGTCGACGCGCGCTTTCGCGCGGCGGACCGAGCTGACGGGCGATTCGCAGTTTCTCGAACGGGCCATCGCGCGCGAGCGCAAGCCAAGCTACTTGAACGATCTCGCCCTGCTCCGGAAAGGTTCGGCGCAGGCCGAGGCGTTGTTGCGAGAGGCGCTTGCCCTGCAGGAAAAAGCGCTGGGCCCGAGCCATCCGGAAGTGGGTACCACGTTGAACAACCTGGGAAGCGAACTGCTGGTCAAACGCAAGCTACTCGAAGCCGAGACGGTGCAGCGCCGCAGCCTGCGCATCCTCGAAGCCACGCTGGGGCCGCGGCATGTCCGCACCGGGCTGAGCGCGAGCAACCTGGGCGACATCCTGGCCGCAGCGGGCAAGCCGGCAGGGGCTTTCTACGAGCAGGCCTGGATGATCTTCAACGCCCAACTGGGGCCGCGCCACCCTTGGACCGATGAAGCGGCAGCAGCGGTTTCCGCGGAGCGTAAACCCCGATCCAGTGGTTCGAAAAACTAAGCTGCGGGCTGGCGGCAACCTTCGGCATGTGGCAGGATTCGCACGTCTGCGCCGCCGAGATCTTTGCTCGATGGGTGACGGTCGCATGGCAGTTGGCGCACGTCGACTTCACCTCGCCCGAGTGGGCATCGTGGCAGGTGATGCAACTCACGTTCCCCTTCTCGAAACAGGCGCTTTGGGAGAGCGATACCGGCTGATGGCGGACGTTCCAGGGGTCCTGCCAATTGACGTCCTCGCCGGGTTTGGGGGGCTGCCGGTGGCAGGCGCCGCAGAGGTCGTTCAACCCTGCGGCGTTTAAGATTTTCGGCCGAAGCAGTTGGGAGTGGTCGGCGCCGGGGCCATGACAGGCCTCACACTGCACGCCATTCTCCGCGGGCAAGATCCCCTGCTCTGGAGTGAAGTTCAGCTTGCCCGTCGAGTGGCATTGAAAGCAGCGAAGGATCTGGGCGCCGGGATCGAAGACGCGATACTTCACGCCGTCGGGCTTGGTATGGCCCGGAGTGAGCGCTTTGACGTTGGGGGAGGTGTACTGCGAAAGGCCGTGTTCCAGGTAGTAGTCGGCGTCGAGGCGGGAGACGGGGGTGGTTGCTTGGCGGCCGGCTCCGAAGAGCCAGAGTTCATTGCGGCGGGAGAGAGCATAAGAATGGGCCGAGCGTTTCTGCGCGGCCCATTGCGGTTGATGACATTCGGCACAGGCCGCCGACCCGGTGAACTGGGCGGCGGCCGGTGAGAGGATCAGGCTAGAAAATAATACGGCCCGAGTACTGAAGCTGACGGCCAAAGAACCCTCCACGCTGCGTGACCACCCGGCCGAAGTTCGGGGAGTTCACGTTCACATCCGGATCGGATCCGAAGAAGCTATTGGCCACATTGTACGCTTCCATGCGGAGTTCGAACTTCACCTTCTCGGTGATGGGGAACTCCTTGGCGAGCGTCGCATCGAGGTTGAGCGTATTCGGGCCCACCAGCTTCGGATACTGCAGCGGGTTGGTCCGGCGGGTGAACGCGGGCAGAACGGCGAACTTCGACGTATCGAACCAGCGGTTGCGGTCCGGGCTTTCGATGGTGGGATCGCCATTGACGAGCATGCCGCCGAAGCGCAGGAACAGCCCGGTGTTATAGGTAAACAGCGGGGCGACGGACCATCCGCCGAAGGCATAGTCGAGAGCCTTCGGAGCGCTGGCCATGAAGCGGCGGCCCTTGCCGAACGGGAGTTCGTAGATGGCCGCGCCGGTCAACCGGTGCCGGGCGTTACGGGCCGGCTGGAAGGTGAACGTGCGGGTGAAGTAGTCCTGCTCGTCGTAGAACTCTTCGTTGCGTTCGCGGTTGTAGTTGTAGCCAATGGTGAAGTTGAAGCCATTGGCGAAGGGCCGCTGGAACTGCATCTGAAGCGACCGGTAGTGATTGCGCAGGCCCGAGTTCAGCGTCTCCGTCAGAGCGCCGTACTGCGGATAGGGCCGCAGCAACTGGTTCACCTGAATGTTCTGCTGCGTGCGCAATTGGCCGGGGAACTTATCGGCGCCGAGCACGTTAAAGAACGGATTCGGAACCGACTGCGTCACGGCGGTCTTCACGTTGTAGCCGATACGCGGATCGATCTGGTTGAGGTCGAACGTGAAGGGCTGGTTGCGGCCAGTGTTCATGAAGAACGTGATGTCGGCCAGGATCTGACCGGGCAACTGCCGCTGCAGCGAGACGTTGAAGCGGTCGTTCACGCCCGGGTTAAAGTCCTGCTGATACCAGGTGGCCGGAGCGCCCAGGTTCGTGTAGCGGCCCAGGGTCTTGCCGCTGACCGGGACAAGTCCGCCAGGGAACGGGTTCGAAAGCCGCTGTTGTGGAACGCCCTGGATTTCGGGGACGGAGGTGCTGGTGGCGTCAAAGCCAGGCAGCGGGACCGAACCGAGAATGTTGAGGCCGTCGGTGAGCGTCGCGGGTACGATGTAGCGGGCCCAGCCGATGCGCAGAGCCGACTTGTCGTTAATCCGGTAGGCGAGGCCGGCGCGCGGCATCAGGAGAGTCTTGGGTGCGTTCCAGCTTCCGCGGTTTTCAGAATCCGTGAACACCCAGGCGCCGTTATAGATGGGCGCGGCGGTGCGCAGGGCCGTCACTGCTGCCGGCATCCGCGGCGCGTTGGCGCCTTGGAACTCGGGAATGGGGCTGTTCAGATCGAGGAAACGCGAGAAGCGATCTTCGGGATCGGTCATGGGTCCGAAGTACTCGTAGCGAATACCCAGGTTTAGCGTGAGGCGCTGCGTCAGCTTGTAGTCGTCCTGCACGAAGAACGACATGAAATTCACGCGCGGCCGCTGGATCGGGATGGAGCTGAAGTTCGACGTGCCGTTCATCGCGCCCAGCAGCATCGTGGCCCAGCCATCGCCGGAGAGGTTGATGTTGGGGTTCAGGAAGGTGTTGGCCGTGACGGCGGGAACGAAGTTAAAGACCGGGGGACGCGGCCGCGAGGCGACCACGTTCTCGCGGCGGTACTCGCCACCGACCTTCACATAGTGGCTGCCGATGTTCTTCGACATCTTGGCGTCGATGTTCCACGACTTCGGTTCCTGATACCAGTAACCGGTCCGGCCCAGCGTTGTCGTCGAACCTTGCGTCACCGTCACGCCGGGGTAGTAGATGTCGGGCAGGCCGCCGAGATAGGGCTTGTACCAGGCGTTACCCGGCCAGAATTTTTCGAGGTCCGACTCTTTCAGCGTCGCCGACGGTACGCCAAAGGAGTCGACGATGGCGTTGGAAGCGCCGCGAATGTTGAGCACGGTGCTCGAGTTCAACGCGTAGACCATGTCGCCGGAGAAGCTCAGCGAATGGCGCTTGGAGCCGTCGGGCGGCTGCGCCAGCGAGCCGCCGGTGTAGTCATCCTGCGCGGTGAACGTGCGGAACTGGTTGTAGCGGCCGAAGAACTTCAGCTTGTCGGTGGCGTTGTAATCCACGCGATCGCTGAGGTTCCAGTAGCGGAAGCGATTGGCGAAGCCGGCGATGAAGTTATTCACCTGCGTCGGGCCATTGCCGGGGCCATTCGGCTTCCACAGGTCGTTCATGATGATGCGGGAAGTCGGATCGATTCGATTGGACGGAATGACGTTGCCGGCAAACGGCAGGCGGGACGCCACGCCGTTGGTGACGGTGGTCGTGTAGGGATCGTAGATGGTGCGCAGTGCGCCGGCCGTGTTCAGCGAGCGCGAAAAATCGCCGGTCCGCTCGAGGTCCGTCGGCAGCGTGTTGAAGGCGCTACGCGGTTCAATCGTCCGCCAGCCCTCATACGAAACGAAGTTGAAGAGCTTGTTCTTGATGATGGGGCTGCCCATCGTCGCGCCCCAGGTGTTCTGCCGCGTCAGGTTGGCGCGCTGCGTGATGCGGTCGGCCAGCGCGTTCAATGCGGGGTTGCGGCCCAGGTAGTAGGCCGTGCCGTGATAGTTGTTCGTGCCGGACTTCATCGACACGCTCAGCACGCCGCCCGCGGAGTGGCCGAACTCGGCGTCCACCGCGTTCTGCTGCAGGTTCACTTCCTGCACCGCGTCCATCGGAGGCGTGTAGGAAGACTTCTGGCCCGTCATCGACGGCGAGCCATCGAGAATAATGTCGTTCTTGGTGCTCGTGTTGCCGCCCACGTCGAACTGCGACGCCGCCCAATGGTGGAAGGGGCTCTGTTCGGTAGAGGAGCGAATGACGGTCGCGGGGTTGAGGCTGACGAGAAGGAACGGGTTCCGATGGATGATCGGCAAGTTGTTCGTCATCTTCGTGTCGAGCGTGAGACCCATGGTCGAGGTATTGAACTGGACGGCAACGGGCGTGGCCTCAACCGTTATGGAGTCTTTGGTCGATCCGGTTTCGAGGCGGGAATCAACGGTAACGTCGGCGCGGGCTTGTACGAGAATGTTCTTCTGGACGTACTTCCGGAATCCGGCGAGCTCGACGGAGAGGGTGTATTTGCCGGGCAGCACCAAGTCGAAGATGTATTGGCCAGCCGCGCTCGAGACTTGCGTCGACTGGATATTGGTGTTGTCGTTCTGGAGCACGACTGTAGCGCCGACGATAACCGCGTCGGTGGCATCGGTAACTCGTCCTTGTACCCTGCCGCGCGTATCTTGCGCGAGCAGGGGAAGCGTGGAGAAAACGGTCAGCGCAACCAAGGCGCCTCGATTCATCAACATGATTTCCCTCCCATTGGGTTGGCGGATTACATCATAAATTGATGTCGGCAACAACCGTGGGAAAAGTTAATGAACGCCGGTTAAGGACGGCGTGGCGGACGGCGGCGGGGCATTTCGCAGTTGGAAATGCGCATGGGATTGGGCATGGCGGGAAGCCCGTCTTCGAGTTCCCAAGGAGTGATCTGCCGAAGTGCTTCGGCCACAGTTTGCACGGATCCGCAAGGGATTCCGGCCTCGGAAAGCCTCTTAGCCCAGTCGGCTTTGGAGCGGGCTCCGAAGAGCGGAGCAAGCAGGGGAATGAGCTGGTCACGATTGCGCACGCGGGCAGCGTTGCCGGCGAACCGGGGGTCGGTTTTCCAGTACGGCTGCTCGACCGCATCGCAGAATCGGAGCCAGATCCGTTCGTTCGGAACGCCGACCGCGAGTTGGCCATCAGCGCAATCAAACACTTGATAGGGGACGATGTTGTTCAAGCCAAGGCCGGCGGGTTTGGGGTCAACGCCCGCCAGCAGAACGGCGGATGTCAGCGGCGACATGCCAGCGAGCAGGCTCTCGAAGAGCGAGACGTGGATGCGGGCACCCTCCCCCGTGCTCTGACGGCGAAGCAGCGCGGCGAGGATCGCTTGACTGGTAAAAAGCGATGCGAGAATGTCGGCCACGGGGAACGACGTTTTGCCGGCGGACGCACCCGGAAGGGCGCTGGTATGCATCAGGCCACTCAGGGCCTGGATCATCAAATCGTAGCCGGGTTGGGCGGAATCCGGGCCGAAGCCACTGACCGAGGCATAGATCAAGCGGGACTGGGCGAACTGCTCGTAGCCGAAGCCAAGGCGGTCCATCACACCAGGCCGGAAGTTTTCGACAAGGATATCCGACTCAGCGATACGGGCCAGCACTTCCCCTCGATCGGCTTTGAGGTCGAATGCAACGCTCGACTTGTTGCGATTGAGTCCTAGCCAGTACGTGCTGTCGTCGCCATGAAAAGGCGGGCCCCATTGGCGGGTTTCATCGCCGGTGCCCGGCTCCTCCACTTTGGTGACTGCGGCGCCGAGATCCCCAAGCATCATCGTGCAAAAAGGACCGGCGACGGCGCGAGTAAAGTCGAGGACCCGGATGCCGGCCAGCGGGAGGCTCACTCTGGCGTCGCGTCCTGGCTGGGCGGCAGGAGCGAAACCGGGATCAGGTAGCCGCGCTGCATGAGGCCCTGAAGAATCGGCATGGCGGCTTCGACGATCTCGGGGAAGCTAACGCCGACCGCTTCGCCCATGCCGGCCACGAGTTGGCGCAGTGGTGCTGTCCCGTCGCAGCGGGACAGGAGTCCGGCGGTGTACTGATCCACGCGGCCGCTGTAGGGCAGTGGGTCTTCAAGGAAGATTTCCGCTTCTGCCGACGCCCAGCGTGTACCCGCCTGTTGGTAGATGTGGCGCATGCGCGCGGCGCTGGACAGTTGATACGGCTGGTCCAGAATCTCGTCAATCGAAGCGGTGTTGAGTAAGGTATGGATGTCGAGGAGTTGCAGGAGCGTTTCGCCCCAGCGGCCGCGGATGACCGACGGCGCATCGTCGGCGAAGAACCAGTTCTGGCCGTCTCGCTTCCGCATGGCGATCAAGCCGGTTTGCACGCCATCCATCCCGAGCTTCTCGTAATAGTCGAGCCAACGGTCATAGGTTTTGGCGTACTCTTCCGCGGTGAGATGTTGTTGGTAAGAACGGATCCAGGACATGGCATAGGCCACCAGATCCGCCTGCTTCGAAGTGGATAACCAAAGGTCGCAGCCACTGCCGTCCACCCACTGCCTCAAGCGGTCGATGGCGTTGTTCTCCTTGAGCGAGGCCCACTCGCAGATGATGACGGCGACGCCGCCCTCTTCGAGATAGTTGCCAACGTTCCGAATCACCGTTTCCGCAACTCGGTCCGCGCCTAGGCCACCGTCCCGGTAATGATACTCCGACTCTGGCGAGATAACGAACGGGGGATTCGAGACGATCAGGTCGAACTTTTCCCCTTCGACCGCCGAGAAGAAGTCAGACATCCGGAAATCGATGTTGTCCATGCGGTTGAGCACGGCCGCGAAGCGCGCCATACTCAACGCGCGCGGATTGATGTCGAGGCCCACCACTTCGTCGCAATGCCCGGCCAGTTGAAACGACTGGAAGCCACCGCCACAGCCCATATCGAGAGCTCGCCGGTAGTGCCGGCGGGGCGCCGCATTGGCCGGAGCGAGCGAACTGGTGCCGACGCCCATCACCATGAACTTGGAGATCTCGGAGTGTTTCGCGCTGAGATGGTCGTAGACAATGTAAAAGCCTCGGACCGGATAGATAATGAACGGGCAACGGATGCCCTTCGCTGTCCGTTCAAAAAGTCCTCCCGCGAGAAGATCCGAGAGCAGGGACTCCCCAAGGACCTCCCGAACAACCGCCTCCTCCTCGGACAAACCCACCAGGCACAGTCGAACCAAGGTGTTCAGGGGCGTGTTTTCCCGGAGAGCCCGTTGCACCACGGGGCCCGCGCCTTCGCTATTGGCAAAACCATCCAAACACTTGGGCAAGACCTCCTGGACAGCCTTTTCAGTATAGTTATGGCGCTCAAAAACTTTGCGGAGGCGCTCAATGTCAGCCGGATCAAGAGTGGCGAAGGGGTTGCGAATCGGGTCGGTTGTCATTCAATTACAAATCCTTACCTAACCTCGCGCGGGAATAGAAAGAAAATTCCATCACGGGAAACGGTTATCGGCTCATGTTACACCTCCCCCGTGTATAATCGGGAGCGAAATGGCAAATAATCCGTTGGCAGCAGTGTTTCTTGATGTCGACCCGCAGCGGCGCACCACGGCGCGGCCGGAGCCCGACTCGCCCTTTCATGTGCTAATTCTGGGCGACTTCTCCGGGCGGACGAGCCGCGGAATCGTGGAACCATTGGCCGGGCGCCGTCCCATGGCCGTCGACCGGGATGAGATCGATGCCGTCATGCGGAGTTTGCAGATTCAGTTGCGGCTTCCGCTGGGCGCGGAAGGCGCCACGGCGGACATTGCGATCAGCGAGTTGGACGATTTTCACCCGGATCGCGTGTTGGATACCCAGCCCCTGTTCCGGGCGTTGAAGCAGATGCGGAAACGGCTCGAAAACCCGGCCACCTTGAAGGCAACGACGGATGAGATTCTGGGCGGACTGGCGCGGGCTCCCGAGCCCCCAGCCGCAC
>LNFM01006878.1_pt1 | contig 18350 bp, 16 predicted proteins | sample 596031 | NCBI WGS metagenome assembly LNFM01 (sample SAMN04254537, study PRJNA301005) | activated carbon metagenome | isolation source: dual media filters at the Ann Arbor, Michigan drinking water treatment plant | place: USA: Ann Arbor | reverse complement strand
TGTCCCATCATGATCTTCAGTCCTGGCTATAGCCACGACTGAATCAGTGAACGCCATGCGTCGCAACTAAGACTTTTTCAACAAAATCGACCCATAGCGGATTTAAACATCTAGGTCGGTAAGGGCGATACGGCGCGCGCTTTTGAGCAGTGTTTAGTTCGACGAATTTCATAACGCTGCGAAAGCATCATGATTTTGCATGGCCGGCAATGGCGGCGTCGGTAATTTTCGGCAACATCTGCCGTAGCTCTTCGGCGAATAGGCTAATCAGCGGGTCGGGCGTTCGGCGTGAGCGCGTCACCAATGTCAGGGCCTGTCGCGGCAGCGGGCCGTCCACGATCGGCCGGAACACGAGTGTGCCTTCGGCGCATTCGGTCGCAACGTCGAATGGATTGAGCAGCGTGCAGCGCATGCTGGCGGCAACGAGCCGCTTCAACGTGATGATGGAGTTGGTCTCCACAATGGGTTGGATCGAGACATCGTAGCGGAGGAAAGCGCGCTCGAGGGTGTTTCGCATGCTCGATCCGGTTTCCGGGAGCACCGTCTCGTAGCCGATGAGATTGCTCAGACGCACCGCCCGCCGCTGCGCCAGCGGATGATCAGGCGCGACGACGACGCCGAAGTCAGTGTTCATCATGAACAGCGGCTGCAGTGCCGGATTAGGCATCAGATAATAGCCGAGGCCGAGGTCGATATCGCCGTTGACGACAACGCTGCCGATTTCGTCGGTGCGCATACTACGCATGGAGACCTGGATGCCCGGGCGGCGGTCGATGAACCCTCCTATGATCTCGGCCATCACGCCATCGGCAAGGCCTAAGGTCATGGCGATCGAGATTTTGCCGCGTTGGACGCCGCGCAGCGCGGCAATGCGGGCCTGCATGCGCCCTTCTTCCTTCAGCGTCTCACGAATATGGCCGATGACGATCTCGCCCACCGACGTGAGTTTCAGGCGACGACGGATGCGCTCGAACAACGGCGCGCCAAGATCGGCCTCCAGCGCGAGAAGCTGCCGGTTGATCGCAGACGACGCGACATTGAGTTCTGTCGCAGCCGCTCGGATCGAGCCGCAACGCGCGATTGCGTCGAGATAACGGAGTTTGGAGGAGTGCAGCATGGCCGAATCCGTTATGATGCCGAAAAGGCATCATAACGATGCAAAATCGGCTCTTTCAATACCCATAAATATCTTCAAACTAACGGAAACCAAGTTTTATTGTGGTTCACAAGCAACGGAAATAGTTGAAGAAAATGGCAGAAGAAGCGCTTTACACCGTCCGGGGGCCGAAATCATGGGTCACCATGACCTCGCACGAATTGGCGGCGCTGCTCGCCAAGACAGACGTGGCGCTCGTCCCGACGGGCGCGATCGAGCAGCACGCCGGACACCTGCCCCTCGGTCAGGACAATTTCCAGATCGAGGAGATCGTGCGCCGAGCGGTCGTCAAGCTCGGTGCGGAAGGCAAGACCGCGATCTTCGGTCCGACAATTCCTTATGGCCCGATCCCCAATCTGCGCTTTCCCGGCAGCATCGACCTTAAGCCGAGCACTTTGATCACGCTGACCAAGGAAATCTGCCTCAACATGCATCGCGACGGTGTCAACAACATCGCGTTGGTGATGGGCCACGACATGAGTCTTGGCTCGCTGATGGTTGCGGCGCGCGAACTGGCGAGCGAGACCGATGACCGTCTTAAAGTCATCGTGCTCAACTGGCTGCCTTACATCGTGCAGATCCTGCCCCGCATTCTCGAGAACCTGCCGCCCGAGGTGAAAGCCAATATTCCCGACAATGCACGCGATGGTCATGGTGGCATGGGCGAGACCGCGCGCATGCTGTGGCAGCATCCGGAGTTGGTCGTCACCAGCGCCTATCCCGAATATGTGGTCCCGGTGGTCAAGCCGACAGAACCTTTCGCGACTCCGATCGCGTCCGGTGGCGGCATCTATGCGCCACGCAAGGTCACGAATCCCGATCCGAAATACCCGGGCATTCTCGGCTTCCCCAAAGCAGCGACGGCGCAAATGGGCGATGATCTTTTTGACGCGCTGGCGCACTGGGTCGCGCGCGCGGTCGCAGACAATTGCTACGGCAGCCTTTCGAAGTCCTACAGCTACTGAAAATTCTTTTAGCTCCTGAAAGGTAACACATGCTCAAACATCTGGCTCTGGCTCTTGGTATCGCCGCGACGTCACTTGGCTCCGCATACGCGCAGGAAAAGCGCGTTCCTGTCACGCTTACCACCGGATGGATTTTCGAAGGTCCGTCGGCCGGGATCATTCTTGCCGACAGCAAAGGTTACTTCAAAGAAGGCAACGTGGACGTGCAAATCGTCCGCGGTTTCGGTTCGACGGACGTCATCACCAAGGTCGCCGCTGGTACTTATCAGGCCGGCACAGGATATCTTCCGGCGCTGGTGAGGGCCATCGCGGAAAATCCCGATCTCGACGCCATCGCCGTGATGGTCTCTTACGACGCTTCGCCCGACGGCATCGTCGGTCCGCTCGCCTCGGGCATTTCGAAGCCCGCCGATCTCGTGGGGCGCAAGATCAGCTCTCAGCCGAATTCGACCACCCGTCTGGTTGCCAGCACGTTTTTTAAGGCCGTCGGTGTCGACGGCAGCACAATCAAGTGGGTCGAGGTGAGCCCCGATCTCATTGGCGTCGTCGTCAAGGATGGTCAGGCCGAAGCTGCCGCGCAGTTTGTTTCCGGCGCCGTCGCCAACTTCCAGAAGCTCGGCATTCCCGAGGACAAGCTCTTCAAATTCAAATTCAGCGACTTCGTGCCCAACCTTTATGGCAACGGTCTCATCCTCCGCAAATCCTGGGCGAAGGCCAATCCGGAAGCCGCCAAAACTGTGGTGCGCGCTTATGCCCGTGGGCTTCGCGACGCCTACGCTTCTCCGAAGTCGGCCATCGACGCGCTGATGGCGCGCGAGCCGCTGCTGACCCGCGCGGTGGAAGAGCCGAACCTGACTTATGCCAACGCCAATTTTTACTTCACGCCGAATGTGCTGGCGAAGGGCCTCGCCTATCACAGCGAGAGCGACATCACGTCGTTCATCAAGAATTTGGTGGAGCCCTTCGGTCTTAAGCGCGTGCCTGCGGCGTCCGAGGTTTATACCAACGCTTACCTGCCGGCTGCATCCGAACTGACTGTTCCGAAATGAACGGATTAGCGAGCGACAACAGGGGCGCCATCGCGGCGCCCCTGTTCGAAGCACAGAATCTCTCGGTGCATTTCGGCGGATCGTCCGGGCAGGGCGATCTCGTGGCGCTTGAAGGTGTTAACTGGGTTATCAACGAAGGTGAGTTCGTCAGCTTTGTCGGCCCGAGCGGTTGCGGAAAGACGACAATGCTCAAGCTGGTCAGCGGGCTTGTCGCGCCGTCTTCTGGCGCCCTGTTGCACAACGGCAAAGCGCTGACAGGGACGCCGCCCGGCATAGGCATGGCGTTTCAGGACTCGCTGTTGCTTCCATGGCGTACCGTTCTAGACAACGTTCTGCTGCCAATCGAAATCCTGCGTCTCAAGCGCAGCGATTATCTTGAGCGTGCCCACGCGCTTTTGACCACGGTCGGCCTCGCCGGTTTCGAAAGCAAGAAAATTTGGGAATTGTCTGGCGGCATGCGGCAGCGCGTCAGCCTCTGTCGCGCCGTCGTCGCTAAGCCGAAAGTGCTGTTGCTTGATGAGCCCTTTGCGGCGCTCGACGCATTCACCCGCGAAGATTTGTGGTTGGTGTTGCAGCAACTGCACGACGACACTGGCTGCACCATGATATTGATCACCCATCAACTCAACGAGGCGGTGTTCCTCTCCGACCGGGTGATGGTCGTCAGCAAACGTCCCGGCAAGATCGTGCATTCCGCGAATATTACGTTCGCGCGTCCGCGAGCCCAGGAACTGGCGTTGACCGCGCCGTTCCTCGCCGAAGTGGCGGATCTCCGCCGCAGAATTGATCGGTAAACCGTGGCATTCATCCGCAACCCATTTGTCGAGAGTGTGCTGGCTCTCCTGGCGTTGTTTTTGGTGTGGGAAGCCGCCGTCCAGCTGCTTGGCGTGCCAACCTACATCCTGCCGCCGCCATCATTGATTCTCCGCGCTCTGAACGATGCGGCGCCGGTGCTCCTGCGACATAGCTTTGTGACCTTATCGGGCACGATGCTGAGTCTCGTGGCCGGCGCAACGCTCGGCATGGCCGTCGGCCTGATCGTCGGCTATTCGCGAAACCTCAGCCGGCTTCTCTATCCGCTGCTTGGCGGCCTGCACGCGCTGCCGATGTCCGCGTTCATTCCGATCTTCGTCGTTTGGTTCGGCGTCGGCAGTGTGCCGAAAGTCATCGCGGGCATGCTCATCGCCTTCTTCCCCGTTGTCGTGAACGTCGTTGCCGGTTTGCGGACGATCGAGACCGATCTGTGGGAAATGCTACGGGTGATAGGCGCCAGCAAGGCGCAAGTATTTCAGAAGGTCGGCATTCCTCACACGCTGCCGTTTTTCTTTGCGTCGTTAAAGGTCGCGGCTGGAGGCGCTTTCATTGGCAACGTCGTTGGTGAAATGATCGCGGCGGGCGCGGGGCTCGGCTATGTCCTCATCGTCGCGACCACCAGCATGAATATGGCATTGGCATTCGGCTCGCTGACCATTCTGCTGCTGTTCGGCGTTCTGCTGTTCACGACGTTCGACACTGTCGAAAAATACCTGGCGCCATGGGCTTATCGACGAATCAACGATTGATCTCAGGCGCCTTGCGATTTTGCTTTCGGCACCAAGGAGCGCGCGATGACCTGCATCAATGAGATCGATCCGGTCAGTCTCAATCAATGGTTCGTTATTTCCTCGGTTCGTGAAGCCAAGGCGAATACGGTATTAACAACGCGACTGATGGAAGCATCGATAGATTATGCGATCAGCACGGATGGCAGCAGTGCCGCGGTGTGGCGGTCGCGACCCGACTTGCGCGACGGTGATTCAATCAATCCAGCTGATGTGACGAACACGCTGCCTTCGCAGCTGGCTTACGGCTATTTGTGGACGTCGCTCGGGACGCCAGAGCGTAATATCTTCGACATTCCCGAGTACTTCGAGCCAGACAGGCGGTGCGTCGGTGCCGGAGCGGTTGGCGTTCATGTGTCTGCACCTCGTGCCATCGAGAACTTTCTCGACATGGGGCATTTTCCGTTCGTTCATACCGATATTCTGGGTGCCGAACCGCACACCGAGGTCAAAGAGTATCGGGTCGACATGGACGTCGAGCGCGATGAGATCGTTGCGACGGAGTGCCTATTCTATCAGCCGAAATCGTCGAGCGCCGCGAATACGGGCAGCGATATAGAATACGTCTATCGTATCCCGCATCCATTTTGCGCGGTGCTTCATAAATCCCTGGGCCGGCGGGATGGTCGGATGACCGTCGTCGCGCTTTTCCTGCAGCCGTTAGATCAGGAACGTATCCGGGCCCACATGCTCGGTTGCCTGCTCGATGACGTCACGGAAGAAAAGGCGATCCGTCGCTTTCAGCAAACTGTGTTCGGACAGGATAAGCCAATTCTGGAGAACCAGTTTCCGAAGCGTCTGCCTCTCGATCCACGTTCCGAGACGCCAATCCGCGCCGACAAGCTGGCGATCGCGTATCGGCGTTGGCTCAGTCAAAAAGGTGTCGCTTACGGCACCATACCCATGGCACAGTGATCGCAGCGCATGTTCGATACCAGCAGGAGCCGTTGGCATCCTATCGCGGCATCAAGCGATCTCGTTTCGCGTCATGTCTTTCACGGACAATTGCTGGGCAGGGACCTCGCCATTTGGCGGGCTGACGACGGACATGTGAATGTCTGGGAGAACCGTTGTCTGCATCGCGGTGTCCGGCTTTCCATCGGCATCAACGACGGTCGCGAACTCAAATGCCAGTATCACGGCTGGCGCTATGCCAATCGCACAGCGGCCTGCACTTATATTCCAGCCCACCCTGCGGACGCGCCTGCCCGAACGATTACGAACCGCGTTTTTCCAGCCGTGGAAAAAGGTGGATTGGTGTGGTCCTGTGAAGAGCCGACCGACGTCGCGCCACGCGATGTGGGTCGGCTCGAGGAGGGCGAACTGGTTCTGCGAGGCCGGCCGGTGAAGGCGCCGGCCGACATCGTCCAGGCCGCTTTGAGGGGCTATCAATTTCAACCGAACGGACACCTTGATGGAAACCGGGCGCACGTGACTGTGGAACAGGCCGACGATTTTTCCGTCGTGCTGAAGGCCACCGCCGATGGCGAAGAAGCCTTGGTGACGTTCTTCATTCAGCCGGTCGATTCTGATCGCTCCGTGATACGAGGCATCATCCACCGCAGTCCAGCAGCAGAGCGCCGCATAGCCGTATTGCGTCACCACGATGAGCGATTGTCATTGTTACGTGAGACCATCGAGCGGCAGGCGGCGGCCGTGGATCGGCCTCGGGTGCGGATCGAACCGTCAATTTCCCTTGTGTCTGACGCTCTTGCGGAATTACCGGCCCTGGACGCAAGCGAGCGCCGGACGTCAATCCGCGCCGTCGTGAGCCGCAAATGGATGACGACAAGCACCATCGCGGCTTTCGAATTGAAGGCCATCAGGGGCGCGCTACCGGCCGCACAGCCGGGCGCACATATAGACATCAATCTCCCCAATGGTCAGGTGAGGCAATACTCGATCGTGAATGCGGCCGGTGGCGCGGACCATTACGCCATTGGTGTGAAGCTCGCGCCGCAATCCAGAGGTGGATCGGCCTGCCTGCATGACGTTGTCCGTGAGGGCGATGTGCTCGCGATCTCCGCTCCGCGCAATAATTTTCCGCTGCGCCGGGATGCCATCGAGACGATTTTGGTCGCCAGCGGAATTGGTGTGACGCCGCTGCTTTCCATGGCCGAAGTACTGAAGCACAACGGCATGGCGTTTCATCTGCATTATTTCGTTTCCAGCGGCGCCGATGCCGCCTTTGCAGAAAGACTGGAAGCGCTTCGTCCCGCTGTGACCATTCATGCGACCTTGAGTCCGCAAGAAACCGAACAACAGATTCAGGATATGCTTCGCGCTTACAGGCCCAAAACGCACGTGTATGTGTGCGGGCCTCATCCAATGGTAGATGCAGCGCTGTCGATTGGGTCCGATGCCGGCTGGCCGGATGAGGCGGTACATTTCGAGCACTTTGAGAACACGCGCACGATCGACGACAGCAGCTCCTTCGAAATAGCGCTGGCGCGGTCATCGGTGAGCCTTCAGGTTCCGGCTGGAAAAACGATTCTCGATGTCCTCCGGGAGCATGGCATCGATATGCCGTCGTCCTGCGAGCAGGGCGCTTGCGGTACTTGTGTCGCGACGGTGATCGACGGCACGCCCGACCATCAGGACGTCTACTTGAGCAATGCCGAAAAGAAAAGCTGTTCAAAAATCATGACGTGTGTGTCGCGCTCGCTCACGCCGCGTCTCGTGCTGGACCTCTAGACATCGGGATCGGCGGAACGCGCGATGATAACGCTTTATGATTATGAATTGTCCGGCAACTGCTACAAGATCAGGTTGCTGTTGAATTTTCTTGGCCTTCCGTTTCGGGTAGTGCCGGTCGACTTCTATCCCGGCCGCGAACACAAATCTCCGTGGTTCCTGAAACTCAATCCATTGGGTCGATTACCTGTGATTCAGGATGAGGACTTTGTTTTGCGCGACTCGCACGCTATCCTCGTCTATCTCGCGGAGAAGCACGACAAAAACGGTGTCTGGTACCCGCGAGACAATGCGAAATTGCTCGGCGAACTAATGCAGTGGCTGGCTTTCGCCGAAGAATTGACCGCGACCGTTGCCGCCGCGCGACTGCATGATTCGATATTTTATGAATTAGACGTCGAGGCTGCGCGCACCGGTGCTCATCGCCTTTTCGAGATCATGGAAGAACATTTATGGTTCGGCGAACAACAAGGCCGTGCCTGGCTTGCCAGTTCGTCTTCGCCAACGCTCGCCGATCTAGCCTGCTTCCCTTACTCGGCTCTATCTGAAGAAGGCGGCGTTTCGCGACAAGACTATCCGGCCATTCGTCGCTGGATTGACCGGTTCAAGCGCGTTCCAAGGTTTGTCGAAATGTCGGGAGTCTTCCGGGCAGGCCCTGCGGCAGAATGAACGCGGGCGCGTCCGACGGCCATATAAAACATCGCGCAAACAATTCCTGAGCCAAATCTCGCGGCCGCCTACAATATGTGCGCGTGCGTCGCGGCGTTGTTCTTGCGGCCGGCGGAATAGCGCAGGATAAAGTATGGCGTTCGCAAACCGTCCTGCATCCCGACAGCCATCACAGTGTGGCGCCGGAGGCTGCCCAAGGCGATGGCATCAAAGCGGGATTAGCAGTTGGCGGCGTACTTGAGGAGGGTAACGTCAACTCCGTGTTTCTAAGCCCGGTTTCGCTGAAGCAACGCACCGACTGTTCAACAGCTATTTTTTTCCTCATCTTGTTCTCGACCGGCAAAAGCCTGGCATCATCGCTGTAAACCAGTTGGGCCACCGGTTCACGAATGAAGCCAACTCCTACCATGCGTTCGTCGAGGCGATTTACGCTGCGCAAGAGACAGCGCCGGCGCTGCCCTCATTTCTGATTTGCGACAGCCGGGCGCTACGTAAATACGGCATGGGGATGGTTCGCCCCGGTTGCGCAGCTATGCCGAAGAAATATCCAATGGATACCTCGTCCGTGCAGGCACAATCGGTCAGCTTGCAGTCAAGCTCGATATGAACGTCGCAAATCTAGAGGCGTCGGTTGCTCAGATGGGAATTGCCTCTCGCGAGGGTGTCGATCGCGCCTTCGGCAAGGGCAGCACTGAGTACAATCGTTATCTCGGTGATGCTTCACATTGTCCCAACGCTTGTCTTGGTCCGATGGAGAAGTCGCCTTTCTTCGCCATGCGCATATGGCCTGGTGATATTGGTTCAGCGGCTGGCTTGCGGGTTGACGAACATGCGCGAGTTCTTAATGCGCAAGAACGTGCAATTAAAGGTCTCTACGCCTGCGGCAACGACATGAATTCCATCATGGGGGGGCTTTTACCCGCTGGTGGAATCACACTCGGGCCGGCGTTGACCTTTGGTTACATCGCTGGCAAGCACGCCGCTTCGCAGTAGCAAATGACGTGGCCTTGCGGGGCAGGCGAAGCCGCGCCCGGCCGGGCCTGCTCTGTCGGCTTCGATGGTAGCATTTAGAGCGAGCAGGTTGGTCTGCTTCGATACATTGGTAATCGTTTTCGTTATGCTCGCAATGTTGTTAATGGCCTCCGCCAATTCGATAATGAGAGTATTTGCTGCTCGATTCAGAGCGGTGGCGTTTGCGACGGCTACGTTTGCATCGTCCTTGCTTTCGCAATGTGGCCGGAGATCGCGGCAAGCTGCTCTGCCGACTCTGCTAAGGTCACAGAGTCCGCCGCAGCGGTACGAGCCGTTAAAACGACCTCGACAAGAATGGCACGGGCTCCAGCCAACTCGCCTTGCCCTAAAGAAACTTTACTTCTCGTTTTTGTAATTGAGGCGGTCACGGAGCCAATGCGATAAGCAAATCGCTTTCCATGCAGGCGATCGTTTTTCACTAACGATCTGCGTCGCTATTGAATCGTGCATGTGGCGATATGTTCGCTCGTCACAAAGCGTTTCTGTCAAGCCGTCCCGACAGAACGCCCAGGGCTTCAAATAAAAAATAATCGCCCCATATCAATTCGTTAGCCGTGGCCACGTTATTATTCGGATCGAAGCATCCGTCCGCAAGAATACCGGCCGGACGTGTATCAGCGCTCGTTGTCGGCGTCAGATGCGTTTGTACCAGCGCCAATACCGTGTCTCGCGCAAAGTTGGCATAATGCTCTGCTTTGGCGCGGTCGGGATGAATGGCCGACAGCTTTAGCAGTGCCGCTGCGGCGATGGCGGTTCCCGAAGTATCTCGCTTGGTGTTCACCGTTTTCTGAACGCTGAAATCCCAATAAGCGACAAGGTCCTGGGGAACGTTGTCGATCCACCAATCGGCAGTGTGCTCGGCTATTGCGAGGAGCCGCGGCTCGCCGGGCGTCAGCATCGCGCTCAGGGTAAAGCCGAGCATTGCCCAGGCTTGGGCGCGGGTCCAGATAGCTGACGGTGATGAGCCCTTGTGCGTGTATCGGCGGATGACGCGGCCGGTTGTGAGATCAAAGCTCGCCGATTGAATAACAGAGCCGTCCGCATTGACGCAGAATTCGGCAGTCTTGTCGGCGTGAGCGAGCGCAATCTCGCGAAGCCTCTCGTCTCGCGATGCATTGGCAGCCCACAACAAGAGAGGACTAGCGATAATTCCGTCGATATTACTTTCGTTATCACCGACCTTATGAGCTTCCTCGGCTTCGACCCCAAGAGGGATCAGACCAACTGTCGGATTGAATGCTTTCGCCAGGACCTGACCAGACTGCAATGCGAATTCAGAGGCGGGGCCGTTATTTAACAATTGAGCGCCGAGCACCGCACCGTAATAAAACAAGAAGCCGCGAAACACCGACCTGGAGTGGATTCTGGGTGCCAGCTTTCGCAACCCTTCTTCTGCTGCTCGCGAATATGCTGGTTCGTTCCAGTAGTAGCCGGCGAGCCACAGTTCCCCAAGCCAAAATCCGCCGGTCCAGAATCCATCCGGCGAGGTGACCCACTGTCCCGTATTCGTATCGGCATAATGGGGATATCCGTCCAAGGATAACTGCAGCGTTTCATCAATGCGGCGCCTCATTCGGGTTAATGCATCTTCCCAAATCGGATTGAAATCTGAAACGTCTTTAGCTGCATTCATTGTCGGTCACCGTTTGATTCGATTTGGCGCGGGCGTAAATGTCAGAGCCGTTCAGCGGACGCCCCGTTGCCACGCATTATAGGCAGTGCGTCTCGCATCACTTTACGATGTTGGCCGCACGAAGTGTTTGGATCTCATTCGCGGAAAATCCGAAGGAAGCGAGCACGTCATCACTGTCAGCGCCGAGGCCGGTAGGCCCACGATAGACTGCCGGTGGCGTTCGCGAAAGCTTGACGGGGTTTCCCGCGAGTCGGGCGGTTTTTTCCCCGGGCATGGGTATGTCCCACATTGTTCCGTTATGCTTTGTTTGCGGGTGGTCCAGGATTTCGGCAACGTCATTGACGGGAGCGCAAAGAATGTCGACTTTCGCCAGCCGCTCCATGCAGTCAGCTGAAGTCGAACGGGCAAAGATGGGAACAAATATTTCCTGAATCTCGCGCAAATTCTGAATTTGCAGATCCGTTGTTTCAAACTGCGGATTCTGGCTGAAGTCATCTGTTCCGAACGCTTCGCAGAGCTTCTTCAGCGGATTGTCCCGGAACAGTGTCAGCACGGTCAGCCAGCCGTCTTGCGTTCGGAAGATCATGGCCTGCCGCAACCAACTCGTGCGATATCCGTAGACTTCTCGACTCGATATCTCGAGCGTCTGCATTGCCAAAGCCACTTCAAAGAGCGACGTTGAAACCATTTGCCCCAGACCAGACCGTCCCCGCTCGATCAGGGCAGCAAGGATTCCCTGCGTCAACGAGACCGCGGTGACGTAATCGACCACCGGGGTGTTATTAAGGTGAGGAGATTCTCCGGGCTCAACGCCGCTCATCGCCAATCCGCTAAAAGACTGAGCGAGCATATCTTGGCCGGGCAGGTCGGCCATCGGTCCGCTGTCGCCAAAAGCCGACCCCGCCGCGTAGATGAGCCGGGGATTTCGACGGTGTATTTCGGCGAATCCCAATCCGAGGCGCTCCATGACGCCAGGACGAAAATTGTGCAGCAGAACATCAGCGTCGTCGATCAGGCGAAGCAGCGTATCGCGGCCAGCGGGCTCTTTAATGTCGAGACAGAGTGTCCGCTTATTGCGACAGAGGGCTGCATAGTAGCAGCTCATTTCACCGCGATCCCGCCCGACGGTATCAAGCGTTCGCAGAATATCGCCAGGCGCCGGTCGTTCGATCTTTATAACATCGGCCCCGTAATCGCCGAGCATTTGAGCCGCCAGTGGAACCTGCATGACCATGCCGAGCTCCAGCACAACGATCCCCTCCAAAGCCGTTGCCGGGCCGCGAGCCTTGGGTAAAGTTAATCTTGTGACCGTGTCCATACTGATTGCTCCAGATACTAGTTGTATAGTAAGTAGAAATGCGAGGTCTGTAAAGCCACTCAACCCTGTCGAGCAACCCGAGCGTTAGCGACAAAGGATATAGATATGGTTGGATGTGATCGTTCGAAATGGACCGTTCGGGACATAGCCCTGCGTCAGCTTAGGGAATGTGGCGACCGCATTTTTGTCCAGGAAGTGAATGGCGAGAGCGAGAGCTATCGGACCTTCATTGGGCGCAGCATGGCTTTAAGCCATTTTCTGCTTGGTCTTGGCGTAAAGAAGGGCGAAACAGTTGCAATTTTCACCCGCAATGGGTTGCCGGGTCTGCACGCCTGGCTTTCAACGGCTCTCATCGGCGCCGTCGAGGTGCCAATCAACCCAAGTTACCGCTCGGATATTTTGCTCCACATTTTGACGCTAGCGAAGCCTGCCGTTGTCGTTGCGGACAACGAGGTATTGCCGGCTCTGGCTGCGATCGAAAAACATCTCGAATTTGTCCGCGACATTATCGTCGTTGCCGATACAAAATCAGGATCGACGGCGACTGTGATCCAAAAGCGGCTCCATGACTATTCCAGGATCATTGCCGCGCCGATGGCGGAACCGCCTGCTAAGATCGTTAGTCCGCGGGACACGGCGTCCATTATGTTTACGTCGGGAACGACAGGTCCCTCAAAAGGCGTCGTCATGCCAAACGGCCAAGTCTGCTTGCTGGCGTTGCAAGCGATCCAGGCGACCGGCATGGATGAAAATGATGTGTTTTACTGCGTACACCCGACAAATCATATCGCCGGCAAGTTCATGGGGGTATTAGCGGCTTTTGCATCGGGTGGCAGGCTCGTCCTCGACCGCCGATTTGACGCAAAACATTGGCTGGACCGCGTTAGGGAGTATGGTGCCACGATCAGCATCGCGCATGGTCCAATGATCGAAATGATCTATCAGATGCCGGCAAGTGCCGTTGACCGCGAGCACTCGATGCGCCGCATGATGTGCTGTCCATTGCCGAAGCAGATCGCTAGCCAATTTGAAAGTCGGTTTGCCCTCCGCGGCGTTGAGATGTGGGGGATGACCGAAGTCGGTTGCCCGGTCTGGACTCCAAGCGCGGGATCGCGGATCGCGGAGTCTTGCGGTCGCGCATTGTCGGAGTGGTACGAAGTTGCCATCATCAATCCTGAAACCGACGAGATCCTCGAACCGGGAATGATCGGTGAGATTGTGGTGCGGCCCCGCTACCCCTGGACGACAATGCAAGGCTATCTCGGCATGCCGCAAGAAGCCGTCGAGGCATGGCGAAATTTGTGGTTTCATACCGGAGACGCCGCTCGTGTAGATTCGGACGGAAATTTTTTCTACATCGACCGTATCAAGGACCGTATCCGCCGCCGGGCGGAGAACATTTCATCATACGATATCGAGACCGCTGCAAAGCGGTTCCCTGGCGTTCAGGAAACGGCGGCGGTTGGTGTTCCGTCGAATTTCGAAGGCGACGACGATATCAAATTATGTATCGTTCCGGATCCGGCGATCGAGATTTCGCCGCTCCCGCTATTGCAATTTCTCGCCGCTCATTTGACGCCCGCGATGGTCCCACGTTACATCGAATTTCTCACGGAACTGCCGCGGACACCTACTAACAAAGTGAGAAAGAGAGATCTACGCAATAGCGGAATTACCCCGCAGACGTGGGACCGCCATGCAGCCGGCGTTAAATTGCGGGAGATGATCGATGTGGCGTCGGCTAACGGGCGGGACGCTTAGGCTTGCCGCGGCTCCGCGCCGTAAGCCCACGAATAAAAGTCGTTCGCACGACGCGCACCAGTTTCTCGCCGTCAATTTCGCGCCGATGATATTCGAGCATCATGCCGTCATGGGTGGCAACAACGGTCGATGCGATTTCACGGGTCGGCAAGTCCATCGGCAGCTCGCCACGAAAGCGGCCGGCTTCGATTATTTCCTCGAGCACGCGATATATTCGATTGTAAATCGCTAAAATCCGTTTTCCGATAGCATCCGATCGATGTCGAAACTCGATCGAAATCTGTATCAAGCACAAGAGTTCATACGGTCGCTCGATGCCGTGCCAGGAGCCGAAGTGGAAGTATGCGACGAGTTTATCGACCGCGGTTCCGCGGGTGCTCGCAAGATGTGACGCCAACGAACTGACGATGTTTTCTTCAGCGATGTCGAGTAAATGCAACAGCAAGCGTTCTTTACTATTGAAATAAAAGAAGATGGCTCCCTTCGTCATGCCAACTGCTTCTGCAATTTCTTGCAAAGTTGTGGCATGGTAACCTTTCATGACAATGAGATTGAACGCCGCTTGCGAAAGTCGCTGGATGCTGTCCTCACGGAGCTCGGCGTTTTTGGTGGCCTTTTTAGGGGGCAATATCCCGTCTCCTCAAGGTAGGTGTATGGCGTATTGAAGAACCAGAACAGAGGGAGCGAGATGAAGGTCGAGCCGATATCAAATCGGAGGCCAGGCCAGTCCAGAGAGTTTCTCCGATGCCGCGTTGGCGATCAGTTTTGCATCCCCTGTTGAATATCCGAGGCCTGTCAAGACTTCAACCGTCTTGTCGTCAAGGTTGATTGGCTTCGGGGAACCGAGCGTTTCCGAAAGAATGGGGGCGACAATGGCCTGGTCCCCTAGGTTTGGATGTCGGCCTCGATTATGCGGATGACAGAGCGCTTCGGAAGGGTTCAAAACCGGAGAAACACACGCATCGCGCCCCTCGAAAACGGCAGTCCAGGCATCACGCGAGCGCTCTAAAAAACTGCGTTCAAATCTAGAAAAGAGAGCGGGCCAGGTCGCGCGGTCCAAATGATTGGCAGGCGGCGGATCGGAATAGCCGAGGGTTCTCCACAAATTTTCGAAGAATCGCCGTTCCAGCGCTCCAACGGCGACAAAACGGCCGTCGGCGCACTTATAGCAACGATAAAAAGGTGCATTGCCGGCGACCAGCCCATCACCGCGCGCCTGGAGCACCGGGTGCCCCCAATCCTTGAAATGCATTGTCATCATGGACATGCAGCCATCGACCATCGAAGCGTCGATATACTGGCCTTTGCCCGAGACCGCTCGATCGTAGAGCGCCAGCATGATGCCAAAGGCGGCAAACAGGCTCCCTCCGGCGAAATCTGCCAATAAATTGAGCGGGAATGCCGGAACGTCTGCTTCGGGGCCGAAAGATCCAAGAGCTCCGGACACGGCTAGATAGTTCAAATCATGGCCGGCTTCCTGAGAGAGCGGCCCGCTTTGCCCATAGCCAGTTAGCGAGCAGTAGACAATCTTTGGATTGAAGCCACGCAGTGTCTCATAATCTATACCCAGTCGTTCGGTTACGCCGGGGCGATAGCCCTCTACTACAACATCGGCTGTTGCGGCCAAACGATGAAAGGCGTCGCGCCCCTCCGGACTCTTCAGGTTCAATTGAATGAAGCGTTTTCCGCGCGCCAATGCAGCGATCGGCAAACTACCGGCGCCGCCGCCAACGACGATAACATCGGCTCCCATGTCAGCCAATAGCATCGTGCAATAGGGCCCGGGCGCGAGCCGCGTCAGATCGAGAACGCGGACTCCTTGCAGAGCCTCGCGTCGCCGGAATGCAGCTTCGTGAACTCCTGCTTCGGCGTCAGTCGGCTTAATCATACATCAGCTCCTAGGTCGATGTCGGCATGTGTTTCGGACAAAGTGAATCGCGGCCCCCCTAAGTCGGATGGAACGGCGCAGATTACGCCAGTGCCTCATCGAAGAGTCGCTCATAGTCCTCTCGGCTTGCGGGCCGAGCATTGGTGGCCGACGAGTGGTCGTTAACCGTGTCCGTAAGCTTTGACTGTATGTGTGAAGCGGTAAGTCCCATAGCTGAGAGACTCTTGGGCAGGCCGAGATCGTTGTTCAGCTTGCTGATTTCAGCCGCCAGATCGGCACTGCCGGGCAGGCCCATCGCAGCCTTGAGCGCCCGATATTTTTCTTCATTGGAGGTCTCGTTGAATCGGAGAACGGCCGGCAGGATAACCGCGTTGAGAGTACCGTGATGCAATCGGGGCAACGGCAAACCGCCGAGCGCATGGGACATTGCGTGGACTGCGCCTAAGCCCTTCTGGAAAGTCAGGCCGCCCTGCAGTGCGGCCATCATCATTTCGGACCGCGCTTCAATGTCGTTCCCGCTATGAGCAGCCTTTCTGATGAAACGCGTCGCCCGTGCAAGTCCATCCAGGGCAATGGCGTCGGCAGGCGGATTGTAGCGGGGACTCAAATAAGTCTCGATGCAGTGAGTCACGGCGTCCATTCCCGTTGCCGCCGTGAGTAGCGGCGGCAACCCAAGCGTCAATTCGGGGTCGCAAATCGCAACATTGGGGATCATATGGGGCGAAATGAATCCAAGTTTGCGGCGGTCGTTCAGCGTTATGAGCGCGGCGCGGCCGACTTCGCTCCCGGTGCCGGACGTGGTTGGAATGGCGATGACCGGAGGCTTGCGTGCGGTAATTTTCTGCAGGCCGCCCAAAATGGCCGCATATTGCGCCAGCGGCTCCGGGTGGCCCACCAGCAATGCGATGGCTTTGGCCAAATCGAGGGGGGATCCGCCGCCCAAGGCGATGATCGAATCGCATGCCATGGCGTGGAACCTGTCGCGACCTTCGAGCGCGGCCGCCTCGGTTGGATTTTCCGGCGTCAAATCATAGACCGCGGTTTCTCGCGGCAACCCGCCGGCGGTGACGACGCGATCGACAATTCCTGCCGCGACAAGGCCCTTGTCTGTAACGAGCAGCGGGCGCTTGACGCGAAGGAGCTTTAACTCGTCGGCAATCAATTTAACCGCGCCGTTCTCGAACTGTATTCTTGTCAGATAGCTAATCAGGCCCATGAATCTACTCCACTCCCTCGTACACGTATTTGGCAATTATCAATCGTTGGATTTCGTTCGTGCCTTCGTAGATTTGCGTAATCTTGGCGTCGCGCATCATCCTCTCGACTGGAAAATCGCAGGTGTAACCGGCGCCGCCATGCAATTGTACGGCTTGCGTTGTGACCTCCATGGCGGTGTCGCTGCAGAGCAGTTTCGCCATGGAGGCGAGCGAACGGGCGGCCGGATCTTTGGCTTCGAGGGCCTGTGCCGCGCGGTATAGCAGCGAGCGGGACGCTTCAATGCTGGTCGCTAGATTGGCGACAATGCCCCGCACCATTTGAAAGCGCGATATCACCTGTCCAAATTGCTCGCGGCCCGTGGTGTACTTGACGGCCTCATCGAAGGCCCCTTGGGCTATCCCAAGCGCTTGAGCGCCGATCAGGATGCGGGTGTAGGAGAGCGAGTCGGTAATGTAGTCGTAGCCCTTGGTGGGATCGCCGACGCATCGATGTTCTGGAATTCGACAATCATCGAAGATGACGTCAGCCGTCGGGCTACCGCGAATTCCGAGTTTCTTTTCTTTCTTGCCGAAGGAGAGTCCCGGATCGTCTTTGTGCACCACGAAAAGGCCGAAAGTCTTTTCACCTGTGCGTGCAAGAACGGTGTACCAATCCGAGCGGGTCGCGTTGCTGATAAATCTCTTTTGACCCTTCAGGATCCATTCATTTCCCTTTTTTTCCGCGCGAGTCTTCAGAGCGAAGAGATTAGAACCCGTTTGCGGCTCTGTTAGGCAGATGGAAAAGACCGTGTCGCCTTTCGAGGCGGGCCGAACAATTTCATTGCGCAATTGCTCCGATCCATTCTTTGCGATCGGCACGGATCCGGCCCAAATGACCATCAACGTAAGGGAAGATGCTGCACAGACGCGGCCGATTTCTTCCAAGGCAATTGCTTGGGTCAGGATGTCGCCAGCTTGTCCGCCAATGGCCTCCTCGAATGCCAGGCCGACGAGCCCCAACTCTTTGAATGCCTTTAAAGATTCCTCGGGAAAACGCATCTCTTCGTCAAATGCGGCCGCGTAGGGAAGAATTTTGTCGGTAGCTAGACGCCGAACATTCTTTCGGAACGCCTCGTAGACCTCGTAATCGTTCATGACTGCACCTTTGACCATGCCTCGTTGCTGAACCGTAACATACCGGTTGGCCGGTATGAAAGGAATTACGCTGCTGCGTATTCCTTTAATTTGGATATCCGGCCTTGGATTTCGTCAAACCCCGACCTCTAAGGTTCCAATTGACCTGCTCCCCAACTTGCCCCCGTTTATAAGTAGACTCTGTTCCAGTTTTGCCCCTCATCGGAGCGTGTTGCGAACTCAGCTGGTGTGAG
>LNFM01020909.1_pt1 | contig 18352 bp, 12 predicted proteins | sample 596031 | NCBI WGS metagenome assembly LNFM01 (sample SAMN04254537, study PRJNA301005) | activated carbon metagenome | isolation source: dual media filters at the Ann Arbor, Michigan drinking water treatment plant | place: USA: Ann Arbor | reverse complement strand
TTCCCATTATGCGTGGATGCACACCTGCAACTGCACTGCTTACTAACCGTCCAATTGGCTTAAGCCCCAATTCATTCATCATTCTTTCTCCCATCACAATTACAAAAGCCGCACCATCTGAAGTTTGAGAAGAATTACCAGCTGTAACAACTCCGCCAGCTGCAAATGCAGGTTTCAATTTTGCCAGTGCTTCAATTGAAGTATCTGCTCTTGGTCCTTCATCTGTGTCAACAATCGTATTCTTCTTTTGCTTTTTACCCTTTGCATCTAAATAAATTTCTTCCACATCAATAGGAAGAATACCAGGTTTAAAATATCCGCTTTTGATAGCATTAATTGCTTTTTGATGTGAGTTGTACGAAAACTCATCCTGGTCTTCACGGCTTACTTTATAATCTTTTGCAACCGCTTCGGCAGTTAGTCCCATGCTGAGATAATAATCGGGTTCGTCTTTTGCAATTTTATAAGATGGTACCGTTTTCCAACCAGCCGTAGGAACTAAACTCATGCTTTCTGTACCACCTGCAATGATACAATCAGCCATACCCATTCTTATTTTGGCAGTAGCAATAGCAATAGTTTCTAAACCAGATGCACAGTAACGGTTAACAGTAACACCCGGCACTTCAAACCCTAATGCTCTGGCCGAAATGATGCGGCCAAATTGTAAACCCTGCTCTGCTTCAGGAACAGCGTTACCCACAATAACATCGTCTACCATTTTGCCTTCCAACTGAGGTACAGTTGCCATTAGCCCTTTAATTACTTCCACGGCCAAATCATCAGGGCGATAAAAACGAAATCCACCCCGTTTTGCTTTTCCTACAGCTGTTCGGTACCCGGCAATTATATAAGCTTCCTGCATAAAAAAATTTTTATTGTTTGTACGCTATGGTCATTTAAGCTCTGTTCTTAAGCATAAACCAAAGTTAGTTGTTTATGCAACTTTCTATACCAAAATTAATGGATTCAGTTATCCGGAAAAAAAGTTTTTGGTTTCCGTATGCTGATAGGGTTTCTTTGAAAAAAATTTAACCATGAAAAACCTGTTTTTGGCTATTATCGTTCTGATTTTCTGTGCTTGTGGTGCTTCGAAAGACAAAAAAGCTGCTACGGCAAATGGCGCCTCACTGGAAAGCAGATTGGCTTCATTTATGACAGCTAATGACAACATGAACATTGAAGAAATGGCAGATTACCTTTATCCAAAGCTGTTTACCATTGCACCAAAGGCAGATTTAATAAAAAGTATGCAAGAAACCTTTAATGGTGATGAAATGCAAGTTGAGCTTGATGAGGTAAAGGTTGATACACTATACCCTGTTTTTGATTTTGGTGAAGGAAGCTATGCAAAGGTGAAATACTCCATGGTAATGCGGATGAATTTTAAAAACAATTCAGATAGTACTTCCGATAATAAAGAGATGTTGGAAAATATTAAACAATCGATGGCTGCCGAATATGGTGCAGACAATGTAAGCCTCGATGATAAAGGCATTATAAGCATTAAAGAGAAAAGTATAATGGTGGCTATTAAAGATGAGTATGCTAAAGAATGGTCTTTTGTAGAACTAAAAGAAGATGACCCCATGACAGAGAAACTATTTACTAAAGAACTATTGGCAAAATTGGCTACTTATAATTAAGCTATACCTGAACTCATGTATAAAATTCTTCGAAATATTCTTTTCTTATTTCCAGCTGAAGGGGTTCATTATTTTGCAATGAATAGTTTGAAATTACTTTGCAGGCTTGGTTGTAAAAAGCTGATCGCTGCAAGCTATTCTACAAATGATCCAAAAACTACAACTACCTTTTGTGGTTTAGATTTTAAAAATCCCGTGGGACTAGGGGCTGGCTTTGATAAAAATGCAAAATATCTAAACGAATTAGAAGCACTTGGTTTTGGTTTTGTAGAAATAGGAACTGTTACACCAGTACCACAAGCTGGAAATGATAAACCAAGACTATTTCGTTTGCCACAAGACAAAGCCCTGATTAACCGGATGGGATTTAATAATGATGGGGTGAAGGTTGTAGCGAAGAAGTTAAAAGAATGGAAAGATTCTCAGGAGTCAAGAGTCGGGAGACAGGAGTCAACAGCCGCCAACTCCAGACTAAGGACTAATGACTCAAGACTCATTATCGGTGGAAATATTGGCAAAAACAAAATCACACCCAACGAAGACGCCTGGAAAGACTATGAAATTTGTTTCAAGGAATTACATCCGTATGTTGACTATTTTGTAGTGAATGTTAGTTCTCCCAACACACCCGGTTTAAGAGAATTGCAGGAAAAAGATTCCTTGCGCAAAATTTTATCACATTTACAAACAATTAATGCCACCCAATCGAACCCCAAGCCTTTGCTGTTGAAAATTGCACCTGATCTTACCCAGGATCAAATTGATGATGTAATAGAACTGGCATTAGAAATTAATTTAGACGGACTCGTAGCAACTAATACAACAATCAGCCGTTCCGGACTCATGACTCCCGACTCACGACTCGCTTTAATTGGTGCAGGTGGTTTAAGTGGTTTACCCGTAAAACAAAGAAGCACAGAAATAGTAAAGTACATTTGTGACAAAACAAAAGGGAAAATCCCCGTTATTGCTTCAGGCGGTATTTTTACAGGAGCAGATGCTAAAGAGAAATTAAATGCCGGTGCTGCATTAGTACAGGTATGGACAGGTTTTATTTATGAAGGGCCTGCAATTGTAAAAAGAATTTGCAAATCATTATAAGCTAAAAAAATGGAGCATTTATTAACATCGGAGAGTATTATCAGTTTCTTAATTCTTGTTGTACTGGAAGTAGTGCTGGGAATTGACAATGTAATTTTCGTAAGCATTATCATGAACCGGCTGAAAGATAAGAAACAACAAAACAAAGCCCGCCGTTATTGGATGTTCTTTGGAATTATTTTGAGAAGCTTATTATTACTGGGACTAGGCTGGTTGCTGTCGCAAAAAGGGAAAGCGGTATTTCATATTGGTGATAAAGGGTTTGACCTGGCAAGTATTGTAATGCTGGCAGGTGGTTTATTCCTGATTTATAAATCAGTAATGGAAATACACCATAAACTGGAAGGCGAAGACCCTAATGAAACAGCAAAAGCTCAAAAATCTCTTTCGTTTGGCAAAGCTATCGGGCAAATTGTACTTATTGATGCAGTTTTTTCATTCGACAGTGTTATTACTGCTGGTGGCACTACCAAGCATGTAGAAATAATGATTGCTGCTGTGGTAATAGCTATGACGATTATGTTTTTGTTCAGCGGAACCTTAAAGATGCTGGCACTTTCATTTTTAGTAATGATCGGGTTAAGTCTAATTATGGAAGGCTGGGATGCTGATGCTGCACATGAATTAAAACTGAAAAATTATATCTACTTCGGTATGGCGTTCTCGTTTATTGTAGAAATGCTCAACATGACAATGATGAGTAAAGCCAAAAAGACAAAAGCTCATGTGGTAAAATTAAATGTGCCAGTGCTTGATGAAGATGAAAAAAATGAATCAGATATGGCAAAGTAAAGCGGCCGCCACCACTCCTGCTGTTTCCGTTCGCAATCTTGTTTCGCCCAACGATACAGGAATAAATTGATGCAGCAAAGCCAGCTCAATTTCTTTTGAGGTAAAATCACCTTCCGGACCAATGAGGATGAGTTGATTTGAAGGTTTGGAAGCGAGTTGATGAGCTAAAGATTGTTTGTTACCCTCAACGCAATGAGCAATCAATTTCTGATAATTGTCAAATTGCCGAATTACCAAATCCCCAAATTGAACTGGTTCATGCAAAACAGGCAGCCAGCATTGTTGTGATTGTAGCATTGCACTAACAACAATTCCCTGCAAACGATCTTCTCGAAATTTTTCTTTTTCTGTTCTTTCACACAACAGCGGAATTATTTCTGATACACCTAACTCTGTTGCCTTTTCCAAAAACCATTCAAAGCGATTTGTATTTTTTAGCAGCGAGATTGCAATAGCAACATTTTTCCTGGGTTTCGAATGCTGAGTTTTTGATTTAACCTCAACAGTACAATGCTTTTTGTTGTCATAAATAATTTCACTTTTAATCAACGTTCCTTTTCCATCAGTCAGATTAATTAATTCCCCGGTTTTCATTCTTAAAACCTGAACAATGTGCTTTGACGTTTCTTCATTAAGTACAATAGCTTCATTGCCGTCGTACTGATTAATATAGAAAAAAGGAAGTGCCATAAAATAAAATGTCCCATCTGGAGGGACGAGACAAATCTAAAATCTAAAATCGCAAATTTAAAATTTAAAATGGAATGTCTTCATCATCTTCTGGTAAGTCGTTCATTTTACTTCCGGTTTGTACAAATACTCTTGCTCCATCACCACCAGCATCAGATACTGGTTTCCAGGCTCCACCCGGTAAGCCAATTCCATTGTACGGATCATCATCCCATCCGGTAAATTTCTGAATATGCAAGAGTGCTTTCAGTTTGATTGTTTCCAAAGAACCATTACGGTGCTTGGCTATTTTCACTTCTGTTAATCCTTTTATGTTTTCTCCTTCCGAATTCGTTGTAATGTCATAATACTCCGGCCGTGAAAGGAAGATAACCATATCCGCATCCTGCTCAATAGCACCAGATTCCCGGAGGTCACTCAATTGTGGAGTTTTAGAACCATCTTTTGCGCCACGGGTTTCTACTGCTCGACTCAACTGTGAGAGTGCAATAATGGGGACATTTAATTCTTTCGCCAGTGCTTTTAAGTTCCTGGAAATGTTACTGATCTCTTGCTCTCTGTTGCTATTTTTATTTTCGCTGGTACCACTCATTAACTGTAAATAGTCAATGATGATTAAACCAATATTATGTTTGTTCTTTAAACGACGGCATTTAGCTCTCAATTCAAAAATATTCAACGCCGGAGTATCGTCAATAAATAACGGAGCTTGTGCTAATCGTTGTATACCTCTTGCATACAACTGTTTCATTTCATGCTCTTCTAATTTACCTCTTGCAATTTTCTCTAACCATATTTCACTTTCTGCAGAAAGAATACGTTGCACCAATTGACCAGCACTCATCTCTAATGAAAACAATGCAACTGGTGTTTGTTTGCTGGCACTCATCACTGCATTGCGGGCAAGGTTCAATGCAAATGCCGTTTTACCCACGGCAGGTCTTGCAGCTAAAATAATCAAGTCGGTATTTTGCCATCCGTAGGTTACTCTGTCTAATGCTGCAAATCCGCTTGGCACACCTGTTACATCTTCATTCTTATGTCGCAGATCTTCTATTCGTTGAATTGTTTTTACCAATACAGAATCGATGGTATCAAAATTCTTACGCAGGTGATTATTTGTTATTTCAAACAATTTACTTTCTGCATCATCCAGTAAATCGAATACATCCGTTGAATCTTCGTATGCATCACCGATAATTTCCCCGCTAATACGGATCAACTCCCTTTGAATAAATTTTTGCAGAATAATTCTTGCATGTGCTTCAATGTTGGCAGCAGAAACTACTGCATTAGTTAATTTGGTTACATAATACGCACCACCAATTACTTCCAACTCTTCTTTAAAACGTAATTCTTCCGCAACGGTAAGAATATCTATAGGCTGACTTTTATTAGCCAGGCTCTGCATGGATTTAAAAATGCGTTGATGTGCTTCTACATAAAAACATTCGGGCTTCAGTATTTCAACAACCGTATCAAATGCGCTTTTTTCCAGCATGATAGCACCGAGAACAGCTTCTTCTAAGTCTTTTGCCTGTGGTGGTACTTTACCATATACCATTGTACCCAGGTCGAGGGAGGACTTGAGATCCATTGTTCAGTTACGGCGATAAAAGGTTAAACCATCAGTTTTACACTAATGACTTTGGGGTAGTAATTCCGGCCTTGCTTTAAGAAATTGTTATCTCTCTGTTAGTGGAATGTTTCCGTCAGTCAGGTAGCGAAAATAAGGGCTACCAACCTTCCAATTTTCTTTTTAAAAAACTTTTTCTTTCTGCACCATTTTTTCACCTCAAAAATGGGGTTATCCACACCAGCTTTTTACTCCAAAGTCTTCTTCAAGTTAATTGAAATGCCGGTAAAATTGACTTCGTATTTAGCACAAGGGTGCATAAATTTTTGCTATTGTTTCACAATAAAACGAGTGTTCGTACAATAAAGCCGCTGGTGTTGAGTTTTAAAATAAAAGAAAGGTTTTGTTTCACAAGGTCTTATCTACGCTACTGCCAAAATAGCTGCTATCGTTTTTTGTAACCATTAAAAACAATTACTATGTCAGCAACAAAATCCGGCAGTCAACCCATTCTTTCTCAAATAGAAAATAACACCACCTTATGGATTGGTCACCTGCTAACCGACCCAACAGACCGCAGCGCAGGGCAAATTTTTAAATGCCCCGCTGAAGGAATTTTAAATAATATCCAGGTATACTCCACCGCAGTACATGAACCCGGAGAAGTAAGTCTTACCCTGCATGAGTTTGATATACCCAGCAAATCATGGGGGCCGGCCATTGGCGATGCTACTAAATTTTTTCAAAAAGGAGATGATGCCCGTTGGGTTCGCTTTGGATTACAACCAGTATCATTAAAAAAAGATGCGATCTATGGATTTCGTTTGCAAAGCTCCACTGCCTTAATCGGTTTTGGTGAAGCGGTCACCGGCAATAAAAAACCTTTTGGCTTTGGCTACGAGTGGAATGGCGATACCAATAATCAAGAGGGACAATTCTTTACATATTTTAGTTTGACGTATAAGGTGGAGTTGTGTGCTTAAGCCCCCGCTGATAGTTTTATAAAGTTTATTTTTTTCCTAAATGGGTGTTTGGAAAATTCGCTAAAGTGTAAGTAATATAATTTTCCAGCTGCACTACTACTATCATCGTCTGTTGCGTCGCACATCTGTACGTTCGGTTCGCTACTCCCCATTTGCGATGCCTCCGATAAATAGGAAAGTCCCCGATACTCAAGACTTCTTCATTTTTACCTTCTTTATACTACATTAAAAAAAGGAAGCATGTAGCTTCCTTTTTATTTATGACGAACAAGGATAATCTAATGTTTCACTACAAACTTGATGCTGGTTTCTTTCAACGTTATTGTTGAACGAAGCACCAATAAATACATTCCATCCGGAAGACCCGATACATCAAAACGTACCGTATTATTTTTTGCGGGCTGCTGTAAAACCAATGCACCCTGCATATTGTAAATGGCAATACGATCGTATTCCACAGGATTAATATTTGAAACAACCAATTGATTCTGCACCGGGTTAGGGTATACAACCAGCTTAGGTGTAATTATTGTCTCCACTTCTGTTTTAGAAGATTCAGCGATCTCAGTAATAGACTCCGCAACAGGGATTCCATTTACCTCACATCCATTATTATTACTGTTGTTCCAAAACTTCACTGCAAAAGAACGGAAGTAAGAACTGGAATAAGTGGTGGTATCAAAATCACTTGTATTACCAATTGCAATAAGGCGGTCAGTCCTGTCTATTATTCCATCCATTAACCAATGTGACCGAAAGAAAGCCACACTATCCGGTGAAGGAAAGTTGCCATCCATTTGTCCATTCTTTTTCATCCGCATTGCAAATCCTTTTGAATAGTATGTGTTGCTTCTTTTTTCTCCCACAGCATAAAACTTATCATCATCATTCATCACCAGTTTCATCAGGCTGCTGCTGTCCGTTTCGTAAGGCATAGATTTATTCCAAATAATTTTTCCGTTATCAGCATTGATACGGCTAATGCGACTTGCCTGCCTGCCATCCAGGTAATATAATGTTACCAGGCTAAAAAGATTATTATACTTGTCAAGCTGCAAATCGTTTAACTGTGAGGCGGCTGCAGTAAAATGAGTTTTTCTGTATAGCACACCCCCACTATTACGGGAAATTTTTATGAAATAAACTGCCTGTGCCGCTTCACCTACCGTTTTGCCACCGTAAATCAATAGATTATCATGCTTATCTAATTTTGAAAAAACACTATATCGTTCAGGATCAGTTTGTATAGTTATGGTATGAGTATAGTTTCCGTTCTGATGTATTTTTTTCAATTTAATGTTGGGGTAAAAGCTATGATGATCTTGCAAAACCAGCACTGTTCCGTTTCTATCAATATGCAAACGGGTAAATGAGGTTTCCCCTACATCCATCTTCGTCCATTTTATAGTCAGGTTTTTATCCATTTTAATTACAAACGATGCGGGACTGTAACCAGCTCCTTGCGAATATTGGCCATCACCTGCTGCATATACATTTCCGGAATTATCAATTTCAAATGCATTGAGATTGACAATAACATAATTATTGGGAAATGAAATATTTCGCTGTCCTCTTACAACCAGGTTGCTGTCTAACTTATAAATGGTAAACTCCGCATTGCTACCAACAGGGTAGCTTCTTTTTAGAACATACAATGAATTATTTTTTGCAACTCTTATTTCTGTACTGGCTGCAATACCATTTACAAAAAAACTTCGTTGTTCATTGCCATTAATGTGTGATTTGGAAAGCTTCCAGCTGTATTCATCCCCATTTATACTCCATAAATAGGAAGCAATAAATGAATTGCTGGTAAATGATTGAATGTTTACAGCAGCAGTACCACCTGTTTCTGGGGTATTGGCATCCTGGTTTTGATACCATTGAATTTGTGCTGATGAAATAAATGTCTGCAAAAATAGAAGCAGAAAGAGAACGGGTTTTGGTGTTTTCATAATGTTGGATTTAGGGTGACGGATTCGTTCCAGTTGTTGTTAAAATAGTCACAACAACCATGCTGCACTTGAATTTCAAGCATATTTCCGAAGCAGATATACCTATAGAAGTTGGTACAGTTACTATAAAAAAAGTAGAGTTACGAGAGGTTTAAAGCAGATAGTAAATGAATTAATTCATCACCATTTCTCTTGCATTTTCCATGGCAGCAGCCGTGGGTTTCTCTCCACTTAGCATTTTTGCAATAGCAGTAATTCTTTCTTCTTTACTTAGTTGACGGATATTTGTTTTCACCGCATCGTTAACTATTTCTTTATACACAAAGAAATGAGTATCGGCTTTACCTGCTATTTGTGGCTGATGTGTGATGCAAATAACTTGTCTTTTTGCTGCAAGTTCTTTTAGTATAATTCCAACTTGCCTGGCCGCTTCGCCAGAAATACCGGTATCAATTTCATCAAATATCATAGTAGGTAAATCAACTGATTGTGCCACTAATGATTTTATACAAAGCATTAAACGGCTTAGTTCACCCCCACTGGCTACTTTTCTTACCGGCTGAAACTGGCCGCTTTTATTGGCATCAAATAAAAATTCGATTGCATCGGCACCAAAACTGTTCAATGATACTTCCTTTATTTCTACTTTCAATTTAGCATTAGGCATACCAACTTGCACCAATAGCTTATTCACTTTTTCTTCTAATGGCTTTGCTTGTTTTTTTCTTCCTTCAGAAATTTTTGCAGCAGCTTTTCTTGCATCACCTAATAGTTTTGCTGTTTCTTTTTCTTTTTGTTGAATGGCCTCATCAATATTCAACACAGCTTGCAGTTTTTCTTCTAGCTTCTGATAGATGGCTATTAGTTCATTGGTTGAATTAACGCCATGCTTTTTCTGCAATTTATACCCCAATGATAACCGGTCATTCAATTCTTCTATCTTCTTCGGGTCATAATTAATATGATTACTGATGCGGTCTACTTCTTCGGCAATATCTTTTAATTCAATTTGAGCCGCCTGCAAACGCTGTAATAAGCCCGGCAAGTCTGCATGATAAGAGGAGTAAATATTTAGCTGATTCAACAAAGTTTTTAATTGCTGTACGATGGGGCTTTCACTTTCCTGTAAATCATTATAGACTTTGCCTAATGCAGCTTTTATTCCTTCTGCATTATTGAGCATTTTCAATTCTGCATCAATTTCTTCCAGTTCATCGTCCTTGAAAGCGGCTTCTTGAAGTTCTTTATATTGAAAGGAATTGTAGTCGGCCTCTTTATCAAACTGTAGCTTTTGTTCTTTTAATTGCTCCCATTCTTTTTCAGCCTGCTGCCATTCACGAAAAGTACTTCGATACTCGTCAATTGCTGCTGCATGACCAGCAAGGGCATCCAACACTTCCCGTTGAAAATCATTTTCGGTTAGTTCCAAAGTATCAAACTGCTGGTGCAGGTCAACCAACAAAGAACTAAGTTGTTGTAATTGTGAAAGATTAACGGGAGTATCATTAATAAATGCTCTTGATTTTCCGGCACCACTTATTTCCCGGCGTACTACCAACTCGTTCTCTCCATCCAAATCATTTTCTTTCAGGAAGCTCTTAATTATTACTCTTCCTTCTGTACTAAAAACACCTTCAATTATGCATTTCTTTTCTTTGTTTACTAAGGCAGTTGAGTCGGCCCTCTCTCCCAATATAAGATTCAAAGCTCCGATGATAATGGATTTACCAGCGCCGGTTTCTCCAGTTACAATATTCAGCTTTGCCGGAAAATCAATTTCCAGTTTATCTATAATAGCATAATTCTGTATGGATAGCTTTGAAAGCATTGTAGCTGCAAATTAGTTTTAAATAAGAATGCAGTAAAATAAAAAACCCTTTCGCTTGTGCGAAAGGGTTTCCTTAATATAAAATCAGATTATTTAATTTCTACGTTATTGCTTAGTTCTTCGTCAACCAAAATACGGCCACAGTTTTCGCAAATCATAACTTTTTTATGTTGTTTGATTTCGCTTTGCTTTTGTGGAGGAATAGCGTTGAAGCAGCCACCGCAAGCATCTCTTTCTACTGGTACTACTGCCAATCCGTTGCGGTAGCTCTTACGAATTTTTTCATAGCTGGTTAGTAAACGGCTGTCAACATGAGTTTTTGCCTCTTCAGCTTGTTTATTAAAATGTTTTTCTTCTTTTTCGTTGGCTGCGATAATTTTTTCCAGCTCTCCTTTTTTTGTAGCTAACACACTTTCTTTAGCGGCAATATTCTTTTTTGCCTTTTCCAGTAAAATTCCTTTCTCTGCAATTTCATCAGTAGCATCTTTGATATGCTTTTCCGCCAGCTTCACTTCCAATTGTTGCATTTCAACTTCTTTGTTGATTGCTTCAAACTCACGGTTATTTTTTACGTTGTCGCTTTGCTTTTCGTATTTCTTTACCAACGCTTCCGCTTCTTTGATTGCATTTTTACGTTGCTCAATGAACTCTGTTACACCATTAATTTCTTCTTCAATACGAGTTTGACGAGAGTGCAAACCCTGAATCTCATCTTCCAGATCTGCTACTTCCATTGGAAGCTCACCTTTCAGGATATGTATTTCATCAAGCTTGCTTTCAATTTTCTGAAGGGTAACAAGAGAAGTAAGTTTTTCTTCAACCGAAAATTCTTTAATGTGTGCCATTGTAATATTTGAGTTTTTTAAAGGCTCTGTTTTTAGGACGGCAAAGGTAGGGAATTTATTGGCTAAAAGCTCTTGTAGCAGGTTGATTGTGAACTGTTCGCTTTCGTAATGGCCAATATCGGCAATAAGCATACGGTTATTGGCATCAAAGAATTCATGGTATTTAATATCGGCAGTGATAAAAATATCAGCCCCTGCAGCTAAGGCTTTGGTAATCAGGAAACTTCCGGCTCCGCCACAAACGGCCACTTTTTTTACAGGCTTGGCAAGCAAGGCGGTGTGACGGATTACTGGTACTTGAAAAACAGACTTAATATGTTCTAAAAATGCTGTTTCCGTAATTGGGGTAGCTAATTCGCCAACTATTCCAGCACCAATTTCAGGGTGTGAGTTTGACAAGCTGACCACATCAAACGCAACTTCCTCATAAGGGTGACTTTCTTTCATAGCCGTCAGAATTTTTCGTTCCTGGTAAGCTGGAAAGACGATCTCTATTTTCACCTCATTTTGTATATGTTGTTCTCCTATTTTTCCAACATAAGGATTGGCCCCTTCACCAGCTTTAAAAGTGCCCGAACCATTTGTATTAAAACTACACTGGCTGTATTGGCCAATTTCACCCCCGCCAGCTTCAAAAATAGCAGCCCGAACTTTTTCTTCGCTATCAGCCGGAACAAAAGTGAAAAGCTTTTTCAATGTGCCATCTTTTGGCGAAAGAATAGCGACGTTTTGCAAGCCAAGCATTGCTGCCATTTTTCCATTTACACCAGCAATCACATTATCGAGATTTGTGTGAATCGCATATATGGCAATATCATTTTTTATGGCTTTGATTATTGTTTTTTCTACATAATTCTTTCCATTAATTTTTTTTAACCCGCCAAATATGATTGGATGATGCGCCACAATGAGGTTACATTTTTTTTCTATCGCTTCTTTCACTACATCTTCTGTCGCATCTAATGAACAAATGATGCCGCTACATTCCCAGGTAGCATCGCCAGTTATAAGACCTGCGTTATCGTATTGCTCTTGTAATGAGGGAGGAGCTTGTAATTCCAAGAGAGATATTATTTCAGCAATTTTCATTTTCTAAAGATAGCATTCGGAACCAATTTTAATGTGGCTGATAAGTTGACTCGTTTTTTTTCATTTTGCCTACCTTCGAAATGATGACAGCAACCAATCTAAAAAGTACAACACTTTCTGCAAGTTCAACATTGAGCACTTACAGAAAAGCAAAGAAAGCCAAACAACAACGCCGTAATATTCGGAATAATATCCGGAGTGCCATATTCATGGGTTTGGGCATTCTTTCTGCCGGTTTTGGATTGGAGGGCTTTTTAATTCCCAACGGGTTGATAGATGGCGGTGTTACAGGAATTTCATTATTGACCAACCGGGAAACCGGCATCTCCCTATCCATTCTTATTGTGGCGATTAATATTCCATTTCTTTTGTTGGGATGGAAACAAATAGGCCGGGCATTTAGTATTAGAAGTATTATTTGCATAGCCATTCTTGCAGTAGTAATAGTAGTAGTTCCTTACCCGGTTATTACTAATGATAAGGTATTGATAGCCGTTTTTGGTGGGTTCTTTCTGGGAGCTGGTATTGGTCTTACAATCCGGGGCAGTTCAGTTATAGATGGCACTGAAATACTAGCTATTTTTCTGAGCCGAAAAAGAAGCATTTCAGTAGGCGATTTTATCATGCTTTTTAATATTGTAATTTTTTCAGTAGCGGCTTACTTGTATTCGGTAGAAATGGCCCTCTATTCAATTCTTACTTATATGGCCGCTGCTAAAACTATTGACTTTATATTGGAGGGCATTGAAGAGTTTACAGGTGTTACCATCATTTCTCCACACACAAAAAGAATTGCTGATTTTATTAAAGATGAAATGGGCCGTGGGCTAACTATTTATACTGGTCAGAAAGGATATGGTAAACGGGGAGAAACACAAAACACAGAAATAATTTTTACAGTGGTTACCCGTTTGGAAATAAGCCGCCTAAAGCAAGAAGTGGAGAGAATTGACCCTAATGCCTTTATTGTAATGCAAAGTGTAAACGATACCGTGGGAGGCATGGTGAAAAAAAGGCCACTTAAACATTAGCAAGTTTTTTCGCCTTCCCTATAAAACAAACTTTGCACTTTCCAAATCTTTTGTATCTTAACTCACTTTCTCACCCCTTGACAAGCTACTGACCAGAAAAATAGATAAAAATGCTCCAAAGGACCAAAGGCCGTTTGCTGATTACTTTACTGGTTGTAACCGGATTAGCTGGTACATTGAATGAAAATTCTGTTTCAAGGGAAGAACGAAAATATGCGGTATCTATTTTAAAAGATGGCCGGGATGATCTATTAGAAAAAGTAAAAGGCTTATCCGATAAACAGCTAAATTTTAAAGACCCATCTACCAATCAATCTATAAAAGAATGTTTGTTGCAAATAACCTGGTCGGAAGAAAGACTGTGGGATAATATTACCAACATAATGCAACAAACGGCTAATCCTGAAAAAAGATTAGCCATTACGCTGACCGATGAAGAGATAGTGAAAATGACTGAACAGGGAACAATTGCACCCTCAGGTGCTAATACTTTTAAACTGGCTAATGCACCCTGGAAAGCCACACAAAATACTCTCAACAACTTTAAGAATATGCGTAATGAGCATATCAAATACATGAAATCATCTACGGAAGATTTGCGCAACCATGTGGCACTTACTCCAGTTGGCTGGATAGATTGCTATCAATACATTTTGATAATGGGTGCGGAAACTAAATGCTATTTGCAGCAAATAGATAACATCCTGCAGCATCAAAAATTTCCAAAGAAACAATAATTTACTTCTTTCTTAAGCAATTAAAATCCTGCTTTCGCTGAAATGATTTTTTCTATCATCAGCAATTTTCCATCCAGCGTTACTCCTTCCATTATTACCCTGAATTTTTTGGTACGGTCATTATTATAGAATGTAAATGGAATTTTTGGATTAACACTGTTAATTAATATAGCAGGCCTCCAATCGAGGGTTATGCGATTATCAGCTTTTGATCGGTCATTATTGTTCGCTGTATAGTCGGGAACATAAAATTCTTTAGTTACAGAAAACCCATTTAGTTTAGTCATATATGAGCCTGCAGCACTTGTAATATCAACATCTTTTTTGGTATAAATAGCTAATACACCACCAGCACCGTTTCCAAATGTTCCAACAAAACTGCTAAACACTTTTACCATTGCAATTTGATTGGCCGGTAATGTTGCAATTACACTTGCACTGGTTTCTATTTCGTTTAAATATAGTGTCATGGGAATAGGACCTAATGAACTTGCAGAAGGGGTGAATCGATAATAAATCCTGTAACTGGTTCCATCATCCATTGTTGGCGGGCTAAATGGATCTGGCATTTCAGGATTAATTGTATTGGGCTCCATTATAGTTAAGCCTGCCACCCTTGATCTTAAATAATCAAAAATATTATCCTGAACTATTGGTTCGTCTGTATTAACGAGATCAATTGTTTTTTGCGACATACCCGAAAAGAGGCTACTTGCATATTTTTCTTCCAGCTCCTGGATAGGAGATTTCTTTGTAACTGTTAGTGTTACTCCATCCAACATTACACCAGCGGCTTTACGTATCTCATCATAATCATCAGCATATTTTTTATATCCTTGGGCAAATAATTCCGACTCGAGAAAAAGTTGATTATCCGGTTTGGGCAATACAAAATATTTTTCAACCGGCTCACTGGTAAATTCAACATCAATAAAATCACTTTTCTTTCCTCTTGTATCGCTAAATAAAAAACGATTGTTTCCATAGAATAACATAGAGTCCAGCCGGAAGATTCCCTGTTTATCTGTTCGTACCATTTGCACAGTACGGGTGGAGTCAGGCGTAATCATCCATACAAACAATTGCTTATCGGCAAAAGGTTTACTGGAACCTCTTATTTTTACTTTGCCGGTTAAAGTAATATAAGCGGGGTCTTTATACTTGATTGCTGGTGCTTTCACTAATTCATTCCATTTAAATCTTCTCCATCCGTTGGTCATCATTACCAGATCCATCGCCGTATTTACAGAATCATTGTTGCTTGCAAAATACCAGGCCGGGTTGTGTACATATCCTTTTATATCAGAAGTCAACAGCAAAGAAGTAAGAATATTCTCTTCTCTAATTTCATGTTCATTAAATGCTGCATCGGTAATTGAAAAGGAGAAATTTCCTTTCACCGTATCCTTCATCAAAACACTAAAGCGATTTTTTCCCTTTTCAGAAAAATTAAGGGTGTCTGTAATTAGCTCAGCCGACTGAACATATTCCTTATTGTTAACAAAACAAAGTCTTTCTGCCAGGGGAAATCCATCTTTATTAAAAACTGTAATCTGCATAATGCCGGAGCGAAGATTTTGTGTATTGATCACCCCTTGTAATTCTTTGCTACCAGTTTTAAAATTCTGACGAAATACAACATGGTGTTGTAATTGCCCAATCATATAAGCCGGTTCAAAATTTGCATCTCCCGATTGTTGTATTTCAAAATAACTACCCTGCGGATGCGGCATAACCGTTAAAACAATTCCTTTTGCTACAGCAGCAGGCAATTCATATTTAGCCGCTATTGCATCATCGCTAAGCACTGCATAATATTTTTCACTGCCAGTAGTTTTCAAATCAAACATTCCCATTCCATCATGATAACTTGAAAATTCTGAAACAATTTCATGCTTCTCGTTCTTAATAATTCCTTTCACTATTACCGGATAGCCATTTTGGTCGGTGGCTTTAAAAGCAACGGTATTATTTAGTCCTGCTACGAAATTTCCGCCTTCCGGGAAAAAATCTATTCTAATTTTTCTTTCTTGTGGTTTGCTGGCTACCTGGCTATTACTTTTTCCGTAAATAAAAATTCTTCTCTTGAAAATAAAATCAGGTTGCTGATTAAGCATCGTGGAAGTGTAAGACTGTAATACATAAAATCCTGAGCTTAATGTATCCGGCAAATCCAGATGACCGTTACTGCTACCCACCAACACCGGCGAAATACTGCGGCGAATAATCTGAGATGACTCATTGATTAGTTCTGTGTATAAAACGGTACTGATGGTGTCTGGTAAATAGTCGGAATATAAATAGGCTTTGAACCAGGCTGTTTCCCCAGCTATATAATTTTCCCGGTCTGTATGGAGGTATACTTTTTCAATAGGAGATTTTGCAGACCAGTTATTTAAGATTTCTGCAGGGTTTTGCGCATTGCTGCTTGCATAAACAAAAGATAAAGCCAGCAATACTGTAAATTTTCTGCGCATTAGTTATGATTAAAAGAATTGATAGAGTATGCTTAAGTTGCTAAGCTACAAAAGCAATGTGTTTCCTCCTGCAAAATGATACTTTTTAACATTCTGGAATAGATGAACGGAAAATCACTGATTAAAATGGTTTAGGAGAAATTACCTTTTCCAATAGCAGCATTTTTCCATCAGTCGTCATTCCTTCAATTACAATTTTATATTGCTTTGTCCGGTCGCTATTATAAAAGCTGAGTGGTATTATTGGATTTACATCGCTTATAAAAACATCTGGCATCCATTGTAAAGTAATGCGGTTATCTGCTTTGCTTTGCTGGGCCGGTTCTACTTTATAATCTGGCGAGTAAAATTCTTTGCTCACTGAATATCCTTTATAATAGGCTTCATAAACTGCCGATACATCTGCGGCCCGTAAGTCTTCCCCTTTTTTTGTATAAATAGAAAGGACTCCACCCACACCATTTCCCGGAGCACCTACAAAGTGACTATACACTTTTACTAATGCAATATCACTGGGTCTTAAGTTGGCAATGATTGTGGCATCTGTTCTCATTTCGTCTAAGTAAAGTACCATGGGTGCAGGATTCGTTAAACTGGTGGTAGCTCCGCCCCGGTAATAAAGTACATAGTCTGTTTGAAATGGACCGGCGTTACTGATCGTAATACTTGGAACTCTTGATTGTAAATATTCAAAAATATTTCGCTGACTTAAGGTCTCGATGGTATTAACTAAATCAAGTATTTGATCAGACATGCCCGTAAATAATCCGCTGGTATATTTTTCTTCTATTTCTTCTGTTGGTGTTTTCTTTCTCTTTCCTTTTATAGTTACCCCTTCCAGCATGATACCACTTGCTTTTTGTATTACATCATAATCCATAGCCAGGGCTGCTTTGCGAAATCCAACCAGCGAATCATTAATTAGTGAAGGAAACTTACCCATTAACGGAAATGAAAATTGCTTTGCCAATGAATCAGCAGACATCTTAACCTCTATGTACTGACTTTTCTTTCCCCTGCTATCGCTGAATAAAAGGCGGGTGTTACCCCAAAAGAACATGGAGTCTATCCGAAAATAACCCTGCGCATCTGTATATACCAGTTGAAAAGTGCTGGTAGAATCAGCATTATAAATTGATATCAGTAAATCCTTTTCCGCAAATGGTTTTTTGGAATCTAGCAGATTGGCCCTTCCGGTAAGTGTTATAAAAGAAATGTCTTTGTATTTATATTCCGGGATTTTATTGTTCTTTATTAAATCATCCCACTTAAAACGGCGCCAGCCATTCGTCATCATCACCAGGTCAATGGCTCTTCGGGCAGAATCATTATTAGCTCTAAAATACCACGCAGGATTATGAACGTACCCTTTAATATCTGATGTAAGTAATAAAGAAGAAAAAATATTATTGTCTCTGTCGGGCAAAATATCATATGCCGGATCTGTGATTGATACAGAGAAATTTCCTACGATTGTATCTTTCATCAGCAGGCTAAAATGATTTTTCCCTTTTGCAGCAAAACTTATAGTATCAGTTACTAATTCTGCTGGCTGAACATATTCTTTGTTATCAATGAAACACAATCTTTCTGCAAGCGGTA
>LNFM01006877.1_pt1 | contig 18352 bp, 16 predicted proteins | sample 596031 | NCBI WGS metagenome assembly LNFM01 (sample SAMN04254537, study PRJNA301005) | activated carbon metagenome | isolation source: dual media filters at the Ann Arbor, Michigan drinking water treatment plant | place: USA: Ann Arbor | reverse complement strand
CGATTCTCGACTGAGTAGCGCATACGGGATTTGAACCCGTGTTACCGCCGTGAGAGGGCGGCGTCCTAGGCCCCTAGACGAATGCGCCACGGACAGGCACCGGACCATGGGGAAGAAGCTGGGGGAGGAGGATTCGAACCCCCGCTACCGGGGCCAGAACCCGGCGTCCTACCGCTAGACGATCCCCCACCACGGGACGGGCCGACGCGATGGTACCAAACGGCCGGGGGTGCTCAACCCGCCGCGGACCCCGCGATCGCGAGCGCCCCGCGGGGACCGGCCAGCGCCCCGAGGCCGGGGGGCTGCACGAAGGCCGGGTCGGCGTGCTCCGGCAGGCCCGGGTACCCGCCGAGCGCCCGCGTCAGGTGGGCGCGCACCGCGGGGAGCAGCCCCGGCAGCGACGCGACGCCGCCGCCGATGAGGATCCGCTCCGGCGCGACGGTGTAGACGAGCGCCCGCAGGCCGTGCGCCAGGTAGTGGGCCTCCACGTCGACGGCGCGGTCGCGGGCGGCACCGTCGAGGTCCTCCGCCGCCGTGCCCCAGCGGGCCGCGATCGCCGGGCCCGCGGCCATGCCCTCCAGGCAGTCCCCGTGGAACGGGCAGATTCCGGGGAAGTCGTCTCCAGGTGCGCGGGGGACGGCGACGTGCCCGGCCTCGGGGTGCACGAGGCCGTGGAGCGCCCGTCCGCCGGCGACGACCCCCACCCCGACGCCCGTGCCGACGGTGACGTAGGCGAACGTCCCGAGGCCGCGGGCCGCCCCCCAGACGCCCTCGGCGAGGGCGGCGCCGGTCACGTCGGTGTCGACCGCCACCGGCACCCCGAACGCGTCGCGGAGGGGCGCGACGAGGTCGACGCCCGACCAGCCGGGCTTCGGCGTCGCGAGCAGGTGCCCGTGCCGCCCCCCGGGGCGCAGGTCGATGGGGCCGAACGCGGCGACGCCGACCGCGTCGAGGGCCCCCGCGTCGGCGGCCATCTCCCGGAGCGCGGTGACGGCCTCCGCCAGCGTCTCCCGCGGCCCGCGGGTGGGGAACCGGCGCTCGTCCAGCACCCGTCCGCCGCCGTCGCCGACCAGGCAGACGAACTTGGTGCCACCCGCCTCGACGCCCCCGAGGATCACCGCCGCAGGATGACAGCAACCGGCGGGCCGCGGGTTAGTGTGACCCCATGACCCGGACCCGCCGCCCACCGGGATGACCGCCGGGCTCGAGCTGGTCGTCCGCGCCGGGCACCCCGACTTCCTCGACCTCCCGTGGTCGGAGCCGCTGGCGGAGTGGCGGTCGGAGCGCCTCGTGCGCATGGCCCGCGGGATCTCCCGCCACGTGGTGCGGTTCGTGGCCTACGACGACCGCGTCTACGCCCTCAAGGAGACGGAGGCGGGGGCGGCGCAGCGCGAGTACCGGCTGCTGCTGGCCCTGCGGGAGGACGGGCTCCCCGTCGTCGAGCCCGTCGGCGTCGCGCGGTGGCGGGGGGAGGAGGGGGAGCCCGACCGGGCGACGCTCATCACCCGCTACCTCGACTACTCGCTGCCCTACCACTACCTCCTGGCGCGGCGCGGCCGCCCCGGGCTGCTCGACCGCCTCCTCGACGGGGGCGCCGTGCTGATGGCGCGGCTGCACCTCGAGGGCTTCTACTGGGGGGACTTCTCCCTCTCCAACGCCCTCTTCCGCCGCGACGCGGGTGCGTTCACCGCGTACCTCGTCGACGCCGAGACCGGGGAGCGGCGGCCGTCACTCAGTGACGCGATGCGCGACAACGACGTCGACGTCGCCGTCGAGAACATCGCGGGCGGCCTCATGGACCTCCAGGCCGCCGGCCGGATCGAGGACGACCTCGACCCACTCGCGCTCGCCGCGGGCTTCGGGGAGCGGTACCGCAGCCTGTGGCTCGAGCTGACCCGCGAGGACGAGGTCGGCGCCGACGAGCAGTGGCGGATCACGCAGCGGATGGAACGGCTCAACGACCTCGGCTTCGACGTCGAGGAGCTCGCCCTGGTGCGCTCCGCCGACGGGGAGCGCCTGCGCATGCGCCCCACCCTCGTGGAGGAGGGCCACCACTGCCGGGCCCTCGCCAGCCGCACGGGCCTGAGGGTGCAGGAGAACCAGGCCCGCCGGCTCCTCAACGACATCGCGGCCTACGGCGCCTGGCTCGAGCACCACGAGGGCACCCCGGTGCCCGAGGCCGTCGCCGCGTCACGCTGGCTCGAGAAGGTCTACCAGCCGACCATCGCCCGCGTCCCGGACGAGCTGCGGACCCGCCGGGAGCCCCCCGAGCTGTTCCACGAGATGCTCCGGCACCGCGACGCCCTCTCGCAGGAGGCCGGCCACCAGATCGGCAACGCCGACGCGATGGACTCCTACGTGGCCGGCGTGCTCCCCGGGCTCCCCGAGGAGCGCCTCCTGCGCGACACGGACGACGCGGACGTCTAGGCCACCGCGCTCTTCTCGTCGTCGCTGACCGTGCGGAGGGTGAGGTTGTCCCCGCTCGACGGCTCGAACAGGTGCATCTTCCGGGAGTCGACGTGCAGCTCGGCCTCCTCCCCGTCGCGGATGCGGCTCGACGAGTCGAGGGCGACGATGATCTGGGTGCGGAGCGCCTCGCTGTCGAGCTCCTTCGCGAGTTCCTCCAGCTGGGCCTCCACCTCCGGCGGCGCCTCGTAGGGGATGTAGCCGAACGCCTCGTTGCCGAGCCACTCGACCACGTCGATCGTCGCGCGGAACGTCGCGCCGTCCGACTTCGCCGCGTCCATGACGCTCGCGTCCTCGAAGTACTCGGGGCGGATCCCGGCGATCAGGAGGGTGTCCTCCGGGATGCGGCCGTCCCGCACGTGCTCCGGCAGGTCGACCGTCGCGAACGGCAGCTCCACCTTGCCGTCCTTCACCGTCGCCGGCATGAAGTTCATGGGCGGCGAGCCGATGAACCCGGCCACGAACAGGTTGACCGGCTGCTCGTAGAGGTCGCGTGGCGCCGCGAGCTGCTGCAGCACGCCGCGCCGCAGCACCGCGACCCGGTCGCCGAGGGTCATCGCCTCGGTCTGGTCGTGGGTGACGTACACCGTCGTGATCCCGAGCCGCTTCTGCAGCCGCGAGATCTCGGTGCGCATCTGGCCGCGCAGCTTCGCGTCGAGGTTCGACAGCGGCTCGTCGAACAGGAACGCGGAGGCGTCGCGGACGATCGCCCGGCCCATTGCGACCCGCTGGCGCTGACCGCCGGAGAGGTTGCCGGGCTTGCGCTGCAGGTGCTCGTCGAGCTCCAGCGTCGCGCTCGCCTCGCGCACCTTCGCGTCGATCTCCTCCTCGCTCATCGACTTCTGGAGCCGCAACGGGAACGCGATGTTCTCGTAGACGGTGAGGTGGGGGTAGAGGGCGTAGTTCTGGAACACCATCGCGAGGTTGCGGTCGCGGGGCGCCTTGTCGTTGACCCGCTCCCCCCCGATGACCATGTCGCCCGAGGTGATGTCCTCGAGGCCCACGATCATCCGCAGCAGCGTCGACTTCCCGCAGCCGGACGGTCCGACCAGGATCACGAACTCCCCGTCCTCGACGTCGATGCTCACGTCGTTCACGGCGGGGAACCCGTCGCCGTACTGCTTGACGATGTTCTTCATCTGGATCGCAGCCATGGAGTCTCCTACCCCTTCACCGCGCCGGCCGTGAGGCCCGCGACGATCTTCCGCTGGAACAGCAGCACGAGCACGATCACCGGGACGGTGACCATCACGGCGGCGGCGGCCAGCGTGGACACCGGCGGGTTGAACTGGTCCGGGCCGACGAAGAACGCGAGCTGCGCCGGGACCGGTCGGGCGTTGATGGTGGATGTGAGGGAGATGCCGAAGACGAAGTCGTTCCAGGCGAAGAAGAAGGTCAGGATCGCCGCGGTGAAGACTCCGGGCGCCGCCAGGGGCACGATCACCTTGCGGAACGCCTGCCACGACGTGGCCCCGTCCACCTGGGCGGCCTGCTCCATCTCCCACGGGATCTCGCGGAAGAAGGCCGTCAGGGTCCAGATGGCGAGCGGCAACGTGAAGGACATGTAGGGGATGATCAGGCCGGGCCAGGTGTCGAACAGGCCCAGGGTCCGCCACATGTCGAAGAGGGGTCCGATCAGGGACACCACCGGGAACATCGCGATCGCCAGGGCGATGGTCAGCACCAGCTTCTTGCCGCGGAACCGCAGGCGGGCGATCGCGTAGGCGCAGAGGGTCGCGATGACCACCGACAGCACCGTCGCGATGATCGAGATGCCGAACGAGTTGAACAGCGCGCGCTGGAAGTCGTCGTTCTGCAGCACGGTGCTGAAGTTGTCCCAGGTCCACGTCTCCGGCAGGAACTGCGGGCTGCCGCCCGCCGTCTCCTCGACCGGCTTGAACGACAACGACAGGATCCAGACGATCGGCAGCAGGCACCACAGGAGGATCAGCACGGCGCCGATCACGACGCCGGCGTTCAGCTTCGCCTTCATCAGGACTCCCTCCTCGCGTCGGCGAGGTCGACGCGGAACAGCTTCACGAGGATGAACGCGATCAGCAGCACCGACAGGAACAGCAGCACCGACAGCGCCGAGCCGAGGCCCAGCTCGAACTGCTCGATCACCTGGCGGTAGGTCAGGAACGACACCGACTCGGTGTTCTGGGCACCCCGCGTCATGACGTAGATGTTGTCGAAGATGCGGAAGGCGTCGAGCGCCCGGAAGAGGACGGCGACCATGATCGCCGCCTTCATGTTCGGCAGGATCACCTTGAAGAGGCGCTGCCACCAGCTCGCCCCGTCGACCTGGGCGGCCTCGACCATGTCGCCCGAGATCTGCGACAGGCCGGCGAGCAGCAGCAGCGCCATGAACGGCGTCGTCTTCCAGATCTCCGAGACCATGATCGCCGTCATCGCCGACCAGTGCTGCCCGAACCAGTTGAAGTCGCTGTCGACGAACGGAAGCCACCCGTTGACGAAGCCGTTGTTCAGGCTGAACGCGAACTGCCAGGCGAAGGCCGAGACCACGGTGATGATGCCGTAGGGGATCAGGATCGAGGTCCGGATCACGCCGCGGGCGAAGATGATCTTCCACATGACGTAGGCGAACGCGAAGCCGATCACCAGCTCGACGCCGACGGTCACGACCATGATCAGGACGGTGTTCCACACGTCCCGCCACCACAGCGGGTCGGTGAGCACGGTGATGTAGTTGTCGATCCCGGTGAACTCGCGGTCGTCGGGGGCCGTCGCCCGGTACTGGAAGAGCGACAGGTACAGCGCCCGGAGCATCGGGTACGCCGTGACCAGCAGCATCAGGACGACGGCGGGCGCGACCAGCTTCCAGGCGAGCCGCTCCTCCGACCGGGAGCGGTCCGTCGTGGCCGTCCGCACCGGGGCGGCGGCGGTGTCGGTGCTCATGGGGTCCCCCTCCGGCCCGGCATCAGAGCAGCACCTTCCCCTGCAGCGCGTCCTCGATGAAGCTCGCCGACGCCTTCGGCGTGGTGGCGGGGTCCACCGAGTCCGCCGGGTGCCAGCGGCTCAGGGTCGCGTTGACGATCGTGCTCCAGTAGGGCGACGCCGGCCGCGGGCCGGCGGTCTCGATGCTCGACTGCCACAGCGCGAGCAGGTCGGCGGGGAACTGCTCGCGCAGCTCCGCGTCGTCGTAGGCCGCCTGCCGGGCGGGCATGTTGGCCGTCTCGATGGCGTACCGGACCTGGTTCTCCTCGGAGGTGATGCACTCCACCGCCTCGAGGGCCAGGTCGGTGTGGGAGCCGTACGGGCTCACCCCGACGTTGATGCCGCCGATCGGCGGCCGCGACTGCTCGCCGGCCACCGTCTGCGGGTACCGCGCCCAGCCGAGGTCGTCGATGACGTCCCCGCCGGCGTAGTTGTTGTACGCGAAGGTCCAGTTGACCATGAAGCCCCCGGCGTCGGAGCCGAGCGGGCCGAGGACGGTGCCCTCGTTCGAGACCGACAGGTCGGCCTGGGCGGCCGGTGACTGGGCGAGCGCCTGGATGACCTCGGCGGCCCGCACCCCGGGCTCCTCGCCGATGTCCACCGAGGCGTCGGGGCCGGCCTGGGTGTCGCTCACGATGGAGCCCCCGGCGCCCTCGATCAGGGCGTTGATCCAGACGACGTAGCCCTCGTACTTGTTGGCCTGGACGCCGACGCTGGCGCCGTTCTCGCTCGCCGCGTCGATGATCTGCTCCCAGGTGACCGGGCCGGTCATGTCGAGGCCCGCCCTCTGCGCGAGCGACTTGCGGTACCAGAGCACCTGGGTGTTGGCCCACAGCGGGGCGGCGACCAGTTGGTCGTCCCAGGTGGCCCCGGCGACGGCGCCCGACAGGGTCGCGTCCGACAGCGACGACGCGACGTCGTCGGGAAGCGGCTCCAGGAAGCCGGCGTCCGCGAACTCGGCGGTGAAGACGGGGTCGAGGCTCATCAGGGCGATCGACGAGTCCTCCGCCACCAGGCGTCGCAGGAGCTGGATGCGCTGCTCCGTCGCGCTCTGCGGCAGCAGCTCGGGCCGCACCGTGTAGCGGTCGGTGCTGCACCGCTCGGCGATCCCGGCCTGGCCGAAGGCCCCGGCGAACCCGTCGGGCGGGTTCGGGTCGGGGTTGATGTACCAGGTGAGCTCGGGCGGGCCGGAGTCGCCACCGCACCCGGTGACCATCGACGTCGCGACGACCGCCGCCGCGCTGATCGCCAGCGCCCGGCGCCACCATCGCGCGCGTCGCCGGATCGGGATCATCGGGAGCCTCCTGGGCGGGGGGACTGACGACCTTCGATCGTGCCGAACGGCACGAAGGACGCGGACGCTACCATCCGCACCCCGCCCGCGTCACCGCCTCCGGGGCGCCGGAACCGCCGGATCGCGCAACCCGCCCGGACCGCTCAGCCGGCCGCGACCGACTCCCAGTCGCCGTACAGGCCGGCGTACCTGCCGCCGCTCCGTACGAGCTCGTCGTGGGTGCCCTGCTCGACCACCCGGCCGTGCTCGAGCACCACGATCCGGTCGGCGTCGCGGATCGTCGAGAGGCGGTGGGCGATGATGATCGACGTGCGCCCCTCGAGGAGGGTGCCGAGGGCGTCCTCGATCCGTCGCTCGGTGCGGAGGTCCACGGACGAGGTGGCCTCGTCCAGGATCAGCAGCCGCGGGTCGGCGACCAGGGCACGGGCGAACGACAGGAGCTGGCGCTGGCCGGCCGACAGGCCCGCGCCCTTCGTGCTGATGAGGGTGTCGTAGCCCTCGGGGAGCTCCTCGATGAACTCGGACGCCCCGACGGCCTCCGCGGCGGCGCGCAGCTCGTCGTCGGTGGCGTCGGGGCGTCCGAAGGCGAGGTTCTCCGCGATCGTCCCCGAGAAGAGGTGCCCCTCCTGGGGGACGATGGCGAGCTGGTCGTGCAGCGAGTCCCCCCGCACGCCGCGGAGGTCGTGGCCGTCGATGAGCACGGCGCCCTCGACGGGGTCGTAGAAGCGGGCGATCAGCTTGACGAGGGTCGACTTGCCCGCCCCGGTGGTGCCGACCAGGGCGACGCTCTCGCCCGCGGCGATGTGGAGGTCGACGTCGGTCAGGACCGGCGACCGGTCGTACGCGAAGCTCACCCCGCGCAGCTCCACCTCGCCGCGCAGCCGCGGCAGGTCGATCGCGCCGGGGGCGTCGGTCAGCTCCGGCTCGGTGTCGAGGACCCCGAAGATCTTCTCGAGGGCGGCCATCGCCGACTGGAACGTCGCGTACAGCTGCGAGAGCTGCTGGATCGGGTCGAAGAAGCTGGAGAGGTAGCCGACGAACGCGACCATCACGCCGACGCTGACGTCCTGGTCGAGCACCCGGGTCGCGCCGAAGTACAGGATGATCGCGGTGCCGATGCCCGACAGCAGCTCGACGCCGGGGAAGTAGACCCCCGACAGGCGGATGGTGGCCATGTTGGCCTCGCGGTACTCCTCGTTGACGCGGCGGAACACGCGCTGCGAGGGCTCCTGCCGGCCGAAGCCCTGCACGACCCGGATGCCCGAGAGCGTCTCCTGCAGGGTGCCGAGCACCTCGGCGACCTTCTCCCGGGTGCGCCGGTAGGCGCGGGTCGAGTAGACGCGGAACAGGGCGGTGCCGATCGCGAGCGCCGGGAAGATCACGAACGTCAGCAGCGCCAGCTCGACGTCGTAGGTGAACAGGATCACCACGACGCCGATGAACGTCAGGCCGTTGATGACGAGCGACGTCACCCCGTCGGTGACGAGCTGCTGCAGCGCCTCGATGTCGCTCGTGAGACGGCTGACGCTGCGGCCCGTCGGCGTGCGCTCGTGGTACCCGAGCTCGAGCCGCATCAGGTGGCGGAACGTCTGCGTCCGCAGGTCGAGCAGCACCCGCTCGCCGACCCAGCTCGACAGGTAGGTCTGGTGGTAGCCCGCCAGCCAGCCGATGAGCCCGGACAGGACGAACAGGCCGACCGACAGCACCAGGACGCCCTTGTCGCCGGCGCGGATGCCGTCGTCGATGGCGAACTGGGCGAGGGCAGGGATCGCGAGGCCCGACGCGGTGACGACGAGCATGAGCACGACGGTCGCGATGGCCCGTCCCGCGTACGGCCGGAAGTAGGGGAGCAGGCGTCGCAGCTTGTGGCGCGCGGGGGGCGGCTCGGCGCGGCCCGCGGCGATCGGCGGGGCGGCGGTGGTCACCCGGCGTCCCGCGCGATCAGGTCGGGACGGGCGAGGCCGCCGTCGCGGATCTCGCGGTAGAGCCCGCTCGTGTCGTAGAGCTCGTCGTGGGTGCCGCGGGCGGCGACCCGGCCCCCCTCGAGCACGACGAGCTCGTCGGCGAGCGAGAGCGTCGAGAGGCGGTGCGCGATGACGAGGGTGGTGCGCCCCCGCATCACGGCGCGCAGGGCCTGCTGGATCTCGCGCTCGGTGGAGGCGTCGACCGACGCGGTGGCCTCGTCGAGCACCAGCACCCGCGGATCGGTGATGAGGGCCCGGGCGATCGCGATGCGCTGCCGCTGGCCACCCGACAGCGTCAGGCCGCGCTCCCCGACGACGGTGTCGTAGCCCTCGGGCAGCTCCTCGACGAACCCGGCGGCCTGGGCCATCGCAGCGGCCCGGCGGACCTCCTCATCCGTCGCGTCGGGACGCCCGTAGGCGATGTTCTCGCGGATCGTCGTCGAGAAGAGGAAGGGGTCCTGCGAGACCATGCCGACGGCCTGGCGCAGCCCGGCGAGGCGCAGGTCGCGGACGTCGACGCCGTCGAGGGTGACCCGGCCCGCCGTCGGGTCGTGGAAGCGCGGCAGCAGGTTGGTGAGCGTCGTCTTGCCGGATCCGGTGGCGCCGATGATCGCCACGGTGCGTCCCGCCGGGACGTCGAGGTCGATCCCGTCGAGCACGGGCGGGCCGTCGGGCGCGTAGGAGAAGGAGACGCCCTCGAGGCGGATCTCGCCGCCCCCCGGCGGCAGGGGCCGGGCGTCCGGGGCCTCGATGATGTCGGGCTCCTCGTCGAGCACCTCGAAGATGCGCGTGCCGCCGGCGATGGCCCGCTGCGCCTGGCCGACCAGCATCCCCAGCGACCGGAACGGCGCCATCAGGAGGGTCAGGTAGAGGTAGAAGGCGACGAACTCACCGAGGGTCATGTCGCCGTCGATGGTGAGCACGCCGCCGTAGATCAGGACGACGCCGAGCCCGAGGACGGGCATGAAGCCCATCAGCGGCTGGTACAGGGCCCGAAGCCGTGCCGCATCCATGCTGCGGTCGAAGGCCCGGCGCGAGGTCGCCCCGAACCGGGTGGACCGGTCGCCCTCCCGCCCGAAGGCCTTGATCACGCGGATGCCGACCGCGCTCTCCTCGGCCATCTCCGTGACCTCGCCGACGCGCTGCTGCACGTCGATGAGCACGGGGTTGGAGCGACGGCTGTAGCGCCACGCGACCACCAGCAGCGCCGGGCCCATCAGCAGCGCCAGCAGGGCCAGCGCCCAGTTCATCCACAGCAGCACCACCGTGACGATGATGAGGGTGAACGCCTGCATGAACAGGAAGATCAGCCCGTAGCCGAGGAAGAAGCGGACGGTCTGCAGGTCGCTCGTCGCGCGGGACATGAGCTGCCCGACCGGCATCCGCTCGTAGTAGGCGACCCCCATCCGCTGCAGGTGGGCGAAGAGGCGGGCCCGCAGGTCGAACTCGACCGCCAGGCTCACCTGCCCCGAGACCCACCGCCGCACGACGCCGAACCCCATCCGCAGCACGACGACGACCACGACCGCCCACACGAGCGGCACCAGCGCGTCGCGGTCACCCGCCTCGAGGACGTCGTCGATCACCCGTCCGGTCAGGTATGGCAAGGTGACGGAGCACGCCATCAGGCCGGCGGCGCTGAGGGCGGTGACGGCCACCCGGCCCGTGTGGGGACGCAGGAAGCCGAGCAGGCGGAGGAGGACTCTCAAGGTGATTCACTGGTGAACGATAGGGGAGCCCCCAGGGGCGCACAAGCCGTGGCGCCGTGGCGCGACGACGCCCTCCCGGCCGCCCCGCGGCCGCCGGTCGCGCTCGCCGTCCCGAACGTCTCGGAGGGCCGCGACCCGGCCACCATCGACGCCCTCGTGGAGGCCTGCGAGGTCCCGCGGGTGCGGGTGCTCGACGTGCACTCCGACCCCGATCACCACCGGAGCGTCATCAGCCTCGCCGGCGAGCCGCTCGCCCTGCAGGACGCCCTCGTCGACCTCGCCGCCGCCTGCGTCGACCGCATCGACCTGCGCCGGCAGCGCGGGGCCCACCCGCGCACGGGCGCGCTCGACGTCGCCCCGATCGTCGCGTTCGACGAGGACGGCATCGGCCTGGCGTCGGAGATCGCCCTCGGCCTGGCCGCGCGCCTGGCGACGGACATCGCGCTCCCCGTCTTCCTCTACGGCGCCATCGCGACGTCGTCCGACCGCACCCGCCCCCGCGACTTCCGCCGCGAGGGCCTCGAGGGCCTGGCGCGCCTCGTCGACGAGGGCGGCCTCGTGCCCGACGCCGGCCCCCCGCGGCTGCACCCCAGCGCCGGCGCGGTGCTGGTGGGCGTGCGCCCGCCCCTGATCGCCCTCAACGTCTGGCTGCCCGACGCCACGCTCACCGAGGCCCGCACCATCGCGGCCCGCGTGCGCGAGGCGGGAGGGGGCCTGCCCGGCGTCCGCGCGCTCGGGCTCTACCTGCAGGAGTCCGGCATGGCACAGGTGTCGATGAACATCGAGGACCACCGGGCGGCCCCGCCCGCCCTGGTGATCGCCGCGGTCCGCGCCGAGGCGGAGCGCCTCGGGGTGGAGGCCGGTGACGCCGAGCTCGTCGGGCTCATCCCGCGCGACGCCGTCCTCGGCGGCCCGACCCCGTCCGCGATGCGCATCACCGGGTTCCGCCCCGGGCAGGTCATCGACCCGGCGGGGGTGGCCTGATGGCGAAGCGCAAGCGCCGCAAGGGCGCCGGCCCGCCGCCCGTCGGGGTGCCCCGCCGCGCCGCGGCCGCCCAAGCGGCCGAGGCGAAGCGGCCGGAGCCGAAGCGCCGCCCCGGCGAGCCGCTCGCGCCGTCCTTCCAGGGCGTCATCATCCGCGCGGCGATCGTGTCCGCGATCTTCTTCCCGTACCTCATCTACGTCGTCGATGAGACACCGGTGACGGCGGGCCTGATCAGCCTCCTCGCCTTCGGTCTGATGGTGCCGCTGGGGCTCGTCCTGGACCGCTTCCGCTACAAGCGCCAGATGAAGCGCTGGACCGAGAAGCGGGCACGGCAGCAGACGGACCGTTGAGCGGTTCCGGCCGCCGTGTGGCGGCGCCGCGGGGCACGCGCGACGTGTTGCCCCCCGAGAGCGACCTGCGCCAGCGCGTGATCGACGTCGCCCGCGAGGCGTTCGCCCGCTACGGGTACTCGCGCATCGTGACGCCGACGTTCGAGGAGACCGACCTCTTCGTGCGCGGCGTCGGCACCAGCACCGACGTGGTCCGCAAGGAGATGTACACCTTCGAGGACCAGGGCGGCCGCAGCCTCAGCCTGCGCCCCGAGGGGACCGCCCCCGTCGTGCGGGCGTTCGTCGAGCACGGCATGCACAAGCAGCCGCTGCCGGTGAAGCTCTGGTATGCCGCGCCGATGTTCCGCTACGAGGCGCCGCAGGCCGGCCGCTTCCGCGAGCACTGGCAGGTCGGCGCCGAGGCGATCGGCAGCGACGACCCGCTGCTCGACGCCGAGGTGATCGCCCTGCTCGCCGGCATCTACCGGGAGCTGGGTGTCCCCGGAGTGACGCTCCGCATCGGGAGCATGGGCGACCCGGAGAGCCGCGGGCCCTTCCGCGAGCGCCTCGTCGCCTACCTGGAGGACCACCTCGACGCGCTCGACGAGGACGCCCGCGAGCGGATGCGCGTCAACCCGCTGCGCCTGTTCGACACGAAGGACCGCCGCGTCGCCGAGGTGATGCGCGACGCGCCGACGCTGCTCGACAACCTCTCCCCGGCGGCCCAGGCGCACCGCGAGCGGGTGCTGGCGGCGCTGGACGCCCTCGGGATCGCCTACGTCGAGGACCCGACGCTGGTGCGCGGCTTCGACTACTACACGATGACCGTCTTCGAGTTCGTCAGCGACCACCTGGGCGCGCAGAGCGCGGTCGGCGGGGGCGGCCGCTACGACGGTCTCGTCGAGGGCCTCGGCGGTCCGCCGACGCCGGGCATCGGGTTCGGCGCCGGCATCGAGAGGATCGTGCTGGCGCTCGGTGGCGGCGGGGAGCCCGCCGGCCTCGACGTCTACCTCGCGGTGATGGACGCCGACCTGCGCGTCGGGATGCTGCCGGTGCTCGAGGCCCTGCGCGCCCGCGGGCTGCGGTGCGAGAGCGACCTGCGCGGGCGCAGCCTGAAGGCCATGATGCGCCACGCGTCGTCGCTCGGCGCCCGCCGCGCGGTGATCGTGGGGGCGCGCGAGCACGCCGAGGGCGTGGCGACGGTCAGGGACATGGACACGGGTGAGCAACGCCAGGTGCCCCTCGCGGGCCTGGTCGAGGAGTTGAGCGGATGATCGGCGCGGACCGGTACCGGAGCCACACCTGCACGGGGGCCGCGGAGGCCCTCGGCGCGACCGTGCGCCTGTCGGGGTGGGTGCACCGTCGCCGCGACCACGGCGGCGTCGTCTTCATCGACCTGCGCGACCGCTCGGGCATCGTCCAGCTCGTGTTCCACCCAGAGGCCGCCGGGGCCCACGCCGCGGCGGGCCAGCTCAGCCCGGAGGACGTGATCCTCGTCGAGGGCGAGGTGCTCGCCCGTTCCGCGGCGACCGTGAACCCCGGCATCCCGACGGGCGCGGTCGAGGTGGGGGTGACCCAGCTGGAGATGCTCTCCGAGGCCGACCCGCTGCCCTTCTCGGTCGAGGACGAGACGCAGGAGGCGTCCGAGGAGCTGCGCCTGCAGTACCGCTACCTCGACATCCGCCGGCCCCGGCGCCTGCGGGCGTTGGAGATGCGCTCGCGCGTCGTCTCGGCGATGCGGCGGGTGCTGGAGGGCGAGGGGTTCCTCGAGGTCGAGACCCCGATGCTCACCCGCTCGACCCCCGAGGGCGCCCGCGACTTCCTGGTCCCGAGCCGCATGCAGCGCGGCTCCTGGTACGCCCTGCCGCAGAGCCCCCAGCTGTTCAAGCAGCTCCTCATGGTCGGCGGGCTCGAGCGCTACTACCAGGTGGTCCACTGCTTCCGCGACGAGGACCTGCGCGCCGACCGGCAGCCCGAGTTCACCCAGCTCGACGTCGAGGCGTCGTTCGTCGAGCCGCAGCAGATCCAGGACGTGACGGAGGCGGTCCTCGTCGAGTCGTTCGCCGCCGCCGGCATCGCGCTGCCGACGCCGTTCCCGCGCATGACGTACGCCGAGTCGGTGCGCCGCTACGGCACCGACCGCCCCGACGTGCGGTTCGGCATGGAGATCCTCGACTGGACCGGCCCCGCCGGCGCCAGCGGCTTCGGCGTCTTCGAGGGCGCCATCGCCGCGGGCGGCGTGGTGCGCGGCCTGGTCGTCCCCGGCGCCGCCGCCGGCACGAGCCGCAAGGTCGGCGACGAGCTGATGGCCGAGGCACGGGAGCTCGGCGCGAAGGGCCTCGTGTGGGCCGCCGTGGAGGCCGACGGGTCCCTGCGGTCACCGACGGCGAGGTTCCTCGGGTCGATCGCCGCCGACCTCGGCGCGGAGCCCGGCGACCTCATCACCCTCGTCGCCGACGCCGAGCCCGTCGCGCAGGCGGTGCTCGGCACCCTCCGCACCCGGTTCGCGGAGCGCCACGGGCTGGTGCCGGACGACGTCTGGGCGCCCCTGTGGGTCGTCGACTTCCCGCTGGTGGACTGGAACGCGGGGGAGGGCCGCTGGGACGCCACGCACCACCCGTTCACGGCTCCGCGCCCCGAGGACCTCGACCGCCTCGAGTCGGACCCCGGCGGGGTCCTGTCGCTGGCGTACGACGTCGTGCTGAACGGGCTGGAGATCGGCGGCGGCAGCATCCGCATCCACGACCGCGCGGTGCAGGAGCGGGTGTTCGGCCTGATCGGCCTGTCGGCCGAGGAGGCCGAGGGGAAGTTCGGCTTCCTGCTGCGCGCCCTGCGCCTCGGCGCCCCGCCGCACGGCGGCATCGCCCTCGGCCTGGACCGCCTCGTGATGCTCCTCGCGGGGGAGCGCTCGATCCGCGACGTGATGGCGTTCCCGAAGACGGCCACGGGTGCCGACCCCCTCACGGGGGCACCCGCCCCCGTCGACCCGGCGCAGTTGCGGGAGCTGGGGCTGCGCGAGGCCCCGCGCCCCGCCGCCGCCGCGCCGGCGTCCGCGTCCGCGGATCCCGCCCCGGTGGCCACGCCGCCGCCCGACCCGCAGGAGGCCGTTCTCGACGCGCTCCGCCGCGCGGGCGAGCCCGTGCGGGAGGCCGTGCTGCACGAGCGGGTCCTCGCCCGCGGCGCGGACATCGGCGCCGCCGACCTGATCGCCCTGCTGGAGCGCCTCGCCGCGGAGGGCCACCTGCGCGTGTCGATGGACGACCGCGACCGGCCCGCGTCCGACCCCGAGCCGTTCGAGCCCCGCCTCTGGCGGGTCGTGAGGTAGCGGCCCCCCGCTAGGTGGTGTGGCCGAAGAGCCGGCGCGCGTCGCTGCGGAGCGCGTCGGCCAGCACCACCAGGGCCTCGCTGCCGCCGGTCCCCTGGGGCCAGCTCACCCGTACGAGGCGCCGCTCCTCCAGCTCGCCGAGCGCCGCCATCACCGCGAGCAGCCCGCGGCGGTCGGGCTCCAACCCCAGCTCCGCCGCCGCCGCGGCGACGGGGAACGACAGCTCGCCGGCCGGGTCGGCGCCCTCCTCGAGCCAGCGGGCGACCAGCAGCATCTCCAGGCGCTCGCCGATCGCGTCATCCATCCCGCGCAGGCTAGCGCGGCGCGTCAGACCAGCGTGGCGACCCCGGCCGGCGCGAGCGTGGCGGCGACCTCGGACGGGACCCGCTCGAGGACGAGCATCGATCCGGCCGCGGTCATGAGCTCGATGACGTGGTGGCTGACGGTGGTGCCGGCGGCCGTCACGACCACGGCCGACAGGCGTCCCGTGAGGGCGGCGAGGCACGCGTCGAGGGCGATCTGCTGGCCCTCGTCGAGGGGGCCGACACCGGGCGCGAGCGTGTAGGCGGGTGGGGGCGGCGGGACGAGCACCTGGGTTCTCCGGGGAGGCGTTGGCGTCCTCCGAGGATCGTCGCTACAGGCCGGGGTTCCCAGGGCCGATGGATGAGATGCCCATACCGCCCCCGGCCCGGCGTTCAAGGTGGCCGGTCACCGTGCCGACCTCGTTCACAGCGGCTAGACTCGGAGGTGCCCTGCAGTGTTCGCCACCGGCTCACACCTTGAGCCAACTAGAGTGACCAGGGAGACGGCGTCGCGTCCCCGCGAGAGCGCGGACGGCCCGTCACCCACCTGCTACCGCAGGTTCAAGTCACAGGCCGGAACGGCACCGCGGGGCGACCTCTCCGTGATCTCGTGAGGCCGCGTCGCGCGTTCACCGCGCTCGCCCTCGCGTCGGCCACCGTCGCGCTCGCCGCGGGATGCGGTGGGGGAGGCGAGCCGTCGGCCGACCTCCCGGCCGCGACCGTCCCCCCGGCCGTCGCCGCCCCCGTCGCCGTGGCCCCCGTCGCCACCGGTGGCGTGGTCACCCCCGGGCCCCGCACGCCGAAGGCCGTCGCGACCGCCCTCGCCGGCAGCAAGGTCGTCGTCGTCGCCTTCCTGGTGGACGGCCCCGCCGACGATGCCGACGTCGCCGCCGCGCTGCGCGCGGTGCAGGCCGACCGCGGCGCCGCCCGCACCGCCGACTTCTTCGTCTACCGGGTCGGCAAGGACAAGTTCGGTGACCTCGCGGACCTGCTCGGCGTCACCGGCACCCCGTCGGTGGCCGTCATCGGCCGGGACCGCACCCTCGTCAACCGCTGGGACGGCCTGACCGACGCGGAGATCCTGCGCCAGTCGGTCTCCGACGCCGCCGACACCGCCGCCCGCAACCGCGCCGCGGCGGCGACGGCGAACCCCTAGCAGGACGGTCCGGAGGGCCCCGCCGGGCCCTCACGGGAGCGGCGGCACCGGTGGTAGCCTCGCCGGGTGCCGCCCTATCCCCCCGAGGCCATGCGCCATCTGGCGGCGCCCGCCGGCGCCGGGCCGATGGCCGGCGCCGACGCCGTGGGGGAATCCGGGAGCGCGTCCTGCGGCGACCTCGTGCGGATCTCCCTGCGGATCCGGGGCCGCCGCGTCCGCGAGGCACGTTTCCAGGCCTTCGGGTGCGGGGCGGCGACCGCCGCGGCGAGCGCCGCCTGCGCGCGGCTCGACGGCGCGACCCTGGCCGACGCGCTGCGCCTGGGTCCCGCCGACCTCGACCGCGACCTCGGAGGGCTCGGCCCCGACCGCCGGCACGGCCCCGACATCGTGTCGGACGCCGTCGCGCGCGCCCTCGAGGCCTGGCACACCGCCCGCCTCGGCGATCACGGCATCCCCGCCCGCCCCGACCGCGTCGCGGTCGCGATGAGCGGCGGCGTCGACAGCGCCGTCGCCGCACTGCTGCTGCGCGACGCCGGCCTCGACGTCGTCGGCGTCACGATGCGCCTCTGGCACGACCCGGCGGCCGCCGCCGCCGAGCGCTCCTGCTGCTCGCCCGAGACCGTGCGCATGGCCCGGGCCGCGGCGCACGCCCTCGGCATCCCGCACGTCACCCTCGACGTGGCCGAGCGCTTCCGCTCCGGGGTGGTCGAGGACTTCATCGCCGGGTACCGGGCGGGACGCACGCCGAACCCGTGCGTCACCTGCAACGGGACCGTCCGCTTCTCGGTGCTCTCCGACGCCGCGGCGCTCGTCGGCGCCCGTCTCACGGCGACCGGCCACTACGCCCGCGTCGAGCGCGACGACCGCGGCCGGGCCCTCGTTTCCCGGGCGCGCGACGCGGGGAAGGACCAGAGCTACATGCTCGCGATGCTCGACGGGCGCGACCGGGAGCGCCTGCGCTTCCCGCTCGGCGACCTCACGAAGGACCGCGTGCGGGCGATCGCCCGTGATGCGGGCCTGCCCGGCGCAGAGGCCGTCGAGAGCCAGGAGGTCTGCTTCGTCGGCGAGGGCGGATATGCGCCGTTCCTCGAGCGCAGCGGCATGGCACCACGGCCCGGGCCGATCGAGGACGTCCACGGTCGCCGCCTCGGAACCCACACCGGCCACTGGCGCTTCACCGTCGGCCAGCGGCGTGGCATCGGCATCGCCGGCGCGGAGCCGCTCTACGTGCTCTCGACCGACGCGGCGCGCAACGCCGTCGTCGTCGGGCCGCGGGAGATGCTGAGCACCGCCGCCGTCACCCTCGACCCCGTCCGGGTGCACGGGGCCCTCGACGACGGACCGCTCGAGGTCCGCGTGCGCTACCGTGGCCGCGCCCTGCGGGGCCACGCGGCGGAGGAGGGGGACGGGGTGCGCATCTCGCTCGAGGATCCCGCCGACGGGGTCGCCCCGGGGCAGACCGCGGCGCTCTACCGCGACGGTCGCCTCGTCGCGGCCGGTACCATCACCGACCCGGCGCCCGACACCCACCGGAGGACGCACTAGTGGACTGGTCCGACCTGCTGAAGCTGGCCCTCTCGATCTTCCTGATCCTCACGGGGGTCGGGCTGGCCTACCTGTTCCTCCGCATGGCGGGGGTCTTCGGACGCCTCGGGACGTCGGTGACCCGCATCACCGACGAGGTCGTGCCGATCCTCAACAAGGCGCAGACCACCGTCGACGGCGTCAACCTCGAGCTGATGCGGGTCGACGAGATGATGAAGACGGCCGTCGGGGCCACGAAGGGCGCCGAGAAGACGGTCCAGACCGTGTCGAGCGCCGTCACCAAGCCGGTCCGGAAGATCACCGGCCTCGCCGCCGGCGCC